>BFBZ01000019.1_pt24 | contig 32831 bp, 27 predicted proteins | sample 1888401 | NCBI WGS metagenome assembly BFBZ01 (sample SAMD00112614, study PRJDB3348) | symbiont metagenome | host: Chara braunii
CCGCGACCGGGATGTCAAGGGCTGGTAAGGTTCTGCGCGTTGCTTCGAATTAAACCACATGCTCCACCGCTTGTGCGGGCCCCCGTCAATTCCTTTGAGTTTTAATCTTGCGACCGTACTCCCCAGGCGGGAAGCTTAATGCGTTAGCTGCGCCACCGACAAGTAAACTTGCCAACGGCTAGCTTCCATCGTTTACGGCGTGGACTACCAGGGTATCTAATCCTGTTTGCTCCCCACGCTTTCGCACCTCAGCGTCAGTACCGGACCAGTGAGCCGCCTTCGCCACTGGTGTTCCTCCGAATATCTACGAATTTCACCTCTACACTCGGAATTCCACTCACCTCTTCCGGACTCCAGATACCCAGTATCAAAGGCAGTTCCGGGGTTGAGCCCCGGGATTTCACCCCTGACTTAAGTATCCGCCTACGTGCGCTTTACGCCCAGTAATTCCGAACAACGCTAGCCCCCTTCGTATTACCGCGGCTGCTGGCACGAAGTTAGCCGGGGCTTCTTCTACGGTTACCGTCATTATCTTCACCGTTGAAAGAGCTTTACAACCCTAGGGCCTTCATCACTCACGCGGCATGGCTGGATCAGGCTTGCGCCCATTGTCCAATATTCCCCACTGCTGCCTCCCGTAGGAGTCTGGGCCGTGTCTCAGTCCCAGTGTGGCTGATCATCCTCTCAGACCAGCTATGGATCGTCGCCTTGGTAGGCCATTACCCCACCAACTAGCTAATMCAACGCGGGCTCATCCATCTCCGATAAATCTTTCTCCMKAAGGACGTATACGGTATTAGCTCCAGTTTCCCGGAGTTGTTCCGTAGAGATGGGTAGATTCCCACGCGTTACTCACCCGTCTGCCGCTCCCCTTGCGGGGCGCTCGACTTGCATGTGTTAAGCCTGCCGCCAGCGTTCGTTCTGAGCCAGGATCAAACTCTCAAGTTTAGTAAGACTTTGATTTGGCTTTATTGGTCACGCATGAATCGACGAGAACATTCACACCTAGGCAACTTAATGCCTTGGTAGACTTATTCTCACGAAACGTGATCCGCCAAAGTCTCGTTCGAACCTCAATACCCCTGGCGGAGTAAGAGGCTCAGCAGGACTCTGCCGCCCACGTTTCTCTTTCTTCAATATTCAATTGTCAAAGAACCGACACCACAAACGCAGTGTCATGGCCCGYTTCGCTCCTGGCTCCGGGGCCGTCCGAGTGTCGCTCACGCGGCTCTCTTGAATTTCGCWGAGGGCARTCTCAGAAGCGAACTTCTTCGTCGCCAGCGGCGCGCCGCCCTCGTTGGTGAGGCGTATATAGTCGGCGGTTAGTCGAACCGTCAACACCGATTTCGAACTTTTTTGAATTTTTTGCGACAAATTTTTCGGCGGCCGTTTTTGGCGACAAGCTGCCCCAGCGGCAAGCCCAACGCTGTCCACGACGAGCCCTATTGCCGCCGCATTGAGGTTCGAAACCGGGGCATAACAAAGAAGGCGCGCGCGTATGCGAGGCGCCTCGACAACAGACGACAAGAGCACCGCTGAAACGAGACGCGTGATAGGGGATATCGGCCCCGGCTTGCCGCTTCGTTGACTTCAATCGCCGTGACGGGCAAATGTCATGGCCGCGACGAACAACGACAAGCCGTTTCGCCCGGGGAAGAAGCAGCCTTTCTGGATGCCAGACACGGAAGATGTCATAGCCGAACTCGGCAACGAGCCGCCGTTGATCGCGGATGGCCGCAGCGGTCCGCCCGACCGCCGCGAGGTTTCGGCGCGCTGGCTGTCTGGAACCTTCCTCACGGGTGTGACGTCGAGTGTGCTGATGGGCGTCGCGCTGTTCGCCGCCCTGGACGGCCGCCAACAGCTTGCGACCCCGCCGGAAATCGCCGAGCTCATCAGCCTTGCCAACGGCGATGATTCCGGCGAGCAAGCCAAGACCACCCGGCTGGTCGCGCCGCGCCAGATCGCCAGGGCCAAGGATCGCCGGCGCATGGAAGTGTCGATGGTCACCAAGGTCGGCGACCGCGACGTCATCCACACCATGCCGTTCGTGCAGATCAAGATGGCGCTGGCGGCCGGCCACTCCACCAACCGCCCCTACCCGCCATTCGATCCGATGCAGGTTTTTGGCGACGATGGCGACGACAGTGCCCAGCAGCCGGCCTCGGCCACCGCGGTCGCCGGCCAGATCTACGGCGCCAAGGTCGAAAGCGAAATGAGCCTGAAGACGGTCGACTTCCCGATCGAGACGGCATCCTTCGACGAAAAGAGCGATCTGTCCGCCGCCGAAGTGGAGAAGGTCGTACGCTCGGCCGGCAACGGCCTGAGCGACGGTGCGATCCAGGTTGCCTCGCTGCACTATGTCGATCCTCAGCGTTTCGGCGATGCCTTCGCCGAAAGCATGGCCGGCTCCTATGACGTCAAGATCACGCCCGAGAACGTCTCGGTGGCGCCGCGCGTGGCGCCGGACGATCAGGCGCCGGCTTTCGCCGAGGAAATCATTCCCTTCACCAAGGATACCGACATCGCCGAAGCCTTCGCTGATTCGGGCTATACCGGGGACGATGCCACCAGCATGGCGGAAGCGATCGGCAAGCTGCTCAACGCACCCGCGCTCAAGGCCGGGACGGTGCTGCGCGTCGGTCTCGAAGTGCGCGGCGACATCGCCAAGGTGGTCCGCACGAGCGTGTATGACCGCGCCACCCACATCGTGACCATCGCGCTCGATGATCACGGACAGTACGTCCCGGCGCAGGAGCCGGAACCCAATCCCGAATTGCTGACGGCATTCGATGATTCACAGCCCGTGGTGGTGCGCGGCAACCTGCCCAACGTCTATGACGGCATCTACCGCGCCGCCTATTCCTACGGCATGTCGAAGGCGATGACGCAGAAGCTGATCAAGCTGCTTGCCTCGGATGTCGATTTCCAGTCGCGTATCTCGCCAGCCGACCGCCTGGAAGTTCTCTTCTCGCAGCCTGACGGCGATGACCAGACCTCCGACAATTCCGAGCTTCTCTATGTCTCGGCGACCTTCGGCGGACAGACGCGCAACTTCTACCGTTTCCAGATGCAGGGCGGCGGCACCGACTATTTCGACGAGAACGGCTCGAGCGCCCAGCAGTTCCTGCTTCGCAATCCCCTGCCCGCCGGCAAATTCCGCTCCGGCTTCGGCGCGCGCCGGCACCCGATCCTGGGCTATGTGCGCATGCATACCGGCGTCGACTGGGCGGCGCCCATCGGCACGCCGATCATCGCCGCCGGCAACGGCGTCGTCGAGAAGGCCGGTTGGGCCGGCGGCTATGGCAAGCAGATCATCATCCGCCATGCCAACGGTTACGAGACCTCCTACAATCACCAGAGCGCTTTCGCCAAAGGCATCGAGCCGGGGATGCGCGTGCGCCAGGGCCAGGTGATCGGCTATCTCGGCCAGACCGGTCTCGCCACCGGCCCGCATCTTCACTACGAGCTGATCGTCAACGGCACCAAGGTCGACCCGATGCGTGTCCGCCTGCCTGTCGGCAAGGTGCTGAAAGGCGACGACCTCGTCGCCTTCAAGCGCGAACGCGAGCGCATCGACGATCTTCTCAAGCAGCAGGACGGCAATTCGCTGAAGGTCGCCAGCGCCAAGATCGAAGGCTGATTCGCCGGCTTCGAATCAGCTGCGCGTGTCGGAATCGGTCACCTGGCGCGGCCAAGGCGACGCCTGTCCGGGCACCGTTGTCCAGGCGATGATCGACGACAGCAGGCAAAGCAGCGCCGTAACCGAAGCGACCGCCGCGAAAGCCGAATCGCTTGCCGCAACTCTCAGCGCGTCGACATCCGCCGCAAGACCAGCCATGGGCTCGCCGAAACCGGGAACGCCGGAAGCGTTGCCGGTAACCCGCGAATAGACGAAAGCCGCCAGCGAGCCCATCGCCGCGACCGCGATCAGCCCGCCGATGCGCGACACCGCGTTGTTGATGCCGGACGCGGCGCCGGTGTCCTTATCCTCGACGGAGGTCATGATCGCGGTCGACAGCGGCGACACCACCAGGGCCATGCCGAGCCCCATCAGCGCCATGAGCGGAAAGGTGCCGGTCCAAAAATGGTGGACGCCGGCATGGGTGAGCAGCGCAAGGCCGGCAAAGGCGACGGCGACGACGAAGCTGCCGGCCGCGATCGGCAGCCGCGGGCCGATCCGGTCCGACCACTGGCCGACCGGACCGGACAGGAGCGCGATCGACGCCGACAGCGGCAGGAAGATGAAGCCGACCTCGGCGGAGCTCAGCCCCCAGCCCGCGATCAACAGCATCGGCAGGTAGAACAGATTGGCCGACAACGCGAAATAGAGGAAGAAGGTCGCCAGGTTGGCGCCGGCGAACGCGCCGATCCTGAACAGGTCGAGGTCGATCATCGGCTCGCGCTGCCAGCGCTCGTAAAGGATGAAGACGACAAGCAGGACCGCGCCCAAGATGATCGCTGGCCCGGCCATGGTCGCCGCGCCCTCGGCATTCATCGCGGTCAGCCCGTAGGCGAGAGACCCGAAGGCAAGCGTCGCGAGCGCCGCGCCACCCAGATCCAGGCTGCGCTTTTCGGTTGGCCGGTCCGCCGGAACCTTGGCCAGCAGCAGATAGATCGAGATCAGCCCGAGCGGCAGGTTGATGGCGAAGATCGCGCGCCAGACGCCATTGCCGAAGGTGGAAAGAACGAAGCCGCCCAGCACAGGACCAAGCGCGGTGGTCAATGCCGAGGCGGCCGCCCAGATGCCGATCGCCCTGCCGCGCTCCTTTTTCGGATAGGCCTTGGCGATGATGGCGAGGCTGCCCGGCACCATGATGGCGGCACCGATGCCCTGGATCGCGCGGAAGGCGATCAGCACCGGCGGGTCAGGCGCCAGGGCGCAGGCAAGCGATGCCGCGATGAACAGCGCGATGCCGGTTACGAACGCGCGCCTGAGGCCGAACCTGTCGCCCGCCGCGCCGCCGGCCAGGATCAGCGCCGAAAGCGTCAGCGCATAGCCGTTGGAAATCCACTGCGCCTGCGCCAGGCCGGCTCCGAGATCGGCACGCAGGGCGGGCATGGCGATTGCCAGGATCGAACCATCGATGAAACCGAGCGCCGAGGCCAGGATCGCTGCGACCAGCACGAACTTGCGCTGTGATTGGGGGCAGAACGTACCGTTCGCTCGCTGCGCGGTTGACGGCGGATCGGCGGTGGCTTCGTTCGCGGACGACATGAATGTCTGCTTAGCCCTCCGGCGCGCGCACAACAACCGGCCAGAGATTCGCTGTTCTTGAAACCAGATGGCTTATTGCTGCGCAACGTCATTGATCGAGAACCCGCCGCCGACAAACTCCACGGTGACGCCCGGCGACACCAGCTTGGCCAGTTCGCGCGCGTCCCAGTTGGTCAGGCGCACGCAGCCATGGCTTTGCGTCTTGCCGATCTTCGACGGATCGGGCGTTCCATGAATGCCATAAGTGGGCTTGTCCAGCGCGATCCACACCGACCCCACCGGGCCTCTGGGCCCCGGCGGGATGGTCAGGATCTTGTCGTTATTGCCCTGTTTGAAGTTGATGTTCGGATTATAGGTGTAGTTGGGATCAAGCGCGACGCGCGACACGGCGTGGATGCCCGACGGTGACGGCGTGTCGGCCGATCCGATGGTTGCGGGATAGGCCGCAACCAACTTGCCGTTCGCATCATAGGCATAAACTTCTTTCTTGTCCTTATCGGCGACGATGCGGGCAACCGGCGTCGACACCAGCTTGCCGAAATTGGCGACTTTGATGATCGTGCCGGGCCGATTGAAGTCGAGGCCCTTGTTGATCGACTTCAGATAGCCTTGATCCATGTGGAAGCGTTCCGCCAGCGCCTCGGTGACGGAGGTGTAGCACATGCAGTCGAGCTTGGCCTTCTGGCTGTAGTCCTCCGGGATCGAGGCGACATACGGGCCGGCCACGTCTTCGGGCGTGATGGTGTAGGAGGCAAAGGGATCCCCGCCCGATTGGGCAAGAGCGGCCTGGATGGCGGCGCTGTCGGTCGACTTCAGGTTGGTGCCGTTGATCTGGTTGTAGGCGGCCAAGGCCTTGTCGACATTGGAGCCGAAGCGTCCGTCGATCACGCCAGGCGAAGCGCCGCCCCGGTCGAGCAGCACCTGCAACGCCGCGACGTCCTGGCGCACGCCGAGGGACAGCGATGGATCGACGCTGGCCTTGCCCCCCGTATTCGGCGGCAGCGAGGCCTGCGCATCGGGGTTGGCCTGCAGCACATCCGGCTGCGCCGGATCGATCGAGGCTTCGTTCAGCGACTGGCGCTTGATAGTGCCCTGCCCTGGTGCCTCGGGATAGGTGGTGGCATTGCCGTCATCGCCCTGCGGCGCGAGCGGATAGGCATTGGCGGAATTGTCACTGTTGGGATCGTATTCATCGGCCGGAGGCGGGATATAGCGGCCATTTTCTTCCAGTTGCCTGCGGCGCAAGCGAGCCATGTCTTCCGGATTGTCGAGATAGTAGCGATCGTTGTCCCCACTCGGCGCGCGGCCGAGTTCCTGCGTCCGCATCTGCCGCCGAATCGCCTGGCTGTCGAGACGGGTCCGCGGTGGCTGGATGGCTATGACCTTGCCTGTGTCGGCATCGACGAGCACCCGGTTGCCCCTGGCGTCGTAATAGATATCGATATTGCCGTCCTGCGCGAGCTGGAGAGCGCCATTTTGGACTGGCCGAACCGCTTTCCGCGCACCGTCCACGCTCGGCGCCGCGAACACGCTGGTGGACACCAGCCCGGCCGCAAGCGCCGTCAGGAAGAAGATGGTGCGCAGCATGATTGTCCCGCTCTCTGGTCCGCGATCTTTCCCGGCGAACCCTTCGCCAGCAAACCACTCACCCAAATTAAGGTTCCAATATGAACCGGGCATGAAGATGGCGGATTTCCGGCGTTTCGTCATGTTCCCGAACCGAAGTGCAGCCCCAGATCGCTGCGCGCCTGCCTGGTCAGCTTGCGGACGACCAGCCGATGGCTCTCGCGCAGATAGTCCCTCAGCGCGGCATCATCCATGCTCTGGCTTGTCTGGCGCTGGATCCATTTCATGCCGCGCGAGGCAAGATAGGGCGCTGGCCGGCAGCCAGGCTGCTCCTTCAGCACGTGATAGGCCATTTCGGAGCATTTGAAGGTGACGAAGACCTGGCCGTCCCGGTCATGACCACCGATCGCGAACACCTTGCCGCCGACCTTCCATACATGGGCGCCGCCCCACTGCACGACATGGGTGGCAGCCGGCAACGCGGCGCAGAAACCGTTGTAGTCCTCGAGCTTCATCCTGGCCCACCCTTGCGACATGAGGGATCTGGAGCGGTTTCGGGCACCCGCATAACAAGAGCGCGCCGCACCGGTCGATGCGACGCGCTCGGATCGGTCCTTGGCTCGCTCAGGCGGCCGCTTCCGTCGCCACCACGGTCGGCTTCGAGCGGAAGTTCAGCCGGTCGGAGCCCGCAGTGACCTTGACGGTCGAGCCGTCAAGGACTTCGCCGAGCAGGATCTTTTCCGCCAGCGGGTCCTGCAACTCCTTCTGCATCACGCGCTTCAGCGGCCTTGCGCCATAGGCCGGGTCGTAGCCCTTGGACGCCAGCCACTCGATCGCCTCGTGATCGAGCGACAGCTTGATCTTGCGATCGACAAGCAGGTTCTCCAGTCGCTTGAGCTGGATCTCGACGATCCGGTCCATATCCTGCCGGCGCAGCCGGTGGAACAGGATCACCTCGTCGACGCGGTTGAGGAATTCCGGCCTGAACGAGGCTCTCACCACGCCCATCACCTCGTCGCGCACGGCATCGACATCCTGGTCGTCGCTGAGACTGACCAGATATTCGGCGCCGAGGTTGGAGGTCATGATGATCAGCGTGTTGCGGAAGTCGACGGTGCGGCCCTGGCCATCGGTCAGGCGGCCGTCGTCGAGCACCTGCAGCAGCACGTTGAACACATCCGGGTGCGCCTTCTCGATCTCGTCGAACAGCACMACCTGATAGGGCCGGCGYCGCACCGCCTCGGTCAGCGCGCCGCCTTCCTCATAGCCGACATAGCCGGGAGGCGCGCCGATCAGCCGGGCGACCGAGTGCTTCTCCATGAACTCCGACATGTCGATRCGCACCAGGGCCGTTTCATCGTCGAACAGGAAGTTGGCCAATGCCTTGGTGAGCTCCGTCTTGCCGACGCCGGTCGGGCCAAGGAACATGAACGAGCCGATCGGCCGGTTCGGATCCTGCAACCCGGCGCGCGCGCGCCGCACCGCCTTGGAAACCGCCTGCACCGCTTCGCCCTGGCCGACGACGCGCTTGCCGATCTCGTCTTCCATGCGCAAGAGCTTGTCGCGCTCGCCTTCCAGCATCTTGTCGACCGGAATGCCGGTCCAGCGCGACACGACATGGGCGACGTGGTCGGGCGTGACCACCTCTTCCACCATGCCRGCCTTGTCGTCCCGGGCTTCGGCTTCCRTGAGCTTCTTCTCCAGTTCCGGGATCTTGCCATAGGCAAGCTCGCCGGCGCGCTGGAACTCACCCTTGCGCTGCGCGATCGCCAATTCGTTGCGCATCTCGTCGAGCTGCTTCTTGAGGTCCGCGGCAAGACCAAGCTTCTGCTTTTCGGCCTGCCACTTCGCGGTCAGCTCGGTGGACTGCTCTTCGAGGTCGGTCAGTTCCTTCTCCAGCCGGGCAAGCCGGTCCTTCGAGGCATCGTCTTTTTCGACCTTCAGCGCCTCGCGCTCGATCTTGAGCTGCATGACGCGGCGATCGATCTCGTCCAGCGCCTCGGGCTTGGAATCGACCTGCATCCGCAACCGCGACGCGGCTTCGTCGACCAGGTCGATCGCCTTGTCCGGCAGGAAACGGTCGGCAATGTAGCGATTGGACAGCGTCGCAGCCGACACGAGCGCCGAATCGGAGATGCGCACCTTGTGATGCTGCTCGTATTTTTCCTTCAGGCCGCGCAGGATCGAGACGGTGTCCTCCACCGTCGGCTCGTCGACGAAGACAGGCTGGAAGCGGCGGGCAAGTGCCGGATCCTTCTCGACATGCTTGCGATACTCGTCGAGCGTGGTCGCGCCGACGCAGTGCAGCTCGCCGCGCGCCAGCGCCGGCTTCAACAGGTTGGACGCGTCCATCGCGCCGTCCGCCTTGCCGGCGCCGACCAGCGTGTGCATCTCGTCGATGAACAGRATGATGTTGCCGTTGGCGGACGTCACCTCGTTGAGCACGGCCTTCAGCCGTTCCTCGAACTCGCCGCGATACTTCGCGCCGGCGATCAGCGCGCCCATGTCGAGCGCCATCAGCTGCTTGTCCTTCAGCGATTCCGGCACGTCGCCATTGACGATGCGCAGCGCCAGGCCCTCGGCGATCGCCGTCTTGCCGACACCCGGCTCGCCAATCAGCACGGGGTTGTTCTTGGTGCGCCGCGACAGCACCTGGATGGTGCGCCGGATCTCATCGTCGCGGCCAATGACCGGATCGAGCTTGCCCGCGCGGGCGTCGGCGGTGAGATCCCGCGCATATTTCTTCAGCGCATCATAGCCCTGTTCGGCGCTGGCCGAATCGGCGGTSCGCCCCTTGCGGATATCGTTGAYGGCCTGGTTGAGCGCCTGCGCGGTAACACCCGCCTTGGTCAGAATGTCGGCGGTCTTGGCCGACTTTTCCATGGCGAGCGCCTGCAGCAGCCGCTCGACAGTGACGAAGCTGTCGCCCGCCTTTTTGGCCAGGTCCTCGGCGGTCGAGAACACTTTGGCGAGCGGCTGGGCGAGATAGAGCTGGCCGTTGCCGCCCTCCACCTTGGGCATGGCTTCCAGCGCCGCCTCGACGCCGAGCTTGACGTCGCGGGCGCGACCGCCCGCGCGTTCGATCAAGGATGCGGCGAGGCCCTCGTCATCATCGACGAGCACCTTCAGCATATGTTCGGGGGTGAATTGCTGGTGATTGCGCGAGAGCGCCATGGTCTGCGCGGACTGGATGAAACCGCGCACGCGCTCCGAGTATTTTTCAAGATTCATTCTCTGTCTCCTTCCATCACCGGCCCGCTTTGCGGCACCGGATCCGATTGCGGTGACGGACCCGCCCATTCGAGCCAGGCCCTGTTCCTGGCGAGATATGGTGTGGGGGCTGCARGCGCTCAAGACGTCTGGCTATTGGCAGCGGCATATTATTCCACGGCAGCGCAAACAAAAAYGGCGGAGATTTCTCTCCGCCGTCTGCAACACCTGAAATGGCGTCAAAATCAATTGTTTGCGTCGGCAATCACGGGTTCGCCGGCGCTCACCGGCTCGCTGGAGACCGGCGAGGACTCGCTGGCGGCAGTCTCGCGCGGTGCGCTGTTCGTTTCCTCGGCGGTAGCGGCAACGGCCTCGTTGCCCGTGTCGGCGGCATTACGGTTCTCGGCCGGGCTGTCCGGCTGGTCGCTATTGGCCTGCTCGGCGCCATTGTTCTGTTCCGAACCACCGCGCTGGCGGCGCGGACGTCTCTGCCGGCGGCCGGCGGCATTGTCCATGGCCGCTTCATTGCGCTCGGCCTGGGCGGCAAGGGCCGCCGGCGACAAGCTGTCGAACGGCGGCGCGGCCTCGGCCGTCTCGGCGGGCGCCACGGTCCCGGCGGAGCCTTCCGGCTGTGCCTGCGCATCGTCGCGGCGGTTCTGGTCGAACTGCTGACCAGCGGGCTCGCCGCGCTGGCCGCCGTCGCCGCGCTGGCCGTTGTCGCCACGCTGGCCATTGTCGCCGCGCTGGCCGTATTGGCCGTAGCCGCCATTGCGGCGGTCGCGATGCCTGTCRCGCCCATTRTTGTCGCGGTTGTCGCGCTGGCCGCCGTCACGCTGGCCACCCTCRCGACGGTTGTTGTTCTCGCGGCCGTTTTCCTGGTTGAGGGCCAGTTCCGCCGGCGTGCCTTCGATGACCGGTTGCGGTCCGGAGCCGTTCGCCGCCGCCGGCGTCTCGGCGGCATTGGAATTGCCCATATTGTCGAACTCGTCGCGATCCTCATCCAGATCGTCGTCGAAATCGTCGCGGTTCTGCTGGACATTCTGGATCGGCATCTGCGCCTGGGCGGCGGCAATGATGCGATTGTAGTGCTCGGCGTGCTGGAGATAGTTCTCAGCCATCACCCTGTCGCCGGAGCTTTGCGCGTCACGGGCGAGTGCGGCGTATTTTTCGGCGATCTGCTGAGCCGATCCACGGATCTTCACGTCCGGACCGTTGCTCTCGTAGGTGCGCGTCAGGGGGTTAGGTCCCTTGCGGTTGTTGTTGTTGCCACCGCCGCCATTGTTGTTGCGACCGCGCATGCGCCTGTTCTGCTGTTGTGGCCTCATTCGACTCTCTTCAACGTGAAATTTTCAAAAAAGCTCTCACGAACGGTGGCGCCTGCGCAGCCAGCCGTTTCGTTTTTCACCGGCGTTCGCCCGCATCGATTGCGTTGGCGCCACGTCCCATCCTGTTCCGGTTACATCACTTGCCGAATGATTCCCGCACGAAGCTTGGGCGTCGTTTGCGCAAGGAGGCAGCTATTTCCAAGGAAAACCGAATCGCTAAGAGCACTGCCTGCTTCGTCTCATCCGGTCAAGCCGGACCCTAGCCGCATTCCCCGGTATTGCCAAGCATTTTTTCGCACTGCATCAGGGGTTTCAACGCTCAAACACCAGAACTCTGTCGTTTCCGCCAAGATCGCGGCGCGCTTCCACAAGCCTGTAGCCGACTGCCGCGAAAATCCCAATGACCTCGTTTTGCTGCGTGTGGCCGATCTCGACCGCTATCTTGCCCTGCGCTTCCAGGAACCTTGCCGCTTCACCGGCGATGACCCTGTAAGGGTCCAAACCATCCACGCCGCCATCGAGGGCTCGGAGCGGATCGAAACCGCGGACTTCGTCCTGCAGATTTCCAATGTCTCTACTGGCAATATAGGGAGGGTTCGAGGCAATTACATGGTATCGACCCGAAACTTTTTCGAACCAGTTGGAATGCAAGGCCTTGAAACGCCCGCCGAGTCCCAAATCCTCGGCGTTGCGCATGGCGGTCGCCAGCGCGCCGGGAGAAATGTCGACGCCGGTCGCGGCCGCTGCCGGAACGGCGCTGAGCAGMGCCAGCGCGATGGCTCCGGTYCCGGTGCCGAGGTCGAGGATACGGCATTCGCCAAGCCTTTCCGCCGTTGCCCTGGCGAAGGGCAGGACGGCGTCGACCAGCGTCTCGGTGTCGGGGCGCGGCTCCAGCGTGTCCGGCGAAAGCGACAGCCGCAGCCCGTAGAATTCGCGATAGCCGAGGATGCGGTGCACAGGCTCGCCTGCGACGCGACGTCTCAGGGCGGCTTCGATGGCCGCAAGGGCCGTTGCATCGATCGGCAAGGCAGGCTCGGCGATGGCCTGGGTGCGGCTGGTGCCGGAAAAATGTTCGACGATCAGCCTGGAATCGAGCGCCGGATCGGCAATGTTGGCGGCGGTGAGGCGTTCCCGTGCCGTGCGCAGCAGCGGCCCGAGCGCAGCGGGCAAAAAATCAGCCATCGATGCCCATGTCGGCGAGCAGCCTCGACTGATGGTCCGCGATCAGCGCGTCGACCACCTCGTCGAGCTCTCCCATCATCACCCGGTCGAGCTTGTAGAGCGTCAGGTTGATGCGGTGGTCGGTGACGCGTCCCTGCGGGAAATTGTAGGTGCGGATGCGTTCCGAGCGATCGCCCGAGCCGACCTGCGATTTTCGCGATTCCGAACGTTCTTCATCCGCGCGGCTACGCTCCAGGTCATAGAGCCGCGCGCGCAGGATCTGCATGGCGCGCGCCCGATTCTGGTGCTGCGACTTCTCCGCCTGCACCACCATGATCCCGGTCGGCAGGTGGGTGATGCGCACCGCCGAATCGGTGGTGTTGACGTGCTGGCCGCCGGAACCGGAAGCGCGCATCGTGTCGATGCGGATGTCCTCGGGCCGGATATCGATGTCGACCTCCTCGGCTTCCGGCAGCACGGCCACCGTCGCCGCCGAGGTATGGATGCGCCCGCCGGCTTCGGTTTCGGGCACGCGCTGCACGCGATGCACGCCGGACTCGAACTTCAGATGCGCGAACACGCCCTTGCCCGATACCGAGGCGATGATTTCCTTGTAGCCGCCGACCTCGCCTTCGCTGGCCGACACGACTTCGAAACGCCAGCCGCGCGAGGCGGCATAGCGCTCATACATGCGGAACAGATCGCCGGCGAATAGCGCCGCCTCGTCGCCGCCGGTGCCGGCGCGGATTTCGAGGATCGCGTTCCTCTCGTCGGCGGCGTCCTTGGGCAGAAGCAGGATCTGGATGTCCTTCTGCAGCGCCTCGATGCGGCTTTCGACCCCGGGCAGGTCCGCTTCGGCCAGCGCCCGCATCTCGGCGTCGGTGCCCTTGTCGGCGAGCATCGCCTCGAGGTCGGCCTGCTCCTGCTCGGCGGCGCGCAGGGCCCGGATCTTGCCGACCATTTCCTGGATGTCGGCATATTCCGAGGCCATCTTGACATAGGCGTCTGCCGACGGTCCGGCCGACATCTGCGCTTCGAGCATGTCGAAACGCTTGACGACTTGATCCATGCGGTCGCGGGGCAGGTTTATCATGGCTGAATGCTATAGCGGAATCGAGCGGTCGTCGGCAAAAGCCTGCAGCAGCGCGCGCATCGGCGTTCCTTGGGCGGGCGCCATCAGATTGTCCTTGAAGAAGGCTTCCAGTTCCTGCAGCGGCAACTCGGTCAGCATCGCCTTGACCGGACCGATCGAGGCCGGCGACATCGAGATCGAGCGGAAACCGAGGCCGATGAGCGCCATCGCCGAAATGGGCTTGCCGGCCAGCTCGCCGCAAAGCGTCACCGGCGTGTGGTTGCGCGCGCCGGCGTCGGCGATCGTTTTCAATGCGCGCAGGAATGGCGCCGACAGCGTGTCGAAGCGATCGGCGAGCTGCGTGTTGCCGCGATCGACCGCCATGACGAACTGGAACAGGTCGTTCGAGCCGACCGAAACGAAATCGACCGCCTTCATCAGTTCGTCGAGCTGGAACAGCAGCGACGGCACTTCCAGCATGGCGCCGAGCTTCAGGCTGGTCGGCAGGTGATGGGCAAAGCGCGACAGGTGCCTGACCTCGCGGTCGATGATCTCGCGCGCCTGCGCAATCTCCGAGAGCTCGGTCACCATCGGCAGCATCAGCTTCAACTCGCGGCCGCCGCAGGCCTTGAGCAGCGCGCGGATCTGCGTCCTGAGCAAGCCGGGGCGGTCGAGGGTAAGGCGGATCGCCCGCCAGCCGAGCGCCGGATTTTCTTCCTGAAGCGCGCCCTTGAAATAGGGCAGCACCTTGTCGCCGCCGATGTCGATGGTGCGGAAGGTAACCGGCTTGCCGCGCGCCGCGTCGAGCACGTCGCGATAGAGCCGTTCCTGCGCCTCGGCGCGCGGGAAGGTCGAGGCGACCATGAACTGCAGCTCGGTGCGGAACAGCCCGATGCCGGCAGCGCCCGATTCGGTGAGCTGCGGCAGGTCGACGGCCAGCCCCGCATTCATCAACAGGTCGACCGCGACGCCATCCCTCGTCACCGACGGCTTCTTGCGCAGTTCGCGATAGACCTCCTGCCGCCGTGCCCGGAAGCGGACCTTTTCGGCATAGGCGGCCTCGAGGTCCGACTGCGGCCTCAGGTGGATCGTGCCTTCCTCGCCGTCGACGATGATGGCGTCGCCGTTTTCGGCCATCGAGACGGCGCCCTTGACCTGTCCGGCGACGGGGATGCCCATGGCCCGTGCCACGATGACGACATGGCTGGTCGCCGCGCCGTCCTCCAGAACCAGGCCGCGAAGCTTGTCTCGCGGATAGTCGAGCAGTTCGGCCGCGCCCATGGAACGGGCGACGATGATGGCGTCCTTGGGCAGCGAGGCCGCCACATCCTCCGGGCCGCGACCCATCAGCTGGCGCAGGAGCCGGTTGGCGAGGTCGTCGAAATCGCTCATCCGCTCGCGCAGGTAAGGATCGGTCATGTGCAGCATGCGCGCGCGCATGTCGCTCTGCACCTTCTCGACCGCCGCTTCCGCCGTCAGGCCGTTGCGGATCGCCTCCTCCAGCCGGCGCACCCAGCCGCGGTCGTTGGCGAACATGCGATAGGCCTCGAGCACCTCGCGGTGCTCGCCCTCGAAGGCGACATCGCGGCGCTCCAGCATGTCGTCGATCGACAGCCTGAGCGAGCCCAGCGACCGGTCGAGCCGGCGCACCTCCTCCTCGCTGTCCTCATTGAACAGGTTGGTGACGACGATGCGCGGCTCGTGCAACACGACATGGCCGAGCCCGACGCCGTCATTGAAGGACAGGCCGGTAAAGCTCACCGGGCGGCGCAGGTCGAGTTCCAGCCCCGGCTTGGTGAGGCGGGCGAGGTCGCCGGTGGCGATCATCTCGGCGATCACCATCGCCGTCGTTTCCAGCGCCTCGATCTCGTCTTCGCGGTATTGCCGCATCGTCTTGTTCTGCACGACGAGAACGCCGAGCGTGCGCCCTGCCCTCAGCACCGGCACGCCGAGGAAGGAATGATAGATCTCTTCACCGGTTTCCGGCAGGTAGGCGAAGGCCGGGTGTTCCTGCGCGTTGGAAAGGTTGAGCGGACGCGCGCTGGCGGCGATGGTGCCGACCAGGCCCTGCCCCAGCCGCAATTGCGCCAGGTGCACGGCGTTGGGATTGAGGCCTTCGGTGGCGTAGAGTTCGAGCACGGAATCGGCGCGCAGCACATAGAGCGAGCACACCTCGGCGACCATGTTGGAGGCGATGTCGCGCACGATGCGGTCGAGCCGCTCCTGCGGCTCCAGCGGCTCCTGCATGAGCTCGCGGAGCCGTTTCAGCAGAACGCGCGGGCCACTGGCCGTATCACGCATCGCGGCTTCTTCTCCAATGGAGTCCTCGCCGGCGCAGTTTCGGCCGCGCCCGGCGCTCACGCAACAACTGATTCAGTTCTTGTTATTGCTTATCCAGACCGTAGACGGAATGCAAAGTACGAACAGCAAGTTCTGTATAGGGACCGTCGATCAGTATCGAAATTTTGATCTCGGACGTGGTGATGGCGCGGATATTGATCGCCTTGTCGGCCAGCGCCTTGAAGGCCGTGGCCGCCACGCCGGCATGGCTGCGCATGCCGATGCCGATGACCGATACCTTCGACATGCCGGCTTCCGACTGCACCACGTCGTAGCCGACATCGGCTTTCAGCCGATCGAGCACGGCAAGCGCCTTGTCGACGTCGCCCGAGGGCACGGTAAAGGTCATGTCGGTGAACTTGCCGTCCTCGGAGATATTCTGGACGATCATGTCGACATTGATGTTGGCCTCGGCCAGCGGGCCGAAGATGCCGGCGGCAACGCCSGGGCGGTCGCCGACGCGGCGCAGCGAAATCTGCGCTTCGTCCTTGGCGTAGGCAATTCCGGTGACGACCTGCTGTTCCACGATCTCTTCCTCGTCGCAAATGAGCGTTCCGGGCGGATTGAGCAAATCCCCCATTCCGGGCGCGTCGGGATCGTCGAAGGACGACCGAACGAAGGTACGCACCCTGTGTACCATTGCAAGCTCGACCGAACGCACCTGCAGCACCTTGGCGCCGAGCGAGGCCATTTCGAGCATTTCCTCGAAGGAGATCTTGGCCAGGCGGCGGGCTTTCGGCTCGATGCGGGGGTCGGTCGTGTAGACGCCGTCGACGTCGGTGTAGATGTCGCAGCGGTCGGCCTTGACCGCCGCGGCGATGGCGACAGCGCTGGTGTCGGAGCCGCCGCGGCCGAGCGTGGCGATGCGGTTGTCAGGCCCGATGCCTTGGAAGCCGGCGATGACCGCCACCTGGCCCTCGCCGAAGCGCTTGATCAGGAACGCACCGTCGATGTCGAGGATGCGCGCCGCGCCATGGGCGTTGTCGGTCTTGATCGGGATCTGCCAGCCCTGCCAGGAGCGGGCGTGGACGCCCATGTTCTGCAGCGTGATCGCCAAAAGGCCGGCCGTGACCTGCTCGCCGGAAGCGACGACGGCGTCGTACTCGCGCGCGTCGTGCATAGGCGAGGCCTCACGTGTCCAGGCGACCAGCTCGTTGGTCTTGCCGGCCATGGCCGAAACCACGACGGCGACCTCGTGTCCGGCATCGACCTCGCGTTTGACATGGCGCGCCACATTGCGGATGCGGGCGATGTCGGCGACCGAGGTTCCGCCGAATTTCATCACGATGCGCGCCATGGAAGCGAAATGCCTTTGACTGAAGCCGGCTCAAGGCCGGAGCGGAAAGATGCGCCCGGCAAGGCCGAGCCGCGGAAATGCGCGGCCTCCTTAGCCAAAACATGAAGGCTTCGCAAGCGAAGGCGGTAGAGAAGGCAGCCGGCCGGTGGCAGCAGTCGAAAAAACCTGCCTTGACTTTCTCGGCCCAGGACCCGACTTCCTAGCGTTCTACAAGCGCCGCACGTCCTTCGGACGCGCAAGGGACGCTGCAGCACTTTGACTTCACGCACGATCCTTTCCGGAAATCGAGGCCGATTTCCGGGCTCATGCGCCAGGAGACCCGCTATATGCCAGAGCCCCGCCGGTCGACCATCGATGCCGGAGAAGTCGAGCGCTTCTCCGCCCTTGCCGCCGAATGGTGGAACCCGAACGGCAAGTTCCGGCCGCTGCACAAGTTCAATCCGGTGCGGCTCGCCTATATCCGCGACCAGGTGGCGGCGCGCTTCGGCCGCGACCCGCGTGCCGCGCGGCCGTTCGAGGGCCTGCGCTTCCTCGACATCGGTTGCGGTGGCGGGCTTTTATGCGAGCCGATGGCGCGGCTTGGCGCCGATRTCGTCGGCGCCGATGCGTCGGCCACCAACATCGAGGTGGCAAAACTGCACGCGGCCGAAGCCGGAGTCGGCATCGACTACCGCGCCACGACGGCGGAAGCGCTGGCGGACGCAGGCGAGACATTCGACGTCATCCTCAACATGGAGGTGGTCGAGCATGTCGCCGATGTCGAGCTGTTCGTCGCCAAATGCGCCGAGATGGTACGCCCGGGCGGCATCATGTTCGTCGCCACCATCAACCGCACACTGAAGGCGCTCGGCCTTGCCATCATCGGCGCCGAATATGTGCTGCGCTGGCTGCCGCGCGGCACCCATCAGTTCGGCAAGCTGGTGCGCCCCGAGGAACTGGAGAAGGCGCTCCGCGCGGCCGGCCTCAGCGTGATCGATCGCACCGGCGTCATCTATCATCCGCTCGCCGACCGCTGGCAGAAGTCCAGGGACATGAACGTCAACTACATGGTGCTGGCCGAAAAGGCCTCAGTCTGACAGGCTGCGCATTCACGCCGGCTGGCGCTGCATCTTCGCGCTTGGCTGGCCTTGCGCCTTGGTGGTGATGAAGACGCCGGCGGTGACGATGATCGCGCCCGCCCATGTCAGCAACTGGTAGTGCTCGCCGAGAAAGATCGTGCCGGCGAACAGTCCGACGGCCGCGGCCACATAGCCGATCTGGCTGAGATAGACCGGGCCGCCGACCGCCTGCAGCCTGAAGAAGAAGGCGAACATCGCCGAAGCCGAAGCGACCTGTCCGGCGACCACCAGGGGCACGTCGCGAAGCGGAGCAAACGCCTGCCAGCCGAACAGCGCCAGGATACCGATGAAAAGCAGTGTCGCCGACGCCAGATGGCTGCCGACGGCGAGCTCGATCGGTCCGGTGCCTTCGGGCCAGTCGACGGTGCGGTAGATGTTGCCGGCGGCAAGGCTGACTGGAATGAGCAGCCCGACGGCCACCCAGACATAGTCGGCCGGCTGGCCGGCCTCGCCGCGCGTGAGGGCGACCATCACCGCCCCGACGAACCCTACGGCAATGCCGGCGACACCCAGCAGGTTGGGCCTCCGCACGCCGAGCAGGATCGAGAAGACCAGCGTGATCACCGGCGAAAGCGTGAACATGATCCCAGTGTATCCCGCGCCGAGATGCGGAATGGCCGAGAACATCAACAGATTGGGGAAGGCATAGGACACCGCCGCCGTTACGAAGAAGTAGCGCAGCTTATGCGGCGTCAGCCGGATGCTTTGTCCGCCGAGCAGCAATGCGCACAAAAGCACGCCACCGGCGCCCAGCGAGATGACCAGGGCCCAGACCATGGCCGGCACCCCGGCGGCGGTGGCGAGCTTGCCGAAGGGCAGCGTCAGGCCGAGCAACCCTCCCGTCACCACGAGCAGGCCAAGTGCCGAATCCCAGAGAAGTTTCATCGGGTGGTCCTGYCTTTCACAGCCGGCGCTTGGCCGGCACCGCGTCYTGCGATAAGATAATGAAAAGATTCTTATCGTCAAGATACTTTATGGTGAGGCAGATGGATCGGGCTGGCAGGGCCATCGAGCAGTGGCGGAAAGAACGGCCGGATCTCGACGTGTCGCCGATGGGCGTGATCGGGCGGCTGAATGAAGCATCCTCGCTGATTGCGCGCGACCGGCTTGCACCGGTTTTTGCGCGCTTCGGCCTGCAATCCGGGGAATTCGATGTGCTTGCAACGTTGCGCCGCTCGGGGGCGCCTCACGCCCTGACGCCAACCGAGCTCTACGAGGCGACGATGGTGACCTCGGGCGCCATGACGGCCCGGCTCGATCGGCTGGAGAAGGCCGGCCTGATCCAGCGCGCGCCGCATCCCAGCGACCGGCGCGGCGTTGTCGTCCAGCTCACCGCGAAAGGTCTCGAACGCATCGACGCGGCGCTTGCCGCCCATGTCGCCAACGAGCACCACATCCTCGCCGGCTTGACGAGCTCCGAGCGGGAGACGCTCGCGAGCCTGCTCGGCAAGCTCATCGGCAGTCTCAGCCCCTRACTTGCCRATTGGCAGCAAGGCCTAGACGGTCGGCCATCCTGATCAGGTCGGGAAGCGTGGCGGCCTTCATCTTGCGCATGGCCTGCGCGCGATTGACCTTCACCGTGATCTCGCTCACGCCGAGTTCCCCGGCGATCTGCTTGTTGAGGAGGCCGGTGACGACCAGCGCCATCACATCCCGTTCGCGCGGGTTGAGCGTGGCGAAGCGTTCCTGGAGCTCGGCCGCGAGCGCGGCGTCAAGGCGGCCTGCACGATCCCTTTCGAGCCCGGCGCCGATGGCGTCGAGCAGATCCTGCTCGCGAAAGGGCTTCAGCAGGAATTCCACCGCGCCGGCCTTGATGGCGCGAACCGACATCGGCACGTCGCCGTGACCGGTCAGGAATATGATTGGGATGGGGTCGCCGCGTTCGGCGAGGCGCGCCTGGAAATCCAGCCCGCTCGGGCCGGGCATGCGCACATCGAGCACCAGGCAGGACGGCGCATCCGTGCGTGGCTGCAGGGCAAAGTCATCGACCGACGCGAACACATGGACGTCGTAGCCAACCGAACGCAAAAGACTGTCCAGCCCGTCACGCACCAGCGGGTCGTCGTCGACGACATAGACCGTTGCTCTTGCCTCCTGCACCGTATCAGTCCTTCGCCTTGTCCATGGGCAGCGTGAAACCGAATACGGCACCGCTCGGATAGTTGGGCGCCGCGTAGACGGCGCCGCCATGCGCCTCGACGATCGAACGGCTGATCGCAAGCCCCACGCCCATGCCGCCTGGCTTGGTCGAATAGAAGGGATCGAAGATCTTGTCGAGCGAACCTTGCGACAGTCCGACGCCATTGTCGCGCACGCTGAGCGTGATCTTCCTGCCGTCCGTCGCAAGGCTCACCAAAAGGTCACGGTCGTCGGGGCGGCCGGCTTTCAGGGCCTCGATGGCATTGACGACGAAGTTGAGGATCACCTGCTGCAGTTGGACACGGTCGCCCGCCACCGCCGGCAGGTCGTTGGCCAGTTCGGTCCGCAGGACGATCTGGCTGCCGCGCATTTCGCCCAGCGCCAGCGTCAGCGTCTCCTGCACCAGTTCGGCCATGTCGACCGGCTCCCTGGATGGTGGCTTGCGCGCGGCAAGGTTGCGAACGCGGCCGATCACATCGCCGGCCCGGCCGGCCGCCTCGACGATCCGCTCGAGCGCCTTTCGCGTCTCTCCTCCGTTCGGCGGCGATGCGCTCAACCATCGGATCGCGGCGTTGCCATTGGCGACGATCGCAGCCAGCGGCTGGCTGACCTCATGAGCGATCGATGTGCCCAACTCCCCGACAAGCGTCATGCGCGACATATGCGCAAGGTCGGCCTGCGCCTGCCGCACTGCCAGAYTGGCGGCCTCGATCCGCAGCGCCAGATAGGTGGCGGCGCCTATCGCCACCAGGCTCAAGGCGCAATTGGCGAGCCCCGCATCGGTATCGCCGAACCGGGAGAGCAGGTAGCTGACTATCGTGAGGAAGGCGCAAACTGCCCCCACCAGAATCACCGCGCGCGGGCGGCCCGCTTGCACCGAGATGAGGACGACCACGACGTAGAGGACCGCGACGGCGATTTGAAGTTCGGTGACGGTGTCGGCAACGAATATCGCCGACATGAGAACGGCTATCGCCAGCCATAGCAGGGGTTTTTCGGTGTGCAACCGTGTGGTGTCGAAACTCATCCCGTCGTCTCCGGCTCTCCGGACGCGCTTGGTGCCAGAGCAACTCGCCGTCCAGAGGAGTGGCCGAACGGCTCTAACCATCTGTTTTCACGCATTCCGGACGGAAAACCGTTACACGTTTCCTGGAATTGCTCTAGCAGGCTGTTGAAAAAGTCTCGGAGATACCCGTTTTGACTCTGATCTGTGCCGGGTTTGATTCTGATACGTTCCGTGAACAAAACAGTTTTTCAACAGCCTGCTAGCGGCTCGCTCGTCCTCTCATACAGGCACGAAGGACGCAAAAGGAAAGACGCGTGAATGCGTAGGATATACGGAGCATCCAGCGGACGAACGTCAGCGGCAACAAACGCCGCCGGAGCAGCCGTGCCGCCAAGTCCGACAACAGCTGAGCCATATACAGGGAGGCACGTGCAAGGGTGAAGGCAATCCGCAGGCAAAGCCGTCGAGGCCCCGTTACCCAACCCACCGGTGCATTGGGCTTCCTGCGCGGCGGCCACCGCGGTGAGCGTCCTGTCTCGAACTCTTCCCGATCGCGCCGAACCATGGAACGATCCTCCATGACGTTTGTCCCTGATTTGCGGAGCACCCCGGCGGATCTCGCTTGTCATTCGGCCAGGGCGTCGACCCGCCAGCGCGCGGCGGTGACCATCCGCTCCAGGCTGAGCCGGCCCACAATCTGCTCGAGGGCCGTGTCTTCCCGCTGATCCGACGTGACGRTRGCGGCCACCTCGACACGGTCGCTGTCCTCGATGTTGCGGCTATCGAGYTGGTGGAGGTGCAGCTTTGCCGAACCGAGGCCCTGGAGCATCAGCGCGCGGATATGGGCCTCGCCATCGCCRCGGCAGACTGYCGTGATCGTGTACCGCACGACGAGCTCGGTCATTTCGATCGGCTGGCGCGCAATGGCGCGGATCAGCGGCCGCAGGCAAAGATTGACGAGGATGACGAAGCCGGCCGCAAGCAGGGCATGCAGCGGATAGCCGGCGCCGGCGACGAGGCCGACCGCCGCGGAGCACCAGAGCGTCGCGGCCGTGTTGAGGCCGCGCACGTTCAGGCCCTCCTTGAAGATGACGCCGGCCCCCAGGAAGCCGATGCCCGAGACCACCTGCGCGGCGACGCGCGTCGGGCTTCCGTCACCCGGAAAAAGGCTGGCGAACACGACGAAGGTGGCCGAACCGAGCGCAACCAGCGTGTTTGTCCGCAGGCCCGCAAGGCGCTGGCGCCATTGCCGCTCGAAGCCGATCATGGCGCCGAGGGCGAAGGCTACGCCGAGATTGATCGCTGCTTGTTCGAGTCCGATGACATCCATCGTCGCCTCCCTTCGAAGGGATAGACGGTCATTCTTCAGGCCGTCCCGATGCGTCCCCGGTCCAACCGACCCGGGATCGGTTGGCCGGAGCCAAGGTGAATCAACGCCGATAGGTGGGCCGGCGTCGTAGGTGCGATTGGCCGAGGCCGCCGGCTCAGCTCGGGTTTTCGAGCGTGAACAGGTCGGCTTCCTCGTCATAAGCGAAGTATTCGGCATAGCGTGCCAGGCTGATGATCGCCTTGACCGTGCTTTCCGCGTACTCCTCCGACATGTAGTCCTCGAGCTCGTCGCGGAAGCGCCGGGCCGGGGCCTTGTGGCTCGGCCGCTCGTCGAGGATGCGGCGGATATGGGCGGCAAGCGGCACATAGCTCGCAAGCTGCTGCGCAAAGACGCGCTTGCGCTCGTCCACCTCGCTTTCGGCGAAGCGCTTGCCGGCGGCGGTAAGGCGAAGGTCGCCCCCCTCCAGTTCGGCGAACCGCAACAGCTGCAGCGTTTCGGCGACGGGAAACAGGTCGTCGATGTCGAGCCTCAGGTCGGCGGCAAGCGGCGGCAGGTCCGCCTTGCCGTCATAGGGCTTGGCCGCGACGGTCTCGATCAGGCCGGCCAGCTCGTTGGTGGAAACCCTCGGCAGCACCATGGCGATACCCGTCCCGGGGAAGAGCCCTTCCCGCGCCGGCGCGGCGGCTCCGGTCTTGGTCGTCATGCGGGCGTAGATATCCTCCACGAGCGCCCGGAAAGCCGGATCGAGACGGTTGCGCGGCTGCGGCATGTCGACCTTGATCTCGCCGATGACATGGCCGGGATTGGAGCCGAAGATCAGGATGCGATCGCACATCAGCACCGCCTCCTCGATGTTGTGCGTCACCATCAGGATGGCTTCGATGGGCATGCGCCCCTCGCACCAGAGATCGAGCAGGTCGGTGCGCAGCGTCTCGGCGGTCAGCACGTCGAGCGCCGAAAAGGGCTCATCCATCAGAAGCAGCTTCGGATGGACGACAAGCGCGCGGGCGAGACCGACCCGTTGGCGCATGCCGCCGGAGAGCTCCTTCGGATAGGCGCCCTCATAGCCGTCCAGGCCGATCAGGTCGATCGCCGCGATCGCGCGCTTGCGCCGCTCCGACGGAACGACGCCCTGCGCCTCCAGCCCAAGCTCGACATTCTCGAGCACGGTGAGCCACGGAAACAATGCAAAGCTCTGGAACACGACAGCTATGCCCGAGCGCGGTCCGGTCACCGGCTCGCCCTCGAAGTCGACCGAACCCTCGGTCGGGCGGATCAGGCCGGCGATCGTGCGCAGCAGCGTCGACTTGCCCGAGCCGGAACGTCCGAGCAGGCCGACGATCTCGGCCGGACGCAGGGTGAGGTCGACATGGTCGAGCACGACCGATGTACCGTTGTTGTAGGCCTGCTTGACGCCCTTCACGGTAACGAGGGGCGTGTCCTTGGCGATGATATTCATGATCTGTCCTCCGGACGGGTCAATCGAGGCGCAGCCGGCGCTCTGCATAGACGTAGAGCGGGCGCCACAGGGTGCGGTTGAAGAGTGTGACGAACAGCGACATCACGGCGATGCCGAGCACGACACGCGGAAAATCTCCGGCTTCCGTCGCTTTGGCGATATAGGCGCCGAGCCCATAGGCCTCGAGCTTGGTATCGCCCCAGCTCGCCACTTCGGCGACGATGCTGGCGTTCCACGAGCCGCCGGAAGCGGTGATGGCGCCGGTGACATAGTACGGGAATATCCCGGGCAGGATGACGCGCCGCCACCATGTCCATGAGCGGATCTGGTAGACCGAGGCCGCTTCCTTGAGGTCGGTGGGAAAGGCGGTCGCGCCGGCGATCACGTTGAACAGGATGTACCACTGCGTGCCGAGCACCATCAGCGGCGACAGCCAGATGTTCGGGCTGACACCGGTGGCCACGATGGCGACGACCGCGAAGGGAAACAGCACATTCGCGGGGAAGGCGGCCAGGAACTGCGCCAGCGGCTGGACGCGTTCGGCGACGGCCGGCCTGAGCCCGATCCAGACGCCGATCGGCACCCAGATGACGCTGGCGACCGCGATCAGGATGACGACGCGCAGCAGCGTCACCAGGCCGCCGCCGAAAGCCTCCCTCGCATCGCCCCACGACAGGGTCTGGCGCATGTAGTCGAAAGCGACCCAGGCGCCCCACGCCGTCACGACCAGAACCAGCACCAGCCAGACGCGGTCGATGATCCGGCTCGCGCCGCTGGTGCTGGTCGAACGGGCCCGTGTCCTTCCGCCATCGAGGCGGACGAGCATGAGGCCGTCCCAGGCCCAGCCGAAGGGGACCATCAGCCGCTTCAGCAGACGGGTGCGGATTATCATGCTGTAGACCCAGGAACGGGGCTTGTCCTGGCTCGCCGTCTGCTCGAAGCGGAACTTCTCCGCCCAGGCGACGATCGGCCGGAAGAGCAACTGGTCGTAGAGCAGGATCAGCACCGCCATCGCCGCCACCGCCCAGCCGACGGCCACGAAGTTCTTCTGGTCGATGGCAAGCGCCAGATACGAGCCGATGCCCGGAAGCTGAACCGTCGTGTTGCCGACGGTGATCGCCTCCGAAGCGACCACGAAGAACCAGCCGCCCGACATCGACATCATCGTGTTCCAGATCAGGCCGGGCGCCGCGAACGGGGCCTCGAGTTTCCAGAAACGTTGCCACGCGGAAAGGCGGTAGCCGCGGCTCACCTCGTCGAGGTCATTCGGCACCGTGCGCAGGGATTGATAGAAAGAGAAGGCCATGTTCCAGGCCTGGGCGGTGAAAATCGCGAAGATCGATGCGCATTCGGCGCCGAGCTGGCTGCCCGGAAACAGTCCGATGAAGAAGGTGACGGTGAACGTCAGGAAGCCGAGCACCGGCACCGACTGCAGGATGTCGAGCGCCGGGATGATCACCAGCTCGGCGCGGCGGCTCTTCGCGGCGGCCGTCGCCACGATGAAGGTGAAGATGAGCGAGGCGATTATCGCCGCGAACATCCTGAGCGTCGTGCGCAGGGCATATTCGGGCAGGTTGCCGATATCAAGCGAGACCGGAGCCAGCGACAGCGCCTCGAGCGAAGCCCGCATCTCGTGCGACCCGCGCAGCACGAGCGCGATCGTCGCAATCACCAGGGCGAATGCGATGAGGTCGTAGCTGTTGGGCAGCAGACGGGAACGGACGAAGGCCGCGACGGCGCTCTGCTCCGGGCGGTCTTGAGGGTGAAACACCATGGCGAAACCTCAGCGGGACAAGGACGAAGCGCGGCGTGCCGCGCCGGCGGCAGCGACACCGCCAACGATGGCGCCCCGCCAGCGGCTGGCGCCGTCTTCGGATGCGATGCCGTGCTCGGGTACCCAGCGGCATTCGAGCCTGCCGCTCTTGGGGTCGCGGCGCCACATTGCGAGCAGCGTGACCTTCGACGCCGGACGCGTCGGCCTGGGCCGGAACTGCAGGACACGTGCGCTCGCCAGGGGCTTGGCCATCGGCGTCTTGCCGAGGGCGGACCCTTGGCTCTTGCCGCGGAAGACGAAGATCTTGTTCATGACTCACCTCCTGGGACCGCCCTCGACCGTCCCGCGGCGAGTCGACGAGCTAGGCCCGTTCGATGCTCGCCTGGCAGGCCGCGCCAGGGGCGATCCGGTTCAATGGGATAGCTGTCMGGCCACGCGCAAAAGCCGCGACCGGACAGCTACTCGGGTAGCTGTCCATCTAATCTTGGTTCCAGTGAGCGATCGCTTGTTGCGAAGGCACGAACCTTCTCCCACCGCTTTGCGGAGCGGTCAATCCGGCGGTGGTATCGGTGGGATATACGTTGGTATAGGCAGCACGGCCTGCATGCCGAACGCGTTGCCAGGCGAAACGGAGGCCTAGTTCTTAGGGGCAGAAGCCGGTCCCGATTCCTGTTGCTTGGCGCTCCCCCGCCGCCATCGCGCGATCGTGACAACGATGTCTGCGATCCAGCCTGGCGTGCCGAGATGGACCAAGGCTWCTCTCGCTCCGGCGATCTCCCGAACGGCGAACGCCGAATTGGAATAGTCCACGGAACCGTTTTGCCKGGCTTCAACCCAGCGACGAATRGCAGCGCCGTCCGCCAATTTGGCTGCGAAGGCCAATTCGCGCGCCATGCAAATATTCTCTACCCTGTCGCGCAAATTCTCTTCGTAACCGATCCCCCACCGAAAAAGACGGGCATGGGTGGCTTCATGCACGATGGCCCCAGCCACTTCCTCGATCGATATGTCTTCGCGCATCAGGAACCGTTCGTCGAGTTCGCAGATCGATGTCGACGGCATCAACTGGCCCGCGGCSGCCACGACGGTCGTGATCCAAATCCGGCTGATATCCCGCACRACCTGCCGGTGCCGTATAGGATCGACATCGCATATCAGCTGCAGTGCGGCGGCGACCTTGTCTGCACCCTTGCCGCCCTTTTTTGCATCATAAACAATCAGCATTCCGCCGRCCGTTCTCTTGTCGCTGAACYTAAMGGCYAGCCAGTCAAGAACAGCGACAAGCGATACCCTTGGAGTCTTTCGCTTCCCGGCCCCCTCCGGCCGGCGCGAAGTCGCCGTGGCACTCAGTTCCGGTCCTCCGGAAAACCGGGAATCGGCATGAATTCGACGCCGTCCTCGATGAGGCTCTTGGCCTCCTCGGGCGTCGCCTCGCCATAGATGCCGCGCGGGTCTGTCTCGCCGAAATGGATCTTGCGTGCTTCCTCGGCGAATTTGTCGCCGACATAGTCGGCATTCTCGCGCACCTTGTCGGCCAGCGCCTTGAGCTGCGCCAGCGCCTGCTTCTGCGCCTCGCCCATGGCGAGCGCCACCTTTTCCTGGCGGCGCGAGGTCGAGACGGCAGGCGCCATCAGCGCTTTTTCTATCTTGTGCGAGCCGCAGGTCGGGCAATCGACGAARCCGCGCTTCTTCTGYGTTTCGAAGTCGTCATTGCTGCGGAACCAGGCTTCGAATTCGTGTTCGTGYTCGCAGATCAGGGAAAAGCGGATCAAGAGGCTGCACCCCTGAGACGCGGCGCSCCCGCTTCGCCCGCATTGAYRGTGAAATCCCGCGCGTTCTTGAGATTGGGGATTTTGCGGCGCGCGGCGAGCGACTGGGCCGGATCGATCTCYGCCACGATCACGCCCGGCTCGTCATGCGCGGCTTCCGCGATGACGCGGCCCCAGGGATCGACGATCAGCGAATGGCCATAGGTCTCGCGGCCGTCCTCGTGCAGGCCGCCTTGCGCGGCCGCGACGACATAGGCGCCGTTCTCGATGGCGCGCGCCCGCAGCAGCACATGCCAATGCGCCTCGCCGGTCTGGCGCGTGAAGGCGGCGGGCACCGACAGAACGTCGGCGCCGGCAAGCGCCTCGGCGCGGAACAGCTGAGGGAAGCGCAGGTCGTAGCAGACCGCGAAGCCCAGCCTCGCGCCCTCGATSTCGGTAACGACCGCCTCGGTTCCCGGCTCGTAGGAAGCGGATTCGCGCCAGCTCTCGCCATTGTCGAGGTCGACATCGAACATGTGGATCTTGTCGTAGCTGGCGATCGCGGCGCCGCCGGGCGCAAACAGGAAGGCGCGGTTGGCGAGCTTGCCGTCGGCGCGCAGGATCGCCGTCGAGCCGACATGCAGGAAGATGCCGAGTTCCTTCGACAGTCTGCGCGCCGTGGCGACCACGATATCCTTACCTTCGGAGGTGAAGGCGGCGGCGCCTGCCTGCTTGTCGCGGATCAGCGCGCCCGTCATTTCCGGTGTCTGCACATAGGTCGCGCCTCGGCCCGCGGCCTCTCGCACCAACCGCTCCATATCGGCGGCGTTGCGCGCGGGGCTGGTGCCCGAGCGCATCTGCACGGCCGCGGCCTTGAAGGAACCCATGGTCATCTCCCGTTTGCAAGCAACGTGTCCAGCCGGCCCTCCGCCTCCAGCTCGTGGAGGTCGTCACAGCCGCCGACATGTCTGTCGCCGATGAAAATCTGCGGAAAAGTCGTACGCCCATGCGCGCGCGAAATCATCTCGTGGCGCAATTCCGGCGAAAACGAAGCATCGTGCTCGGTATAGGCCACACCCTTGCGGTCGAGCAGCCGCTTGGCGGCCGTGCAATAACCGCACATCATACGGGTGTAGATCGTCACATCGACCATCGGCCAATAATCCTGCCTATGCATGCGGAAAGACATGCAAAAAACGACAATTCAACCAGCCTATATAGTCGCGGACTCGTCGGCCCGGAAGTCCCCCGGCAACACGCGGGCGAAGGTGAGGATGTCGACCGTTCCGGCACCGCCCTTCTTGAGCGCCTTGGCCACCGCCCGCGCGGTGGCGCCGGTGGTGTAAACGTCGTCGATGACCAGCACCTTGCGACCGGCGATCTCGATCTCGGCTTCAGGCGGGACACGGAAGGCGGCGCGAACATTCTCCTCGCGCTCGTGCCGCTCCAGCCCAACCTGCTGGCGGGTGAGCTTCACACGTCTGACCGCCGCCGGCGAGAACGGCAGGCCGGAGAGCTTCGCCACCGCCCGCGCCAGTTCCGCCGACTGGTTGAACTGCCGCCGCAAGAAGCGCCGCCAGTGCAACGGCACCGGCACGACCACCTCGGCGTCCTCGATCAGCTCCGCGCCGGCCCGCACCATCCAGCGGGCCATCCAGGGCGCGAGATCGGTGCGGTCCTGGTATTTCAGCCCCTGCACCATCTGGCGCGCGACTCCTGAATAGACGACCGCGGCCCGCGCCCGTTCGAACGGCGGCGGATCGGCGATCGCTTCGGCGGATAGGAAGCCCTCGCCCATGTCGTGGGTGAAAGGCGTGCCCATGACCGCGCACCAGGGCTTCTCCAGCAGCCGGAGCTTTGGCCAGCAGGCGGCGCACAGCACACCCGGCTGCGACACCTGCCGCCGGCAACCGGCGCAAACCGGCGGAAACAGCATTCGCGCCGGCCAGCCGAGCGCCTGACGCGCGAGGCTCGCGACAGCATTGGTCTTGATCTTCTGCAGCGGATCGGCCACCTGACTGAAACCCCCGCGCCACCATAGCATCACACCAACGGGCGCGGACAAGAGGACCCGCAGCCCTTGCAACCCTTGATCGACACCGAGCTTTGGCTTGCGCACAAGCGCCGGGCGCTTGCTCGCCCTGTCGGCGGCGCCGATTTCCTGATGTTTCGGGCGGCGGAAGACCTGGTCGACCGGCTGGGCGCCGTCGAACGCCGGTTCGGCAAGGCGGCGGCGCTGTTTTGCCAGACGGAAGCGGCGGTCGAAGTGCTGGCCGGGAGCGGCAAGGTCGGCGACATACTGCGCGTCGAAGCCGACAATGCGTTCCTCGGCGGTCACGCCGGCGTGCTCGCGCCGCTGGAAACCGTGCCGTTCGAGGCCGAAAGCCTCGATCTCGTCGTCTCGCTGCTGTCGCTGCAGGCAATGAACGACATTCCCGGCGTTCTTGCGCAAATCCGCCGTTCGCTGAGGCCGGACGGGCTCTTCCTCGGCGCCTTTGCCGGTGCCGGCACACTTGCCGAGCTTCGCGAAAGCCTGCTCGCCGCCGAAACCGAGCTTTATGGCGGCGCCAGCCCACGTGTCCTTCCGTTCACCGACGTGCGCGATGCCGGCGCCTTGCTGCAGCGCGCCGGCCTGGCGCTGCCGGTGGCCGATGTCGAAACGGTCACGGTGCGCTACGATTCGCTGTTCGGGCTTGTCGCCGATCTTCGCGCCATGGGCGAAACCAGTCCGCTTCTCGATCGCAGCCGCCGGCCCGGCACCAGACGATTGTTTGCGCGCGCCGCGGAAATCTATGCCGAACGGTTTTCGGATCCGGACGGTCGTGTCCGGGCCAGTTTTTCGATTGTCTGGATGTCCGGCTGGGCACCCGACATATCGCAACAGAAACCGCTCAGGCCCGGATCGGCGAAGGTCTCGTTGAAAACAATCCTGGAGGGCCCGCGAGGGAACTGATCGTTTGCGCCCGTCGGGACTTAATGGGCAAAGGCGTTGGCAAGCCTGCTGTTGTTGTCGCTGAACAGCCATTGGATGGCGTTGGCGGCCTGGCCGACGCCGCCGACGATTGCAAGCGACAGCACCGCGACGATGAGGCCGTACTCGATGGCGGTAGCGCCGGTTTCATCTTGCACGAATTGCCGCAGCAGGTTTTTCATGGTCGTCGATCCCTCTTGCCGGGAACCATAGAGCCCACCCGTTAAGAAAGGTTAACGGCAAAAGCTTAACAGCGGATGAAACAGGGGCTGTTCCGAAAATTCATTAACCACGTCAGCAGTCGCCATGGCGGCTGCCGTCGCTGCGGATCACGCAGATGGAGCTTGGCAGCGCCTGCAGCACGCTGCGGCGCAGCGTGTAGGTGTCGCGGCGGCCGATCGAGCCGGTGCTCCCCATGTCGAGGCCGCCGGCAAAGCCGTCACGCGCGCCCTGCGAACGTGTCTGGCTGTCCAACAAGGGCGCCGCGATCAGCGCCAGCGCCACCGCGGCCGACCCGAAGAGCAGCGTGATCCGCAAAATGCCCATGCCGGCATCCGCGGCGCGAAAACTGCGGTCGGGCCGGATCGAGTCCCAGTCTCTTTCGAGGCTCATGAATTGGCTCCAAACGAAGCGGACGGCTTCGTTCAATTTTCCACGTCGAGATAAATCTTCCATTAACGCTGCCTAGAGTCGGACGATTTCAGGTCTGTTCGACCTGAAATCTGAAGCCGGCTCTAAATCAAAGAGATAGAGCAAGATGTCGTCCGAAAACCGCGTCACACTTTTCGGCATCATGCTCTAACAGACGAGGCAGCGGCGGGATCACAGAAGGTCGATGAGGAACTGGACCAGCGGCGCGTCGGCCGGGGGCATCGGATAGTCGCGCATCTGACGCGGCATCACCCACTTCAGCCCCTGCCCTTCCTTCGGCTGCGCGATGCCGCGGAAACGCCGGCAGATATAGAGCGGCATCAAAAGATGGAAATCGTCATAGGAGTGGCTGGCGAAGGTGAGCGGCGCCAGGCACGGGATTTCGGTCTCGATGCCGAGTTCCTCTTGCAATTCGCGGACCAGGCACTCCTCTGGCGTCTCGCCGGGCTCGACCTTGCCGCCGGGAAATTCCCACAGGCCGGCGAGTTGCTTGCCCTCCGGGCGCTGCGCCAGGAGCACGCGCCGGTCGGCATCGACCAGCGCGCAGGCCGCGACCAGGAGCAGGCGCCTGCCAGGCGGCTTGATCTCGCTCATGCGCCGGGCGGCCGTCGATAGTGGTAGCGATAGACTTCCTCGAAGCCGAGCGAGCGGTAAAGCGCCAGCGCCGGCGCGTTGCCCGCCTCGACCTGCAGCCAGGCCTCGCGCGCGCCGCGCAGCCTGGCCCACTTCAGCGCCGACAGGATGAGGTTGCGGCCGTGACCCTTGTTGCGGACGGATTTCTCGGTGGCGACCTCGAACAGCCCCGCGAGATCGCCGTCGTGAACGCAGATCAGCGTCGCCAGCGGCTCGCTCCCGTCTTCGAGCGCGAACAGCCCGGCTTCCGGTTGGATGGCGCCGATGACCTCCGACAGACCGGGCCGCAGGGAGGCATCCGAGCCCCTCGTCTTCAGCAGCGCGCCGATGAAACGACTGATATCCTTGAGCGGGATCTGGTCCATGGCTTCGCCAAGCTCGGCCTCCGCCAGCGGCAGCCGCATGACCAGCGATTCATCAAACCGGTTCCAGCCAGCCTCATCGAGATGTTTCGAAAGCACCTGTCCCGACAGAGGCGACATCCGGAAAGTCAGCGGCCGTCCATAAGCGTCGAACCGGCGGCTGGCGCGCACGATCCGTACAGCGACCTGATCGGTATCGCCCGGATCGAGCGGATTGACCGAATTCAGCCGCTTGGCGGGATGGCCCGCCGTCAGCCTCACCAGCCACGTGCCGTCGTAGTGCACGGCGGCCGCGGGCCAAGCACGGAAGCCCGCCGCCTCGTAGCGGCGCACCATCGCAAGCACGCTGCCCGGATGCCTGGACACCGGCGCCATCAGCTCCGGTAGTCGCCGTTGATGGCGACATATTCCTTGGTGAGGTCGCAGGTCCACACCGTCGCCTTGCCGCGGCCGA
>BFBZ01000583.1_pt1 | contig 32831 bp, 34 predicted proteins | sample 1888401 | NCBI WGS metagenome assembly BFBZ01 (sample SAMD00112614, study PRJDB3348) | symbiont metagenome | host: Chara braunii
GGCGAGATCGTCGACGAGCCCGCCATGGGATGGCGTGGCCTGCATCTGGATGTCGCACGCCAGTTCTATGGCACTGCCGAGATCAAGAAGCTGATGGCGGTACTTGCCTGGAACAAGCTCAACCGCTTCCATTGGCATCTGTCAGACGATGAATCCTGGCGTGTCGAAATCGACGCCTATCCGGCGCTGACGGAGATCGGCGCATGGCGCGGCCATGGTCTGCCGATGCCGCCGCTGCTCGGCTCCAGCCCGGCTCGCACTGGCGGCTACTATACCAAGGCAGCCGTGCGCGACATTGTCAGCTATGCCAAGGGTTTCGGCATCGAGGTTCTGCCCGAGATCGATATCCCAGGCCATTGCTACGCCATGCTGCAGGCAATTCCCGAGCTTCGCGATCCCAATGAAGCCGGCAGCTACTACTCGGTCCAGGGTTTCCCTGACAACTGCATCAACCCGGCGCGCGAAAAGACCTATGAGGTCATCGAGACGATCCTCTCCGAATTGATCGAGCTCTTCCCGTTCAAGACGATCCATATCGGTGCCGATGAAGTTCCGCTCGGTGCATGGTCCGGTTCGCCGGAAGCGCTGGCTCGGCTGCGCGAACTCGCCGGCGACGAGGTTGCGGAAGCACATGCCAAGCGGTTGAACGTCATCACCAACACGCATGGTGCCGACGATATTCACGGCTCCGGCGCGGCCTACCTGCAGGCGGAATTCCTGGAGCGCATCCAGGCGTTTCTCGCCTCAAAGGGCTGCATAACGGGCGGTTGGGAAGAGGCGGCTCATGGCGACAGGATCGACAAGGACAAGAGCTATCTCTGCAGCTGGCGCAATGTCGAAGTCGCGGCCGAGCTTGCCGGTCGCGGCTACGAGATGGTGGTTTGCCCGGGGCAGGTCTATTATCTCGATATGGCGATGCGCCCGGATTGGGACGAGCCCGGTGCGAGCTGGGCGGGCCACTCGGATCCGGAGAAACTCTACAACTTCGATCCGATCGGTGGCTGGACGGATACCCAGAAGGAAAAGCTTCGCGGCATCCAGGCCTGCATCTGGTCGGAATCGATGACCGACCGGGCCATCTTCGACCGGCTCGTGTTTCCGCGCCTCTCGGCGCTGGCCGAAACGGGCTGGACGAAGCCATCGGCAAAATCCTGGGAGCGGTTCAAGGCGCTGGTCGGCACGATGCCGCTGCTATACGGCCTGCATCAATTCTGACAGCTTGATGCATGGCCCTCGGGCGCGGCTTAGGTGCCGCGCCCGATTGCGTTTGATGGCATCTCCTGTCGTTACAGCTGCTGGGCAGCGCGATGGAGGATGGGCTTTTGCAGGACATCGAATTGCGGGTTCGTTTCCGAAAAGATCGGTAGTGCGGCGGCGCCGAGAATGGCCGTGTCCTTGCCGGACGCGCCGATCATCAGCCGCGGGATCGTGCGCTCTTCCGACGGGTTCACCGGAATATGCAATGGCTCCACGCGAGCTGCGAGCCGTGTCATCAAGGCCGTTGGCGCGCTGCCGCCAAGCACGATCGTCTGCGGATCGAAGGCAAGCTCGAGAAAATCGATCGTCTGGCGCAGCGGCTGGGCCGCCTGCTCAACCCAGGTCTCAAGTCCCTGGTGATTGGCTGCGATCATTGCATCGAGATCGTCGGGCGAAAGCTCCTGGGCGTTCTCGATTCCAAGATATTCGTAGGCGACGGATGGCGACACGTAGCGGTCGAGACAGCCGCGCTTGCCGCATGTGCACAGCCGGCCATGTGGTTCGACGATGATATGGCCGATTTCGCCGGCATTGGCGCGGCTGCCCTTGTAGAGATGGCCGTCCAGGAACATGCCGGCGCCGATGCCGCCATCGCCCGCGAGAAAGAGATAGACGAAGCTTCCGAGACCGCGTGCGACGCCGTATAGCCGCTCGCCGATCGCCGCAGCCGTTGCATCATTTTCAACGAGCACAGGCACGCCGATACGTCGCTCCAATTCGCTGGCGACGGGGAAATCCTGCCAGCCAGGCAGATTGAGCGGGCTGAGCGAGGTGACGCCGCCATCCGCATAGCGCCCCGGCAAGGCGATGCCGGCGCCGAGCAGGCGGTTGCGATCGAAGGAGAAGGCGTCCTGCAAATCCCGGACGATGGCGGCAAGGACGGGGATCGCTTCAGTCGGCCCGGGTCTGTCGACATGGCGTTCGATGCGGGCGCAAACCGTGCCGGACAGATCTGTCAGTACCCCGATTGCCCTCTGTCGGCCGAGCTCCAGGCCGATGGAGTAGGCCCCGTTTGGATTGATGGTATAGGGAATGATCGGCTGGCCGCGGGCGATCTTCTGCGCTTCCATCGGGATCAGCAGATGCGAACGCGCGAGCTCCTCGACGATATTCGATACGGTCTGGGTCGTCAGCGCTGTTATGCGGGCTATTGCTGCCCGCGACATCGGCCCGTTGGTGCGGATGGCCTCGATCACGACACGCCTGTTATGCGATTTGGCCTGTTCGAGATTCGTGCCTGAAATTGTCTTCATGAGATGATTGGAAGTTTCTGGATCAGCGTTCGTTAGCGTTGTTGCTTGTCACGGCTGCTGCTGCGTGACGGAGAAGGCGGGGCGCAAATTACCGTTGTTCGCCCGGTATTTGGGTAGTTTCCATCCTTTTGTCCAACGGTTCAAGACGTTAGCGATCAATAGGCCAAAGCTTGGCGTTTTCTGCGCCCTTTTTCCGCTGCTTAGGCGAACGGGCAAGCCTTTACTATGACAAATGTTAGGTTAGACTCTGGTTACCTCGGCTTTTGCAGAGGATAGCCCCTGGAGGATTTCGATGATCAGACTGCTCGGACTTGCGATTTTTTCTACCTGCCTTGCCACTGGAGCCATGGCAGCGGACGCCACCTGCAAGGCGCAGGCCGCAGACAAGAAGCTGGCGGGAGCTGCCTTGACCAGCTTTACCAACAAGTGCGCCAAGGATGCGGCAGCTTCTTGCGATGCGCAGGCCGCTACCAAGAAACTTGCCGGAGCTGCCAAGACGAGCTTTGTCAAGAAGTGCAACGCCGACGCCGTAGGCGGTTGATCGCTGACATCAAGCTTTCACGCAATTATCCTGAGTGCCGCTGAGCGCAAGTGAGATAGTTGAGTGTTAAGATCGGGACGCAGCGATACGAAGTGCCGTGTCGCTGCGTTTTGTACCCACATCGTCAAGCCAATTTCCGCCCTCGATTGGAGCCGGTTTCGTTACTGTTTCCGATAGGTGCCCTGCATCGTCACGCTGTCGGCGAAATTGCACACGCCTGCTTGCGTAACCTGCCATGTTTGGGCATTGAGCCGTTCGAAGCCGATGGAGCAATTGTCGACGGAAAGCTTGCCACGGCCGCCTTTTAGCGGAATGACGCCATTGATACTGCCGGCATCGACATCGCCTGCATCGGCGCCGCCGGGGCCGACATGGGTCGCGGTCAACAGGATTGCCGTGAGGCCGCCGACCGGGCCGAATATGGATAGATTACCCTCGTCGCCCTTGCCGCCTTCGGCTAGAAAATTGGTGGAGACGCTTCGTCCGCCCTTTGTCGCCTGAAGATATCCGATCTGACTGTCATAGGCTTGCCGGACGCATGCCGCATCCCCGCATGATTGCACAGTTTTGAGCCAACGCTGCTGCCGCCCTTCGACAGTGTTGGCATCGTCGCTTTTCCGCGCGGCGGTGTAGAGATCGCTGGTCATCGCATCCCGTATCCGCAGGGATTGATCCCCGCAAATCACATGGTCGCTTTCCGTGGAAGGCTTTTTGCAATCAATGCCCGCAGCCGAAACCGGCATTGCAAATAGGTTCGCTGCCAGCATCGCCATGGCGAATTTCGAAATAGTCATGGGGTCCTCCGTCCGCAATCATCCCTGCTAATTATGCCGTCTCTCGTCGTCGTAAAGGCCTCGCAGTGCCTATCGCAATGCGAAAGATTTCATCCGCTCTGGATTTGAAGATCGAAGGGAGGGACCTAGTTTGGGAGGTCTAAACAATTTGCAGATCGGCGGAGGAGCCAGGTGAAGGGTGAAACACAATTGTCTGGCAAGGTCACGTTCCTGGTCGTCGGATCGGTTTTCCTTGCCGTCACCATCGGAATGGCGGCATTGGGAATCCACCTTTACAGAACAAACGCTACGGCAACTGCAATGGCGGCTTGTGTGGTTTTTGCATGGGGCTTCGGCAGCATGGTCGTCGCCATGATGCTCGTGCTGCTGACCTCGGGGAGGCAAACCAAAGGCAGGGTCGGTGTCAGGAGAGGCAGGGTTTCTATCCGGCTTAACAATGGATCGCCGGGCTCAAGCGGCCATATGACCGGCGGCGGTGTCGAAGCCGAGGGTGAAGCGGGAACGCGCATCACCAGCACGCTCCCGTCCATCTTTCTAATGCTATCCTCGATCGGATTGGCCCTACTTGGCCTCTTCCTGTTCGGCCATCATCGGCTTGATGTGATCGGCTCGGGCATGTTCGTCGTCTTTGTGATCTACATCGCGAACTGGAGCAGACTGGCCTGGCCTCGGAAGGTGATTGGTGCAACGGCCAACAAAAGTACCAGATGACACACCATCGTCAGCCCAGTTATGCGGCGTCCTGTCGAATTTTTTGACCGGCTCGATCGATGCCGCCTGGGCCCAAAGCTTCGAGATCAGCGCGATAGGCAAACAGTTTGCGGCCCATCCTTATGCCGAGTGGCAGCAACAAGGGCAGAAGCAGGTCTCGCAGCAACAGCCCGAGCCGAGTGGACTTACGCTTCCTCGATGCGTTCTGCCTGGTAAGCTTTACGACGCGCTCGATCCTTGGGCGCCGCAATGCTTCATAGCGGGCGAAGGCGTCGCTGTGGTCGATCGTTTCGGCCAGGCATGACGACAGGACGAGCGCATCTTCTATCGCCATCGAGGCTCCCTGTCCGGCGTGCGGGCCAATGGCATGGGCAGCATCCCCGAGCAGAACCACGCGCCCTTTCGACCAGGTGGGAAGCGGCGGCATGTCAAAGATCGGGTAGCTGCGCTCGACCCTCTCAACCTCTTGCAGGATCGCCGCATTGGGAAACGGATCGTCGGCATGCATCTCACGGATGCGGTCTGCCAGGTCATGAGGATCCATTCCGCGCACCATATCGGGGTTGTCCGCGGCGAAGGAGTTGAACCAGTAAACCGGATACGATGCCGTCTTGATGTAACCGAAGAAGGCTTTTTCACCGAATGTCATGCGCATCAGGCCATCCGTTGCCGGTATATCGGCGTCGACGATGCCGCCGGCGCCGATCAGGCCGGTAAAGTGCGGGGCCGGGAAGTCCGGGAACACCTGCGAACGGACCTGGGAGCGCAGACCATCGGCGGCGACGAGAAGGCCCACCGAAAGGCTGGCCGCATCCAGAAAACTTAGCGAAACGGAATGGATACGGCTCTCGACGCCGGAAATGCGTCGGTCGAATTGCACGGCGATCCCTCGCGCTTCGCATTGCTCGATCAGTATCCGGGTCAGTGTTCCCCGCTTGACCGTGACGGACGGGGCGCCGAATGTCGACCGATGGTCGCTCTGGTCCACGAGAGCCAGCCTGCGGCCGCGCGCATTGCAAAGCGCGATGGCTTTGGTCTCCAGCCCCGCGCGCAGGACTTCATCACAGCAATCCACGGCCCGAAGCCCGTTCATTCCATTGGGCGCGAGCGTCAGGAATTCGCCTTCGGAGAGAGCGGCTTCCCGCGAGCGTGCCTCGAACAGGTTCGGGCGAAAACCCAGCTTTGCCAGCCGCAAAGCGAGCACCAGCCCGCCTATGCCGGCACCGCAAATGCCGATCGTCAATTCGTGGTTATTGGCATCGGGAGTTGCAGCACCGTCCGTCATAGGGCACATTGTTTCTTCCTTCTAATTGTTAGATAGATGAATTATTCGATGATCGAACAAAAGTCAAATGAGGAATCGCAGCGCCTTGCCGAGGAGATCGGGTTCGCCTGCATGCGATGGCAGGAAGCGGTGGAAGCCTTCGATGAAACCTTCGGCAAGCTTTACGGGCTGAATAGCGCCGAGCGCCAATGCCTGAGTGTCATCATGAGAGCGCCGCAACCGGCGAACGCCGTCGCCAAGGCCATCGGCCTTGCACCTCCATCGGTGACAGCGTTGATCGATCGCCTCACGGCGCGCGATCTTGTTCATCGCGTCGCCGATCCGAAAGACCGGCGCAAGATCCTGGTCGCCCCCTCGGAGAAGGCCGTAAAGCTCGGCAGGGAAATTTACGGCCCTATCCATGAGGCTGGCATGCGGATGCTTGGGCAGTTTTCAGAAGCGGAAAAGCAGGTCGTCCTGCGGTTTCTGACGCAAGCGATAGAGATGCAGGAGCACGAACTCGAACGGTTGCAGGAGAGGGGAGCGAGCTGATCCCATCGGGCCCGAAGGGTGCTTCGTGCATACTGTCGCGGCCGAGGACATTCCTTTACCATCGGGTGTTATGGTCGAAGACAGCTTCAAATTCGAAAGGCACATACCGGGATAAGATGCTGAGCGCGGAAATCGTCGCATTTCTCCAGGCATATCCGATGGCGGCGCTTGTAGTTGACGCCGCTGGTGTCGTTGTCTTTGCGAATGAGGGGGCCCGTGATCTCTTTGCATTTGACGAAGTACCTCCCGATCTCGCTATCTCGGCTCTGCTGCCGGATTGGCCGTTAGAAGCTACAGTATCCCACGCGCTCGTCGTGGCTGGCGATGGCGATCGGCGAAACTGTCAGGTCAGGGTGACGACATGGCGCTCCGCATCCGATGTGCTGACCGCAATTCTCATCGAGCCGGAGAACCAGGAGCGCCAGGCGGCCGTCGCGGCACGAGACGCCAATTTGCGCCTGCGCTATGTCATAGAGATGCTGCCGGAAGCCGTGTGCGTCTTCGATGCGAACGACCGCTATGTCCTATGGAACGAGAAATATGCGGAGCTCTATCCGGATATTGCCGACCATCTCAAACCGGGGACTGCCTTCGAAGACATATTGAAGATCAGCCTTGCAAGCGGCCGTATGCCGGAAGTCGTCGGCGACAAGGATATCTGGCTGCGGCAGCGCATGCGAAAGTTTCGCCAGCCGGTTTCCCAGGAAGAGCAGCAACTGCGCGACGGACGATGGCTTCGGCATGATGACCGGCGCACGCCGGATGGTGGCGCCATCGGCATGCGGATAGACATCAGCGAGCTGAAGCAGCGCGAGGAATGGCTCAGCCAGCTTTTCGACGCCAATCCGATGCCGATGCTCCTGTGCGACGGCACCAGCCTCGATATTCTCCAGGCTAACCGGGCAGCATTGGACTTCTACGGTTTTGATGCCGTGACATTGTTCTCATCAAGGGCATGCGACATGCATGTCGAAAGCGAGGCCGAGCGATTTGCGGCCGCACTTCTCGAACTTGAAGGTGATTGCGAGGCCAGAACCGTTTGGCGGCAGAGAATAGCCGATGGTTCGGAGCGCCATGTGCTCGTCTATGTTCGGCTGCTCCACGAGGGGCTGGAGCGCCGCCTGCTGCTGACGATCGCCGATGTCAGCGACCGAATTCTCGCCGAGGCCGAAGCCAACCGTCTGGCCGCACACGATATGCTGACCGGATTGCCGAACCGGATGTGTTTTTACAAAGCTCTCAGCGAAGCTCTGAAGACGAGTGGGGGAAAAGGCATCGCTGTCTTCTGTCTTGACCTCGATGGGTTCAAGCCGGTCAACGACACGTTCGGGCATGCCGCTGGTGATGAGGTTCTCAAGATGGTCACAGAGCGGCTGCGCGGCGCGGCAAGAGAACATATGGTGGCGCGGTTGGGCGGTGACGAATTCGCCATCCTGATGGAAGCAGCCGATGGAAATATCGGTGATGTTGCGCGCGGTTGCATCGCCGCCTTCAAGTCCTCTTTCTTCATCGGGGGCGTGGCGGTGGATATCGGCATCAGCATCGGCGTCTCGTCGTCGCCGGAGGACGGCCAGAACGGGGAGGCACTCGTTCAGGAGGCCGACCGCGCACTTTATCAGGCAAAGGCCAGCGGCCGGAATACCTGGCGGATGGCCGCCAGCGTCCGTCGTCGTCAGGCCGTCTCGAGGCGTATGAAGTAATGGGCCGGCGCCGCATGGCGGTGCATATTCCCAGCTCTTGAACTTGGCTCGTCGCCTCCTCATCTGAATATCTATTGTTTCAATCTGTCGAACTGACAGCCTCTCGCTTTTCACAGTAGCTGCCGGTCCTCGTAGCGACGCGCCCGCGTCGGAGGAGTTTCTATGGGATTCATTGATCGCGACATCCAGCCGTCACCCGATGCCGGGCTGCTGGATGCCTATTCTCAATCGGTATCTGGCGCCGTCGATATCGTTGGTCCGGCCGTGAGCCGGATCGAGCGCTTGGGCGGCCGTGCCGGGCATGGTTCCGGCTTCGCCATCTCGCCGGATGGCCTCGTCGTCACCAATAACCATGTGGTCGACGATGCCAAGACGGTCCGTATCAAGACGCCGGAAGGGGCAACCGTCGAGGGCAGGGTGCTTGGCCGTGATCCGGACACCGATCTTGCGCTGATCCGCGCCAATGACTGGCCCGGTGCATGGGCCCGGCTCGGCGATTCCAAGACGTTGAAGCGCGGCCATATCGCCATCGCCATCGGCAACCCGCTCGGCTTCGAATGGACCGTTACGGCCGGCATCGTATCGGCGCTCGGCAGGTCGATGCGCGCCGCGAGCGGCCGGCTGATGGATGACATCATCCAGACGGACGCGGCGCTCAATCCGGGTAATTCAGGTGGACCGCTGGTATCGTCGGCAGGCGAGGTGATCGGTGTCAATACGGCGGTTATCCAGGGTGCCCAGAGCATCGCCTTTTCGGTCGCCTCGAACACGGCCAGGCATGTCGTGTCCGAAATCCTGCGCTTCGGTCATGTCCGGCGTGCCTATATCGGTATCGCTGCCGACACTGTCGAGTTGCAGCGACGCATTGCGCTTGAGGCCGGCGTCACGCATTCGACCGCAGTGCGTCTGCGCCGCGTCGAAAAGGATAGCCCGGCGGAAAAGGCTGGCCTGCAGGAAGGCGACTACCTGCTCGCCATCGAGGGTCACGCCGTCTCGGGCATAGACGATGTCGTCAGGCTTCTGGACGGCGACAAGATCGATACCGAGATCGAGGTTCTGATCTTCAGCGTTGCCGGGCTGATCGAGCGACGGCAAGTGAAGCCGTCGGCTCGTCCTGCGATCTAGAGCACTTCCGGGAAAAGTGCGTAGCGGTTTTCCGTCCGGAATGCGTCAAGAAACAAAAAGATAGAGCATTTCCGCTTTTCCTGGAAATGCTCAGGGGCTGCCGGTCGCTAGCCTCTGCCGACCAATGGCATTTTCGTTGCCATGACGGTCATCGACAGCACGTTGGCATCAAGCGGCAGGGTGGCCATATAGACGACGGCGCGGGCGACATGTTCGGCCGAGATCGTCGGCTCGGCGGCCACCTCTCCGTTCGCCTGCAGCACGCCAGCGCTCATCCTTGCGGTCATGTCGGTCGCGGCATTGCCGATATCGATCTGGCCGCAGGCTATGTCGAAGGGGCGGCCGTCGAGCGCCGTCGATTTCGTGAGACCAGTGATGGCATGCTTGGTCGCCGTATAGGGTGCCGAATGCGGCCGTGGCGTCGTTGCCGAAATCGAGCCGTTGTTGATGATACGGCCGCCGTGCGGCACCTGGTTCTTCATCAGCCGGAAGGCCTGCTGCGTGCACAGGAAGGCGCCGGTGAGGTTCGCGCCGAGGATGGCGTTCCACTGGTCGAAGGACAGTTCTTCCATCGGTACGGCCGGAAGGCCCATGCCGGCATTGTTGACCAGCAGATCGAGGCGGCCGTATCGGTCCGAGATGGCATCGAAGAGGGCGCGAACGGAATTGGGATCACTGACATCGGCGGCAACCGCGAAAAATTCCGCGCCGGTCTGTTCGGAAAGCTCCCTGGCGGATTTTTCAAGGACATCCGCACGGCGTCCCGAAATCACGACCTTGAAGCCGGCCACTCCAAGCGCTTTTGCCATGGCACGCCCAAGGCCCGTGCCGCCGCCAGTTACCAGTGCTATTCCACTTTGTGTTTTAGCCGAACCTTCGCTCATGCAAGCCTCCCGCCCAATTCGTCCTCGATATGCACCTGCAGGATCTCGTCGAAGCTCTGCTCCGCCTTGAAGCCGAGGTCACGCGCGCGCTCTGCATCGAACCGCTGCGCCCAGCCGGTGACGATCTTCTCGATCACCGGATCAGCCTCCCGCCGGATGAGGGCGACTGCCTTGTCGCCGGCCACGCGCCGCAGCGCGTCGATTTCATCGGAAACGACGGCCGAGAGCCCGGGCATGGTGAGATTGCGCCGTGGCCCGATCTTCGCGGTGTCGAGCGTCGCGGCATGCACGAAGAAACCGACCGCTGAGCGCGGGCTGGCAAACCAGTGCCGCACCGTATCGCTGACCGGCAGGATCGCTTCCTTGCCGATCAACGGCTCGCGCAGGATATTCGAGAAGAAGCCCGAGGCCGCCTTGTTCGGAGCGCCCGGCCGCACACAGATGGTCGGCAACCTGATGCCGATGCCATCGAAAATCCTGCGTCTCGAATAATCGGAGAGCAGAAGTTCGGCTATCGCCTTCTGCGTGCCGTAGCTGGTGAGCGGCGCAGTCAGGAACTCGTCGCCGATAATCTCGGGGAAGGGCGTACCGAACACCGCGAGGGACGACGCAAACATGACGCGTGGCACATAAGCAGCCGTCAGACCTTGTTGCCGGATCGCCTCGAACAGCGCTCGTGTTCCGTCAAGATTGACCGTGTAGCCCTTGTCGAAATCCGCTTCCGCTTCGCCTGAAACGACGGCCGCCAGATGGAAAATGAGGTCAGGGCGTTCTTCGATGAGCTTATCCGCGACGCTGGCATTGGCGAGGTCGACGGTGACAGCCTTCGAGATGTCTCTGAGAGCTTCCGGTATGGGCGACTGAAAAGCATCCGCGAGAGTAAGTCGATCAATCGACTGTCCGAGCGCCTTCGGTTCCTTGCCGATCCGTTCGACAAGCTTGCGGCCGACCATGCCGGCGGCCCCCAAAATCAACACATGCATTTCGGCTTTTCCTCCTCAAGGAATCGGTATCGGTCTTCAATGTGGTTCGCCGTCTCCGCGCCCGGTCGACAACAATCAAATGGTTCAGCTGCGATATGCCTGCAGCCAGCCCAGTCCAGCCTCCGTTGTCGTGGCGGGTCGATATTCGGCTCCGATGGGCCTGTCATAGCCAAGCTTTTCGATGAAGCGGAAAATGTGACGATAGTCGATTTCGCCGTGATCCGGTTCGCGCCGATCGGGGACAGATGCGATCTGGATATGGCCGATGGCGTCCAAAAGAGCTTCGAGCCTCTGCGTCAGGTCGCCCTGCATGATCTGGATGTGATAGCAGTCGAACATCAGCTTGATGTTCCCTGCGCCAACCGCAGATATGATATCGAGCGCCTGATCGGTCGTCTGCAGAAAGTACCCCGGCGCATCTCGGCTGTTCAGCGGCTCGATCAGCACCGTAATGCCCACCTCGCTGGCCCGCCCGCAGGCATGGCGCAGATTGGCGATGAAGGTGGCGCGCGCTTCCTCGCCACGGCTCTTTCCGGCCATCACATGGACATTCTGCGCGCCGATCTCCACGGCGTAATCGATTGCCTGGCCGATCGCGCGGCGTGCCTCGTCCTCTCGCCCCGGCAAGGCCGCCAACCCATTGTCGCCGGCCTGGACATTGCCACGGCTGGTATTGAGGCCAAGCATGGAAAGGCCTGTTTCGGCCAGCGCCTGCCGCACGGCTTCGGCTGCTGTGTCATAGGGATAATGGCATTCCACAGCATCGAAGCCGGCGGCTTTGGCGGCCCGGATTGCGTCGGGAAGCGCAAGCTCCTGCCAGAGAAAGCCGAGATTGGCGGAAAAACGCAGCATGTTCAGTCCCACTCCACATCATAGGTGCGAACCAGATCGGCGATCTGGGCATCCGTCAACAGGGCAGGGTTGGCCCCGCGCGTCAGAATGGCCAGCTTTGCCGTCTCTTCCAGTTCCTCGATCGCATACACCGCTGCTTCCAGATCCTTAGCTGAGACGACTGGTCCGTGCGCCGCCAGCATGACGGCGCTGCGTTTGCCGGCAAGGCCGCGGATCGCATCGCCCATGGCCGGGTCTCCCGGCATGAAATAGGGCAGAAGTTTCACCTTGCCGAGCTTCATGATCGAATAGGCTGTCAGGGGCGGCAGCATATTGTCGCTGTCGACATCAGGCAGAACGGACAGCGCGACGGAATGACTGGAATGCAGATGCACGACGGCTCCGGTCTTGTCTGGTCGCGTCTCGTAGAAAGCGGCATGCAGCGGCATTTCCTTCGTCGGCTTGCCTCCGCCGATCAGGCGCAAATCATGGTCAAACAGCGAAAGCCGTGCCGGGTCCAGCCGTCCGAAGGAACTGCCTGTCGGCGTCACCAGCAGGCGTCCATCGCTAAGGCGCGCGGAGATGTTTCCGGACGAGCCGGCGGTAAGGCCCCGATCGTAAAGCGACTTGGCCATCTGGCATATCTGCTCGCGCAGGCTGGCTTCTTCGCTCATGCTTCCTCCAGCCGGGCGAAGGCATCCGTGAAGAAGGTCTCACTGCCGAAATTGCCTGATTTCAGAGCGAGCGCGATCATCTCGCCCTCCACCTCCGCGAAAGTCCAGGGTACACCTGGGGCTATTTCCGGGCCGATGCTCAGGTGGGTGATCCCGAGTGCCTGGGTAATCGCCCCCGATGTCTCGCCGCCGGCGACGACAAAACGGCGAGTTCCCTGTTGAAAAGCCTCGCGGGCGATCTCCGACAATGCTTCCTCGATGACTTGGCCTGCCTCGTCACGTCCCAATCGTTCCTGCGCTTGGCGCACATCGGCGGGCTCCGCGGTGGCGTAGATGATCTTGCGGGCGTCTGCCGGCTGCTGTCTCAGCCACAGGCATGCGGCTGCAGAACCCTGTTTGGAAAGGTTGATAGGGTCAAGCTTGAGGCCACCGCTATGTGCTGTGTAATCCGCCACCTGCCTGCGTGTCATCGCGGAGCAGCTTCCAGACAGGACGATTTGGCCACCCCCAACATGTGGCAAGGGCTTGTGAGTGTCAGGCGCTGTTGCGAGGCCCTGTTCGACGTACAATCGCGGCAGCTGGCCGGCGATGGCGCTGCCGCCGGTCAGAAGCGGCATGCTCTCCGTCGCGGCGGCAATGGTGCGTAGATCGTCGTCACAAATGGCATCGACGATGACATGCTGCACATCGTCTTCCTTGAGCCGCTCCAGCCTCGCCTTTAGGGCTGCCGGGCCTTCCGACACCACGACGCGACTGGCAAGGCCGACTTTGCCGCGCACCTGTGGCGACAGCAGTCGCACTAGGCTGGAATCGCGCATCGGCGTCAGTGGGTGGTCCTTCATCGGGCTTTCGGCAAGAAGCTGTTCGCCGACAAACAGATGGCCCATGAATATGCTGCGACCGTTTTCGGGGAAGGCCGGGCAATAGATCGTTTGCTCCGCGCCGGTCTGCGTCATCAGCATTTCTGCGATCGGCCCGATATTGCCCTCTGATGTGCTGTCGAAGGTCGAGCAGTATTTCCAGAAGAAGCGCATCGCTCCGGCATCTTTCAGCCATTCCAGCGCCTGGTGCGCTTGCTCGACGGCGCTCTGGGCCAGCGATGTCCGGCATTTCAGTGCGATGACTTCGATGACGGACGGATCGCTATCGTCGCGTTTCGTCGGCGGCACGCCGATCCGCAGCGATACGGGTAGACCGCTGCGCGACAGGAGGGCGGCAAGATCGGTCGCGCCGGTAAAATCATCGGCAATGCAGCCGAGGAGGAGGGCCATAAGCTATTCCTCCATGCCGGGAAGGGTGGCGCCGCTCTTGCGCGCAAGGATCTTGGCGACGGCAGCGTCATCCTCATGGCCAAGGCCCGCCTCTGACGCCTCGACGAAAAGGCTGAGTGCGGAGGCGGCTAGTGGCGTGATCGCGCCAGCCTTTTCGGCTTCGGACGCAACGATGCCGAGATCCTTGACGAAAATGTTGACCGCCGAACGTGGCGCATAATTGCCGGAAACAATGTGCTCACCGCGGTTCTCGAACATCCATGAGGAGCCTGCGGAAACGCGGATCACGTCATAAAGCGTCTTCAGGTCGATGCCGGCCTTGGCGGCAAGCGTCATGGCTTCGGCTGTAGCGGCGATATGGACGCCGGCGAGAAGTTGGTTGATCATCTTCACCTGGGAGCCTGCGCCGGGACGATCCCCCAGCCGGAACACCTTGGCCGAGATGGCATCGAGGGCGGCGGAAGCCCGATCGAAGGCCTCTTGCGAGCCGGATGCCATGACAGTGATTTCGCCGGCCAGCGCGCGAACATGGCCGCCGGAGACAGGCGCATCGATGACGAGCATGCCCGCCGTCTCAAGTCTTTCGGCAATATCGGTGGTGGCGCTCGGCGCCATGGTGGCGCAGAGCAGAAACACGGTGCCAGGCTTTGCCGTCTCCAGTGCGCCATTCGGACCGAATATGACGTCCTCAACCTGCTTGCTGTTGATGACGTAGACAAGGATGACATCGGCGGCTTCGGCAGCCAGTGCCGGCGTTATGCAAGCGTCCCCGCCGGCTTCCGTGAAGCGTGCGAGGGCATCGCTGCGAATATCACATCCCCGCACCGCGAAGCCTGCCTTGAGAAGGGACAGGGCTGCGCCCCAGCCCATCGATCCCAAGCCGATGACGGCTGCCTTCTTCGTTTCCTGCACGATGTTACCTCTGTAATTTAGGCCATGTTACCGATACCGGTATCGGTAACATGGCCAATTTCTCCTGTATCTGTCAATAGCGCCAGTTTTCCTTTTCCCGGAAATATCCTATGAGGAAGAGCGACGCCGTCGGGGGTCGCTACCAATGTCGAGGGTCGCCGGGGAATGCGCAAACCCACTCTGGAAGAAGTCGCGATCGAGGCTGGGGTTAGCAAGATGACCGCCTCGCGTGCCCTCCGTGGCGCTGGCGATGTCTCAAGTGAAACCCGCGACAGGGTGCTGGAGGTGGCGAGGCGGCTAAGCTATGTCGGCAACCGGCTGGCGCTCTCGCTGTCCTCGCAACGCACCAATCTCGTCGCCGTGGTCGTGCCCAGCATGTCGAATATCGTCTTTCCGGAAGTGCTGGCGGGCATCTCCGCCGGCCTCGACGGCTCGGGCATGCAGGCTGTATTCGGCATTTGCGATTACGATGTTGCCAAGGAGCGGGACATCATCCGCGATATGCTTTCCTGGCAGCCCTGCGCCATCATCGTCACCGGCCTCGACCAGCCGGAGGAAACGGTGAAATTGCTGAAGCACGCAGACATCCCGGTCATCCAGCTTATGGATCTCGATGGTACGCCGATCGATTTCAATGTCGGGTTGTCGCATGGCGAGGCGGGCGCCGATATGGCAAGGGCGCTGATCGCGGCCGGCCGCCGGCGGTTCGGCTACGTCGGCAGCGCGCTGGAGAAGGATTTGCGCGCGGGCAAGCGCAAGGCCGGTTTCGAGCGCGTGTTGCGCGAGCACGGCCTGCACTTCGTGGAACTGGCGATCGATGATGCCTTTTCCTCGATTGCACTTGGGAAGCGGTTGACGATTGCCATGCTTGCCGCCGTTCCCGATCTCGATTGCATCTATTATTCCAACGACGATATGGCGAGCGGCGGATTGTTCGCCTGCATGGAGCTGGGGGTCGCGGTCCCCGAGAAGATCTTGATCGCTGGATTTAACGGATTGGATCTCATCAACTCCCTGCCGGCGCCAATTGCGACGTCCCGTTCGCCAAGGCGTGCCATCGGCGAGGTCGCTGCGCAATTGGTGCGTCAGGCGGTGGCCGGCAATCAGGAGACGGAGCAAAGAACCGTCAAGTTCAAGCCGATGATTACGGGAATTGATGGCTTTGAAGATGAAGGTTAGCGAGTTTACTCGCTGCCAAGATCAGGCAGAGATGATGTTGAGTTCTCGGCTGATCGACGATTATCCGGAACAACTGTCGTGGCTGTCAGCGCATTGCGTGCTATCAATTCTCTTGGATGCAGGTGTTGGTCGAGTCTTTGCTAGATCGACGATGGCGCCGACACCGCATCTTCTTCTCAAATGGAGGATATTGAGAATGCATCGCCCCCAAAAACTGCTTTTCGCGCTCGCCTTTAGTGCCATGACCGCCGTTTCATCCTATGCATGGGCTGCCGGCTTTGAAAATATTGTCGTTTCGACGGAGGAGGATGCCGACGCGACGCAAGATAGCTTTGCTGCAGATACGCCGAAGATCTTTGTGTCGGCCGAACTCACCAAGGACGTTCCGTCGGGAAGCAAGGTGAATATCGCCTGGATCGCCATCGACACGGGCGGGGTCGCTCCGCCAAACTACAAGATCGATGAGGTCAATCTCGACATTACCTCGATGATCAACCATGTAAATTCCGCATTGAGCAAGCCGAATAATGGCTGGCCTGTCGGGACTTACAAGATCGAATTCTCCGTGGACGGCAAGCCGATGGAATCGGTCGGTTTCAGCATAAAATGAGGTTATCTGCTGTCACGCCTGCAATATATGTCGGCGTGTCAGCTCCTTGAGCATATCCACATCGCGCTTTGCGATGGCGTCGACCATCAATTGGTGCTCGCGGCCGGATTGCTCGATCCGGGCGCGAGTTCGCCATTGCGAAACCGGCGCCGATGAGGTCCGTTGCCGGATTTCGGTGACCAGGTCGACGAGTTCCTGATTGCCGGCAAGCGCCAGCAAGTGCCGATGAAAGGCAAGATTGGCTTCGTAGAGCTCAAGCATGGTGCCGGTCAGGACGAGTTCGTCGAAGCGCGTGGCAAGCGCGCGCAAGACGACGATATCGGCCTCGGCTGCGTTGGCGATAATGCGGTCGCTGACTGCTGTCTCGAGGATGACGCGGATGTCGCTGACTTCCTGGGCGCGGCGCCCATCCTGCTCATGGACGTGGTAACCACGGTTGGGAATGTGTTCGACCAGCCGCTTCTGCACCAGCCTGTCCAACGCTAGCCGCACCTGCGGCCGCGTACAGTGATACCTCCGTTCCAGATCGATCTGCTTCAGCCACGTTCCGGGCGGAAGCCTGCCGGCAAGGATGTCCTGGAGAATGAGCTCGGTCACATCCGGCGTCTCCGCCTCTTGTGCGCGCGCTGTCGCGTCAGCTTCCAGCGAATTCATGCAGCTCTCCCAAGCCTCCCGTTTTTGGCGATGACTATCATGGACCCGGTTCCTGGCCAACGGACCCGTAATCGCTGCCGAAAAAATATCCATGCACATCTCTTGCGCAGTTATTCTAATTGGCACATAAATTGGTACCAATTTGATATCCATTACATGAGGCAGATGCAAGTCCATGCAGAATTCTGATGCGGTATGGGACATCGTCGAGAGAAAACGCCAAGCGTTCTTTGAGCTCAGCGATCGGATCTGGGAAATTCCCGAGACGAATTATCTCGAATACCAATCCGCCGAGGAGCATGCTCGCATGCTCGAGAGCGAGGGCTTTCGGGTTGAGCGTGGGCTCGCCGGTCTGCCGACGGCTGTCATGGGCGAAGCAGGCGAGGATGGACCGGTCATCGCCATTCTCGGTGAGTTCGATGCCTTGCCGGGACTGAGCCAGGAGGCCGGCATTGCCGAGGAGCGTCCCTTGATCGACGGTGGCAATGGTCACGGTTGTGGCCACAACATGCTCGGTTCCGGATCGATGCTGGCCGCCGCTGCCGTCAAGGATTTCCTCGCCGAAAACGGTCTGAAGGGCAGGGTGCGCTATTATGGCTGCCCCGCCGAAGAGGGCGGTTCCTCCAAGGGCTTCATGGTGCGGTCCGGCGTTTTCGATGATGTCGACATCGCCATTTCCTGGCATCCGGCACCTTTCGCCGGCGTCAACAACCCGATCTCACTTGCTTGCAACGAACTCAACTTCCACTTCTCCGGCCGCGCGTCGCATGCTTCCGCCACGCCTCATCTTGGCCGTAGCGCGCTCGATGCCGTCGAGCTGATGAATGTCGGCGTCAACTACATGCGTGAACACATGCCGTCGTCGGCACGTATTCACTACGCCATTACCGATGCTGGCGGCGGGGCGCCAAACGTCGTGCAGGCGCGTGCGACCGTTCGCTATCTTGTTCGCGCACGGACGCTGCCGGAACTTCTGGTGCTGGTTGCGCGGGTCAAGAAGGTCGCGGAAGGTGCTGCACTGATGACCGAGACGACCGTCCGCAGTGAGATTATCAGCGGCGACGCCAATCTGGTCGGCAACACCCCGCTCGAAGAATGCATGTTCTCGCACCTGGAGCGGCTTGGACCGCCGGTGTTCGATGATGCGGATCGGGAGACGGCCCGCAAATTTCAGCAGACTTTCAGTGCCGAGGATATCGCAGCCTCCTATGGTCGCTTTGCGCTGAAGCCGAAGAAGGGTCAGGCGCTATGCGAGGAGATTTTCCCGCTGAATGCCGGTGATGGCACGTTGGTCGGCTCTACCGATGTCGGCACTGTGAGCTGGGTCGTGCCCACCGTGCAGATGCGCGGCGCCACCTATGCGATTGGCACGCCGGGGCATTCCTGGCAGCTCGTTGCCCAAGGCAAGCTGCCGGTGGCGCACAAGGGCACCGAGCATGCGGCGAAGGTGATGGCGAGCACTGCCGCCGAGCTTATCCGCAATCCGCAGCTTATCGAGGCGGCCAAGGCCGACCACAAGGCACGGCTCGAAGGAACGCCTTTCGTCAACCCGATCCCGGACGATGTCCAGCCGCCACTTCCGGAGAAGGCCGATGCCTGAGGAGGTCGGGAACTCCAGCAATTCTCAGGCGCAGACGTCGCTCTCTGCGATCGGTAACAACCGCTGCTGCGGGACGACTTCATGAACCAGCCGGGCCTGTTCGAACTTGCCGGCTTCGGTCCGGACGGTTGGGGGAAAATCCTTCTCGCCGGGGCGTGGATGACCATCCTTATCGCCATGTCCGGCTACGCCGTCGGTGCTTGCATCGGCACTTTCGGTGCCTGGGCGAAGATTGCCGGCAATCGCTTTGCGCGCACGGTTGCCGATGCCTACACGACCGTATTGCGCGGTATTCCCGATCTTCTGGTCATCTATCTCTTCTATTTCGGTGGTAGTGCTGTCGTCACGGCGGTCGGCAAGTTTTTCGGTGCGGATGGCTTTCTCGGCTTTCCCGGCTTTCTTGCGGGCTCGCTGGCCGTTGGCGTCACCTCAGGTGCTCAGTTTACCGAGGTGCTGCGAGGCGGCTTCAAGGCGGTGCATCCGGGTGAAATCGAGGCGGCCATCGCCTGCGGCATGCCGCGCGGGTTGCGGCTGCGCCGTATCATCGCGCCGCTGACGTTGCGGCACGCTCTGCCCGGCCTCGGCAATGTCTGGCAGGTCGTCCTGAAGGAATCGGCGCTGGTGTCCATCACCGGCGTTGCCGAACTGCTGCGCCAAGCCCAGGTCGGTGCCGGCTCGACCGGACTGCCATTCGATTTCTACCTGATTGCCGGCGTCATTTATCTGATGATCTCGACCGTTTCGAGCGTCGTCTTTCAACGAGCCGATCGGCATTTGTCGCGTGGCGCGAGGAGACGCTGATGGATTGGTCTTTCCTCGAAGAAACCTTCGTAAGTCTCATCGGAGCGCTCCCCCTGACGATCGAGCTCGCCGCGACCTCGATCTGCCTCGGTATGGTTCTGGCGCTGCTGCTGGCTTTGGCTCGGCTCTCCGGCCTTGCCGTTCTCGATTGGTTTGCGCGCCTCTATGTCTTCGTGTTCCGCGGCACGCCGCTGTTGGTACAGATCTTCCTGATCTATTACGGGCTTGGCCAGTTTCCCGCTATCCGCCACAGCATTTTCTGGCCGCTCCTGCGCGATCCCTATTGGTGTGCAGTCCTGGCTCTGACCTTAAACACCGCCGCCTATGGCAGCGAGATCATTCGCGGCGGCCTGTTGTCCGTCCCGCACGGGCAGGTCGAAGCGGCCCGGGCCTGCGGCATGCATCGCATCATGCTGTTTCGCCGGATCGTGCTGCCGCTTGCCATCCGCCAGGCGCTGCCGGGCTATGGCAACGAAATGATTTCGATGGTCAAGGCGACCTCGCTTGCCTCCATCATCACACTGATGGAAGTAACCGGCGTTGCTGCCAAGATCATCTCGGAAACCTACCGTGCGATCGAAGTCTTCGTCGTCTCCGGCGCCATCTATCTTCTCATCAATTTCGTGCTGACGCGTCTCATACAGTTTGCCGAATACAGGCTGAGCCCGCACCTGCGTCCTGCTCCCTCCAGTATCAGCTCTACCACCGAGGCAATTGCCGCAGGAGACCCGCAATGACGGCCATGCCAATCGCACTTCGCGTGCGCGACATGCACAAGAGCTTCGGACCTGTCGAGGTTCTGAAGGGTATTTCGCTCGATGCTCTGGAAGGGGATGTCGTCTCCATTCTCGGTTCTTCGGGCTCGGGCAAATCGACATTCCTGCGCTGCATCAACCTTCTGGAGACGCCCCATTCCGGCGAGGTCACGGTAGCGGGCGAAACCATCCGCATGCAAAGCAACGGCCGAGGTGTGCATCGCCCGGCAGACGGCAAGCAGGTCGACCGTATTCGTTCGCAGCTTGGCATGGTGTTCCAGAGCTTCAATCTCTGGTCTCACAAGACCATCCTCGAAAACGTCATTGAGGCGCCGATCCACGTCCAGCGCCGTTCGCGAGCTGAATGCATCGAGGAAGCCGAGGCACTCCTCGCCAAGGTCGGCATTGCCGAGAAGCGCAACTTCTATCCGGCGCATCTGTCGGGCGGCCAGCAGCAACGCGCCGCCATTGCCCGCGCGCTTGCCATGCGCCCGAAGGTGATGCTCTTCGACGAGCCCACATCGGCGCTCGATCCGGAACTGGTCGGCGAAGTCCTGCGCGTGATGCGCGCACTGGCCGAGGAGGGGCGCACCATGCTCGTCGTCACGCACGAGATGGGCTTTGCGCGCGATGTCTCCAGCCGGGTCATCTTCCTGCACAAGGGCGTGGTCGAGGAAGACGGCAAGCCGCAGGACGTATTCGCCAGCTCGCGCTCGGAGCGCTTTCGCCAGTTCATCAGCCAATGACAGTCAAACTCAATCAAAAAAAGGGAACTTAACGATGAAATATCTTACCGGGATTCTGGCGGCCGTGATGATGGTCGCCACGCTTGCCGTCTCGACGGTCGCGCGAGCGGAAGAGAAGAAATGGACGCATGTGACGATCGCGACCGAGGGTGCATTCCGCCCCTGGAATTTCACGAAGCCGGACGGCACTCTGGATGGCTATGAAATCGAGTTGATCAAATATCTCTGCGACCACATGAAGGTCGAATGCACGACGGTCATCCAGCCCTTTGACGGCATGATCCCGGCGCTCAACGCCGGCAAGTTCGATGCGATCATTTCGGGCATGTCGGCAACTGCCAAGCGCGAAGAGGTCATTGCCTTCAGCGATTCCTATGGCACGACAGGCCAGACTTTTGCGACGCTGAAGGACTCTCCGCTTGTGGATCTGCCGCTGAAGGGCGAGGTCTTTTCGCTGGCGACGGATGAGCCCGGTGTGGCTGCCGCCGTGAAGAAGCTCGAGCCGTTGCTCAAGGGCAAGACGATCGGCGTGCAGACGGCTTCGATCGCGGCAACCTTCCTCGATAAGTACTTGAAGGGCGTTGCCGACATTCGCGAATACAAGACCACCGAGCAGCACGACCTGGACCTTAAAGCCGGTCGCGTCGATATCATCATGGCGTCCATGGCCTATCTCTCGACGGCAGCGGCAAAGCCGGGCAACGAGGACATGACTGTCGCAGGTCCGCGCTTCCAGGGCGGCCTTCTCGGCCGTGGCAGCTCCGTTGGCCTGCGCAAGGACGACACACAGTTGAAGGCGATGTTCAACGATGCGATCGCGGCTGCCAAGGCCGACGGCACGATTGCCAAGCTGTCGGCGAAGTGGTTCGGCTTCGACGTTACACCGAAGTAAGACCTTCCTCGGCAAGGTCAAATCGCGGTACCGGACGGCTTGTTCGGTACCGCGTGGCGGATGGCTGTTTCATGGCGTGAGAGTTGCACTACCCCATGTTCAGCAACATGATTTCCCACAAACTCCACCGCATGGAAACATTCGGACACCATCGAAACCAGACAATCGAATAGATCAGCACGGAGGGCCATTCTCTTGCGGAGTTCGATCGTCGAATGCTTTTTACAAATTCATGGCGGCGAGAACAATTAAGCCACGTCGTCGTGACGACCTTTCATGAAAAGGGTTATCGCGACTACGGCAAGAAATGCATCGAGACATTTCTCCGACATTGGCCGAGGGACATCGCTTTGGTTGTTTATGCCGAGGATGTCGATGTCGAGGAGAAAGATCGCCGGCTGCTGGTGTTCAACCAAAGTGAGGAATTGCCGCTATTGCGCGATTTTCGCGCGGCCTATGGCGAGAACTTGCAGGCCAATGGCTTTCGGCCTGTCCGCAACGGCCTGATGCGTGATTTTCGCTGGGATGCGGTTCGCTTTTCCAACAAGGTGTTTGCGGTGGCCGACGCCATCAGGCGTTACCGGACCACGGTCGATCAATTGATATGGCTCGACGCCGATACGGTTACCCATAGGGAGATTCCCCGAAGCTTCATCGATGGAATTGCGCCGCGCGGCAATCAGCTTGCCGCCTATTTGAACCGTCGAATATATCCGGAGTGCGGGTGGGTGGCCTATAATTTGCGCCATCCGGCGCTCTTGAGCTTCGTGGACCGTTTCGAAGGCGCCTATTCCTCCGGCTATTTCCTGAATTTGAAAGAAAGCCATGACAGCTTCGTTTTCTGGAAAGTGCTCCAGCAGATGGAGCTTGATCAGGAAGCCCAATTCAAGCGCCTTGGATCATGTCTGACGAAGACACACGTCTTCATCAACAGTGCTCTTGGCGGATACATGGATCATCTCAAGGGCGATCGGAAAGCTGCCGGAAAGAGCCGCAGGCGCGATTTGAAATGGTACCGGCGCGAGGCGTGGTGGCAATGGTGACGATCGGGCGTGTCAGGGAGGATTTGTCCTCTCACGCCGATAACGACAGGCTGCGAAATGATTGTCATTTCAGGAGCGTGGCTCTAATTTAAGTCGCAATAAGGAATCCGGGTGCATGTACGACGATTCGGTTCTGCCGACAGATGTAGCAGTGGTGCTTGGGTTGGTATGCAACATCATTGCTCCGCTCTTCGCCTTTTGGGCGGCAGGGCAACTTCCCCGCTGGCGGCTGATCTTTCATGCGATTGCCTCTGGCGTGATCCTGATTTCGCCCTTCCTGGCAATGTTCCTCAGTTTGTCCGATCTGATTCCGGATGACGAAGAGCCTCCGGGAACGCGGTTCGTGTTTCTGCCGCTGATCTTTGAGGCCGCTATTATCCTGCTGCTATATTTTCTGGCCGGAGCAATGCTTCTGTCAAAATCGCTTCATTCTGCAGTCGCGAGCTGGAGGAGATCTCTCTAATCTGCGGCGGCACTAGGGTATTGTGGTCCCGGTGCACCCTTTCCAGCATGGAAACGCGACCGATATGCGATCGGCGATAGCCCGACATCGGCGCGGAAATGATTGCGGAAATTCGTGGCAGTTCCCAGGCCGGTATGAGCCGCAATGGCTGAGACCGATAATGTCGTTTCCTCCAGAAGCTCTCGCGCCCGGGCAAGACGTTCGTTCTGAAGCCACTCTCCGGGCGGTGTTCCCGTTGCTTCGCGGATATGTCGATGAAGGCTACGCAGGCTCACACGCGCTTCATCCGCCATGCGTTGAATGGACCATTGTTCCGCGAGATTAGCGCGGATCATGTCCAGCAGCGCTGATAGCCGGGTCGCCGAACGCTGCACCACAGGTCTTTCGATGAACTGTGCTTGTCCGCCCTCCCGGTGGGCGGCGACCACGAGACGTCGGGCCACGCTATTGGCTGCCTTCATCCCGAAATCCTTCCGGACCACATGGATGCAAAGATCGAGCCCGGCGGCGCTMCCTGCCGATGTCAAAATGTCTTCGTCATCGACATAAAGGGCATGCGGTTCGACATTGATCTTGGGATAGGTCGCGGCAAGTCTGGCTGCGTGGTGCCAATGCGTGGTTGCCCGCCTGCCGTCAAGCAGACCGGCTCGGGCGAGCACAAAGGCGCCGCCGCAGATCGAAACGATCCGGACACCTTTGGCATGTGCCGTCTTCAACGCCTGCAGAAACAACACCGGCACGTCGGCATCGGGTCCGCGCCAGCCGGGAATGATGATGGTATCAGCTCGATCGAACAGTTCCAGTCCGCCATCGGGATCGAGAAGCAAGCCACCTGCACCCCGAATCGGTCCCGGCTCTATCGCCGCCGTCATGCAGCGGTACCAGCCGGGTCCCATCTCCGGCCTGGACAGTCCAAACACTTCGAATGCACATCCGAATTCGAATGTGCAGAGCCTGTCATAGGCGACGATGACGATCAGAGGGTTCATATGTTTTGGCATGATCCTTTCGATAATGGCTATTTCGGCCACTGGCAAGGATGATCCGTGCCCGGATAATATCTGTCATCGGACCATTCTGGTTCCAAATGGTTGCGCAAAGGGATCGCGGTGACGGATATGAGACTGATCGGAATGCTGGATTCGCCCTATGTCCGACGCGTGGCGATCTCGCTCAGGATGCTGGACATAGAGTTCGTGCACGAACCCCTTTCCGTCTTCAGCACGTTCGAGGCTTTTGCCGCCGTGAACCCGGTCGTAAAGGCGCCGTCACTTGTTACCGACGACGGCATCGTCTTGATGGATTCGAGCCTGATCCTTCAGCATGCCGAGCGTTTGGCCGCACCGGGACGCAACCTCATGCCCAGCGATCCGGGAGAGCATACACGCTCGCTACGCATCATCGGACTTGCGCTTGCGGCATGCGAGAAGTCGGTGCAGATCGTCTATGAGCACAATCTCCGTCCTCCGGAGAGGCAGCACCAGCCCTGGCTCGATCGCGTCCATGCGCAGGTCGCGGCGGCCTATCGAATGCTCGAGGCGGAAATGCCGCAAACCGATGCTTGGATTTTTGGCGCTGGTCCGATGCAAGCTGATATCATGAGTGCGGTGGCAGTTCGAGTTACCCGGGAAATGCTGCCGCATGTCCTCGGCGTCGAGGAATATCCGCGCCTTTACGCGCTTTCCGAACGAGCCGAGGCGACAGACGCGTTCCGCGCCTTCCCCTTTAGCTGATGCCGACGGATTTAAACGTCTTGGCACGGAACCGATCCATTCCGCCGCGAAGCCATTTGGATGGTAATTGCTTCCACATGACGGCTAGAGGATCGGAATTTTTGTTGCGCGTTCAGGCGGAGTTCAGGCGAGCCGTCGTATTGCTACCCCGTCCGATGGACAAAAATGGGGGTAAGGGAATGTTGGAACGATTGGTACGATTCTCTCGCGTTGCCCTGGTCGGGGTTGCGGCGATGCAGCTGATGACCTCGGCCGCGATGGCGCAATATTATGGTGGCGACGACGATTACAGGCCGCCACGCTGGCAGCGCGACCAGGGTCGGGATTGGGATCGCCCGCCACCGAGAGGCTGGGACCGGGACCGTGACCGCGGTTGGGATCGAGATCGCGGCGGTTGCGACCGGGGCGAACTCATGCGCGCGGCACGTGCGGAAGGTTTCCGGCGCATCGATTCGGTTCAAAGCGACGGTCGACGCATTGTCGTTCGCGGCTGGAATGACGGTGGCCCCGATCGCATGGTTTTCGCCAACCGGCGCGGCTGCCCAACTCTGCGCTAACGCCGGAGCTATACTGAAAGCGGAGGTCGATCGCAGTCGGCCTCCGCTTACTTTGGATTGATATGTCTCTCGACTGTCTGGAGCGGTCTGCTGGCTGTTGCTTCTCGGCTGCAGCTTTACATCGTTGCGCTTACGCGACGGAACAGGCGGTTTCTGCAAGATCGGCGGTGTCGGATTCGGCTGGCACACGGGTGCCACCATCCTGCTGCCGGACAATGAATTGCCAGGTCACGCCCCAGGCATCCCGGACCCGATTGCCCGGTTCCTCGGAGCCATCTTCGGCCAACGCAATTTGCAGACAATCTGCCTCAACCTGGGTCTCGCACTCGATGGTGACCGTGCAATTGTGCTCGGAACGATCCAGCGGGCCGGCCTCGAAACCCATATACGGGCGATTGCCGAGCGTGAAACCTGCGAATTTGGCGCTGCCAGCCGGACCGTTCGGATCGCTGGTGAGGATGTTTGAAACCCAACCGATCGCGGAACCGGGGATCAGCGATGTGTAAAATTCAATCGCCGATTCCATATCCTGCCGGAACCAGAGATGTTGCCTGACCTTCATCATTTCTCTCGTCTTTATTCTCTCATTCGGATGGCGGTTGCCGGCCATCCATCAAAAAAATCCATGTCGCCGGTGGACCGCCTTCTATCGAGCGGTGGCACCGGCGGCATGGCTGAAGAACTGCCCAGACCGTTCGTGCTCACCCCTGCGGAGCACCGACGGACACGCAACACTATTTCTCGGCAACTCTACCAGCGAGAGCCATCACGTAATCGTCCGCAATATCCGCCAAGCTCAAAGCGACTTCTGGTTCATTCCAGCCCGCAGCAAGCGCCACCTGTACGAAATCGCGAAACGCTACCGCGAGTACTTCTTCACGCTCGACGGTGCGATAGGAATCGCTCATGGAATGTTGCGGCTTGCTGATCCGTACTGTCTGGCGGGTAGATACCATCGGTGTGTTCCCTAAAACTCGCCTTGGTGCACGCAGAGCACATTCGCCATGCACGTGAGGCTTGGTGTCCGAACGATTATTCGTTTCATTTTTAATAAGTTACGAGCTAGCTGTCGTTAGCCACGCATCCGGAAACTTGCAGCAGCGTCCATTTTCGCAACTGCTGAAGTGTGCCTCCGCGCCTTTGCTTGGAATGAGATGCGACGTACTCTCCCCTGGCGTGCGAGCGCTTAATCTTGCACGTATCCAGACAAGGGGTCGAATTTTGGTGATTTTAACGGCTATGGCCGAGCGTTCTCAGCCACTCGTCGAACGGGTGCGCGCTGCCGGCTGATGCCTGCGACGCCGCGTGCCTGAGATAGGGTGAAACGGTAAGGTTTCGCGCTTCACGAGGGCTATAGCCGAATTCCTTGCTGAATGCCCGGCTAAAGTGCGCGGCCGAGGAGAACCCGACCGCAAAGGCAATATCGATGATCTGCTCCCGATTGGAGGGGTCGCTGAGCGAGGCATGCGCGGATAGGAGACGGCGCCGCTGAATATAGTGATGAACGCCGCCCTCCTGTTCGAACACCTGATAGAGCCTGGTGCGCGATATGCCGAGTTCTCGGCATATGCGCTCCACCGTCAGGTCTTCCGAGGAAAGATTGCTCTCGACGAACCGTCGCACCCGTTCCGTCAAGGCGAGTATGCTGTGTTGCTCCGTGCCCGCCGATTGTGCAGCCGAAGATGCAACGCAAGCGACGATCATGTCGCGGACCGTCTGGACCACATGCGGCAAATCTGCCGCGATAAAATGCGGAAGGTTGGCCTCGATGATATTCAGATACTCGATAAGGAGCTTGGTGAGGGTTCCCGAGAGAACGATATTGTTCTTGATCTCGACCGAGGCGGGAACATCAAACAGCAGGGKGCGCGGCAGGATGAGCGACAGGACTTTCGCCTCCGTGGCACGCCCTCGAAATGGGTGTCCCAGGGATCGTAGCTGAATTTTGCCCGGCTCGCCTTCGGAAACCAGACCATCGACCTCAGTCCATGTCCGGCCGCTGCGCAGCACCGAAATGTGCCAGTGATCGATAAGGTCTGATTTCACCTTCGCCTGCGAGCGCATGTAGCTATGGGGCGGTGCGGCGTGCTGAAAAATCAGCATTCCGCCGAGATTCCACGCTGTATGATCGGCAACAAATCCGGCTTCCTGCGAGGTGTTGTCAGGCAAGCGAGTGTCGACGAGGGGCGCCACGTAGCCTCGCCACGCGGCGAATTGTTCGACGGCATCGAAATCTCGGGTCGAAAACAGCAATGGCTTCAAGGCAGGTGGCGGTGGGGGCTCGTCGCTGGCAGGCCGTGTCGGCCGGGGAAAGCGGCGTCGTTCGCCCTGCACGGGCTTGCGATCCTCGTGCCGTGCTTCATCTTTTGCTTCGGTCGCCGCGGAAGCGGATCGTTCCTCGCATCGAAAGTCAGGCAATCCGGTCTCCTCAGATACCACCGGGACGGAGCAAGAGCATCGCCATCCAATATCCGCCCACTATCCCGGCGGTAGACTATGCTCCGCTTCGATGGAATATGTCCCTAATATTACCCCAAACCATGCTCCCGGGAGAGGCACAGGTCCGACTCCGAGACTTTTACCATGCTAAAGCATTCATTTGCAGCGTATTTCTGAAAAGGCAAGCCTCACTGCCTCTCAACTTGTTGTTCCCATAGGGATTACCCTGAAGCCGGTGCCCTCAGCGCCAAACACATTGCCGCCATATGGTGATGCTTGGAAGATCAGTGCTCTCTCGACGCAGAGCTGCACACCGCAGTGTCTGTTGGAACAGGTTGTTAAGGCCTTAAAATCATGATGATGGATCGACGCTCTTTCCTGATTGCCACCACCGTTGCAACGCTTTCCACGACGGTGCGGGCCGCGTCATCGAATTCAATGATCCAACTATGGCCTGGGCAGCCTCCGGGCGGCGGTGGGCCAACCGGCCCTGTGCAGAGAAACGACAAGGGTGCGGTCAGCAACATAGCTGCGCCGGGCTTGGAGGTTTTCGCGCCCGAAAAGCCGAATGGTGCCAGCATGTTGATTGCGGCTGGCGGTGGCTACAAGCGCATCGAGCTCGGTAACGAAGCCTATCCGGCTGCTCGCTGGTTGGCGGCGAAGGGTATCACCGCCTATGTCCTGACCTATCGCCTGCCGCCCGAAGGGTGGGAGAATGGCCCCTTGGCGCCGCTTCAGGACGCGCAACGTGCAATGCGCATCATACGCACCGAAGCTGCACGGCGTGGGCTGGATTCATCGCGCGTCGGCGTACTTGGGTTCTCTGCCGGTGGCCACCTGCTTGGTCTTGCGGCCACCCGATCGGCTTTTGCGTCATACGAGGCGACCGATGCGATCGACACTCAATCCGCGCGTCCCAATCTGGCTTCTTTGATCTACCCGGTCATCACACTGAAGCCGCCTTACGCCCATCCCTCGACCCGCCGCTCGTTGATCGGCAGTCACCCGGACGCCGAAGCCAGCGCGGATTGGTCCGTCGAGACGCATGTCCGCTCCGGTTGTCCGCCCGTCTTTCTGGCGCAGGCCGAGGACGATCCGATTTCCGATCCGGCAAATACGCTCATCATGGCTGACGCCTGCCGCAAGGCCGGCATTCCCGTGGAGTTGCATCGGTTGCCCAGTGGTGGCCATGGGTTCGGCATGGGAAAGCCGGGCACACCAACAGCCGATTGGCCGGGCTGGTGGGAGCAATGGTTGCGCGGCAATCGTTTCCTGTAGTGAGAGCTCTTGGCGCCGGCACGGACACTGATCAGCGTCTCGCGCCAGAACGCGCCGTATCCTTCTTTGCAAAGCCGGTCTGAAACTATTCCGTTTTTGTTATGCCTTCTTGCTGCACGGCAGAGTAATGTCGCGCCATCTTTATGAGGCATGAGTAATGGACCAGAAGCGCCATAGAATCCGTGAGCTTGGCTTTACACCCGGGCATTTCGCGCCTGGCCCGCTAAACGCGATCACCGATGTCGACGGCCTGCGCGTCGGGCATGTCACATGCGATGAAGGCGAGCGCACGCGCACGGGCGCAACGGCGATCCTCCCGCATGGCGGCAATCTTTTCCAGGAGAAAGTTCCTGCCGGCTTTGCCGTCCTCAATGGCTTCGGAAAGTTTGCCGGTTCCACGCAGATCGTCGAGCTTGGCGAGATCGAGACGCCGATCGTGCTGACCAATACGCTGGCAGTCGGGCGAGGCATCGAAGCCATCATCAGCCACACCCTCGCTCAGCCGGGCAACGAGAAGGTGGTGTCGATCAACGCGGTGGTTGGAGAGACCAACGATTCTCGCCTCAACGATATCCGCGCGGCCCGCCCGAGCGTCGATGAAATTCTGCTGGCGATCGATACCGCGATGTCAGGCCCGATCGAGGAGGGGGCTGTCGGCGCCGGAACCGGAACGGTCGCCTTCGGTCTGAAGGGCGGCATCGGAACCAGCTCGCGCCTCGTGCCGGTCGGCGGCGAGACCTATCGGCTCGGCGTTCTCGTCCAATCGAACTACGGCGGTCGCCTTATCGTCGCCGGGCGCGATTATGCGGCGTTAAGCGAGCACGACAAGGATGGCTCCATCGTCATCGTGCTCGCGACCGATGCTCCGCTCTGTCCGCGCAATCTGGAGAGACTGGCGCGCCGCTGCTTCGGCGGCCTTGCCCGCACCGGCGCGGCACTAAGCAATGGTTCGGGTGACTATGCGCTCGCCTTTTCGACGGCCGAGGCGGTGCGGCGTACTCCGGAGCGGCGCAAGGGCGTGAGTGCGATCCCGACATTGGGCAACGATGCCGTCTCGCCGTTGTTCGAAGCCGCGATCGAAGCCACGGAAGAGGCAATCCTCAATTCTCTCGTCATGGCAACCACGACGAAGGGCTTCAACGCCGCGACCGGCAAGAATTCGACTGTCGATGCCATCGATCTTCCCCATCCAGCTCATCGCTGACCTTCATTTCCCAGTCTGTACACTACGGAGTTTCCATGTCTGCCCCGACAATCCGCACCGTCTATCTCAATGGTGCCTTTTTGCCCGAGAACGAGGCACACCTGTCCATCTTCGACCGGGGTTTCCTCTTCGGCGACGGCATTTACGAGGTCACTGCAGTGCTGGATGGCAAACTGATCGACAGCGCCCTGCACATGGCCCGGCTGGAGCGTAGCGTTGGCGAGATCGGCGGCCGCTTGCCCATCACGACCGACGAGATCGTGGCGATCGAGAAGCGCCTCGTCAAAGAAAACCAGCTTATCGAGGGGATGGTCTATCTCCAGTACACGCGCGGCGCCGAGGATCGTAACTTCTTCTATTCCGACAATTTGCAGCCGACGTTGGTGTTGTTTACGCAAGCAAAGACGCTCGAACATGTTGCCGCCGTGGAAAAAGGCCTCAAGGTGAAATCCATGCCGGATCAGCGTTGGGCGCGACGCGATATCAAGAGCGTCGGCTTGTTGCCGCAGGTGCTGGCCAAGCGCGCCGCCAAGGCAGAGGGCTTCGATGAAGCCTGGCTGGTCGAGGACGGTATGGTGACGGAAGGCGCGTCGTCGACGGGTTACATCGTGACGCGCGACGGCCGCATCATCACGCGCGCCAATAGCCATGCGACCCTGCCGGGATGCACGAGGCGTGCCGTCCTTGATCTGGCACACGAAGCAGGCCTGGTGCTGGAGGAGCGGCCATTCTCGGTGGAAGAAGCAAAAGCGGCTGCCGAGGCCTGGCTGACAAGCGCCTCGAATTTCATCGTTTCCATCACCAATATCGACGGAGTTGACGTCGGGAACGGGACGCCCGGACCGATGTTCAAGCGCCTGCGCACCCTGTACATGGAAAACGCGCGGCGCACCGCGATCTGAGCTGCCGCAAGGGTCGTCCGATCGTCGGGATCAGTCCAGCATCGACCAGATGCGCCCGACGATCGGACGGCGATTTTCGCGCGAGCGATAGAGCCGGATTTCCACGTCTATATTCCATTCCGGATCGGCGGCATGCACGAGCCGGCCATCGGTAAGCTCGGCGCTGACAAGGCTTTCCGGGATCCAGGCAAGCCCGAAGCCGGCTGCGACCATGCCCTTCAACCCCACGGACATGCTGCCGACATGCACGCGGTTTTCCGTGGGCAGTCGCTCGCCGATAACCCCCGCGACCAATTGCCCGAAGAAGGATGTCTTCTGGTAGCTGACATGGCAGAAGCCGGGTTCGATACGATGCAGCGGCGTGCCATCCGCATTTGCGGCGCTGACCGGCAGGATGGTTTCCCGGCCGAGTGTGTGATGTTCGAATTGCGGATCGAGCAGCATCGGCACGTGCAGGTGCTGATAGGTCAGCAGGAAATCGCAATCCCCATCGATGAGGGAGTTCAGGTTCTCCTCCATGGTGCCGGAGTCCGGCCGCATGTGCGAGACGATGGGGCCGGTGCGTGCGTTAAGCCGGCTTAGCCAATCGGGAAAGAAGGTGAAGGATAGGGTATGCAGCGCCGTCACGGTCACGGTGCGCGCATCGGTGCCGTCCTCGTGCTGAAGATTGCGTCGTGCCTGGTAGAGCGCCTGCAAGGTCTGCTCGGCCACCGGTACGAAGCGTTCGCCCGCAGCAGTCAGCCGCGACGGATAGGTGGCCCTGTCGATCAGGCTCGCGCCCACCCAGCCTTCCAGCTGCCGGATGCGGCGGCTGAAGGCTGATTGCGTCACATGACGCTCGTCGGCGGCCTTGGAAAAGTTCAGCGTCCGCGCCAGCGCCAGAAAATCTTCAAGCCATTTGACTTCCACTCGAAGCTCCCGAAAGAAACCGGCTATCAAAGCCGGGTTCTCCTTGGCCCGAATGGGCCGGGAATGCAATCAGCTTGCGCGGCGATATTCGATCATTCTGGCGCGGGCAAGCACCAGTTCCAGCCGATCCGCCTTGAGGAGATTGAGGCAGACCCGCTTGGTCCAGGGGCCATCCTTGAGGGTGAAGAGGAAGCGTCCGGAGCCGAGCGCCTGCAGCGGCATACGATGGCGCACCGGGCCGACACCCATGATGACGCTGCCATTGTCGATCTCGAAGCTGGCGCCTTCCGAAGAGTTCCAGACACCGGAGAGGG
>BFBZ01000012.1_pt167 | contig 32731 bp, 21 predicted proteins | sample 1888401 | NCBI WGS metagenome assembly BFBZ01 (sample SAMD00112614, study PRJDB3348) | symbiont metagenome | host: Chara braunii
CTTACACACCTGGCCTATCGACGAGGTAGTCTTCCTCGGCTCTCAAGCGAAACCTGGTTTTGAGGTTAGTTTCCCGCTTAGATGCTTTCAGCGGTTATCTAGTCCGTACTTAGCTACTCGGCTGTGCCACTGGCGTGACAACCGATCCACCAGAGGTACGTTCCTTCCGGTCCTCTCGTACTAGGAAGAAGTCCTCTCAAGTTTCGAACACCCACGGCAGATAGGGACCGAACTGTCTCACGACGTTCTAAACCCAGCTCACGTACCACTTTAAATGGCGAACAGCCATACCCTTGGGACCGGCTACAGCCCCAGGATGTGATGAGCCGACATCGAGGTGCCAAACCGCACCGTCGCTATGGACGCTTGGGTGCGATCAGCCTGTTATCCCCGGCGTACCTTTTATCCGTTGAGCGATGACCCTTCCACTCGGGATCACCGGATCACTATGACCGACTTTCGTCTCTGCTTGAGCCGTCGCTCTTGCAGTCAGGCAGGCTTTTGCCATTGCACTCAACAACCGATTTCCGACCGGTCTGAGCCTACCATCGCGCGCCTCCGTTACTCTTTGGGAGGCGACCGCCCCAGTCAAACTGCCTACCATGCATGGTCCCGGGCCCCGTTTCGGGGTCGCGGTTAGACATCAGGAACTCAAAGGGTGGTATTTCAAGGGCGGCTCCATCCAGGCCAGAGCCCGAACTTCAAAGCCTACCACCTATCCTACGCATCGGATTCCTAATGCCAGTGCAAAGTTGCAGTAAAGGTGCACGGGGTCTTTCCGTCTGACCGCGGGAACCCCGCATCTTCACGGGGAATTCAATTTCGCTGAGCCGGTGTTGGAGACAGTGGGGAAGTCGTTACGCCTTTCGTGCAGGTCGGAACTTACCCGACAAGGAATTTCGCTACCTTAGGACCGTTATAGTTACGGCCGCCGTTTACCGGGGCTTCGATTCGACGCTTTCACATCTCCTCTTAACCTTCCGGCACCGGGCAGGCGTCAGACACTATACGTCATCTTTGGATTTCGCAGTGCCCTGTGTTTTTAGTAAACAGTCGCCACCCCCTGCTATGTGCCCCCAGCTCTCACTTGCGTGAAAACTGGGCCCTCTTCTTCCGAAGTTACGAGGGCAATTTGCCTAGTTCCTTCAACACCGTTCTCTCAAGCGCCTTAGCATACTCTGCCTGTCCACCTGTGTCGGTTTCGGGTACGGACTGAACGTGGGAGCTATTTCCTGGGACCCCTTCCTTGCCCTTCCAATCCAATAAGGAAGAACCAGTTACGGGATCCGTCACTACCCACAGGCCCAGGAATGTTGACCTGGTTCCCATCGACTACGCCTTTCGGCCTTGCCTTAGGGGCCGGCTAACCCTGCGCAGATTAACTTGACGCAGGAACCCTTGGACTTTCGGCGAGAGGGTCTCTCACCCTCTTTATCGCTACTCATGTCAGCATTCTTACTTCTGATACCTCCAGGATCTCTCACGATTTCCCTTCGCAGGCATACAGAACACTCTGCTACCATTCCACATTGCTGTGAAATCCGAAGCTTCGGTGCATGGCTTGAGCCCCGTTACATTTTCGGCGCGAGATTCCTTATTTAGACCAGTGAGCTGTTACGCTTTCTTTAAATGATGGCTGCTTCTAAGCCAACATCCTGGTTGTTTTGGGAATCTTACATCCTTTCACACTTAGCCATGACTTGGGGACCTTAGCTGTCGGTCAGGGTTGTTTCCCTCTTCACGACGGACGTTAGCACCCGCCGTGTGTCTGCCATGCTCAGCACTCACCGGTATTCGGAGTTTGGTTAGGTTTGGTAGACGGTGAAGTCCCCTAGCCCATCCAGTGCTCTACCCCCGGTGGTGATACATGACGCGCTACCTAAATAGCTTTCGCAGAGAACCAGCTATCTGCAAGTTTGATTGGCCTTTCACCCCTAGCCACAACTCATCCCCGACTTTTTCAACAGGCGTGGGTTCGGTCCTCCAGTGCGTGTTACCGCACCTTCAACCTGGTCATGGCTAGATCACTTGCTTTCGGGTCTCATCCGTCTAACTAAACGCCCTATTCAGACTCGCTTTCGCTGCGCCTCCACCTATCGGCTTAGGCTCGCTAGACAGACGAACTCGCTGACCCATTATACAAAAGGTACGAAGTCACAGGCTCGCCAAAAACGAGCGGACTTCTTCAACGATTGATTCAAAAAACAGACATGCGAAATCGCGCGATCGTTCACACGATCACGTTTCAATCGACACATCTGCGTTTGATGCAAGGTTGAAGTGCCCGCTCACCTTTGGTGAGCCTGCTCCCTCTGTTTGTAGGCATCCGGTTTCAGGTCTATTTCACACCCCTCGTCGGGGTTCTTTTCACCTTTCCCTCACGGTACTAGTTCACTATCGGTCACACACGAGTACTTAGGCTTAGAGCGTGGTCGCCCTATGTTCAGACAGGATTTCACGTGTCCCGCCCTACTCGAGGACCTTCGAAATTTCTACCCGTACGGGGCTATCACCCGCTATGGCCACTTTTTCCAAAGTGTTCCGGTTCTTAATCGAAGGCCACTGGCCTGGTCCGCGTTCGCTCGCCACTACTAACGGAGTCTCAATTGATGTCCTTTCCTCCGGGTACTGAGATGTTTCAGTTCCCCGGGTTTGCCTCTCTCCCCTATTGAATTCAGGGACAGATAACCCTTGCGGGTTCGGTTTCCCGATTCGGAAATCCACGGATCAAAGGATATTCGCACCTCCCCGTGGCTTATCGCAGCGTATTACGTCCTTCATCGCCTGTGTGTGCCAAGGCATCCCCCAGATGCCCTTGCATAAACGCTTGATCGCTCAGCATACGTTCCATGCCCAGAAAGAAGGCCAGTGTACGAACGACTTCGTACGCCGGACATTCAACTGGTCATGTTATTCATGCGATCAGTTTTAAGTGTCGTATTGAGGTTTCACCGGTTGTGCGAACCGGCTAACCCCGCCTTCACAATGTCAACGCTTCAGCGAAACCAAGCGACGCGCGAACGCGTTTCCCGGTTTCGAAGCTCTGATTGTTTTCCGTCGTTTTCGAATGTTGCCTGCTGTTGGACAGCCCGGCTTCGCCCTTTGGGCTACGCCGCGGCAAGTTTCGCGAAGCGAAACTTGGTGGAGCCAATCGGGATCGAACCGATGACCTCAAGCTTGCAAAGCTAGCGCTCTCCCAACTGAGCTATGGCCCCGATCTGATCGACCCGAACATGAGTAGCTAGTGGTGGGCCCGGAACGAGTTGAACGTTCGACCTCACGCTTATCAGGCGTGCGCTCTAACCACCTGAGCTACGAGCCCCCAAGCTGGGTGGGCTCAAGTTACTCGCCCATAAGCAAGGCACTCGCCCATATGCGGCAACGATCCGCGCGCAGTCGCGCGGACAATCGACGGAAAGGAAGGGAAACGAAGGCGGCGGCATGTTCGCCGTTTTATTGTCTAAGCAGATGAATGGAAAACCTCTCGTGAGGGAGAGAGGGGCGAACCCCATAAAGTTTTCGTACTCATCTATCCTTAGAAAGGAGGTGATCCAGCCGCAGGTTCCCCTACGGCTACCTTGTTACGACTTCGGCCCAGTCGCTGATCCTACCGTGGCCGGCTGCCTCCCTTGCGGGTTAGCGCACCGTCTTCGGGTAAAACCAACTCCCATGCCGTGACGGGCGGTGTGTACAAGGCCCGGGAACGTATTCACCGCAGCCTGCTGTTCTGCGATTACTAGCGATTCCACCTTCATGCAGTCGAGTTGCAGACTGCAATCTGAACTGGGACGGTTTTTTGGGATTAGCTTACTCTCGCGAGCTAGCTGCCCATTGTCACCGCCATTGTAGCACGTGTGTAGCCCAGGGTGTAAGGGCCATGAGGACTTGACGTCATCCCCACCTTCCTCCGGCTTGTCGCCGGCGGTCCCTCTAGACTCTCCAACTAAATGCTGGCAACTAAGGGCGAGGGTTGCGCTCGTTGCGGGACTTAACCCAACATCTCACGACACGAGCTGACGACAGCCATGCAGCACCTGTCTCTGAGTCCCTTGCGGGAAAACTAGATCTCTCTAGCGGTCTCAGGATGTCAAACCCTGGTAAGGTTCTGCGCGTTGCGTCGAATTAAACCACATGCTCCACCGCTTGTGCGGGCCCCCGTCAATTCCTTTGAGTTTCAACCTTGCGGCCGTACTCCCCAGGCGGGATGCTTAATGCGTTAGCTGCGCCACTGAGTAGCAAGCTACCCAACGGCTAGCATCCATAGTTTACGGCGTGGACTACCAGGGTATCTAATCCTGTTTGATCCCCACGCTGTCGTGCATGAGCGTCAGAAACGGGCCAGTGAGCCGCCTTCGCCACCGGTGTTCTTCCCAATATCTACGAATTTCACCTCTACACTGGGAATTCCACTCACCTCTCCCGCACTCTAGCTTCACAGTTTCAAGGGCAATTCCGGAGTTGAGCTCCGGGCTTTCACCCCTGACTTGAGAAACCGCCTGCGCACGCTTTACGCCCAGTAATTCCGAACAACGCTAGCCCCCTTCGTATTACCGCGGCTGCTGGCACGAAGTTAGCCGGGGCTTATTCTCCAGGTACAGTCATTATCTTCCCTGGCAAAAGAGCTTTACAACCCTAAGGCCTTCATCACTCACGCGGCATGGCTGGATCAGGCTTTCGCCCATTGTCCAAGATTCCCAACTGCTGCCTCCCGTAGGAGTCTGGGCCGTGTCTCAGTCCCAGTGTGGCTGATCGTTCTCTCAAACCAGCTACCGATCGGAGCCTTGGTGAGCCATTACCTCACCAACTAGCTAATCGGACGCGGGCTGATCTTTCGGCGATAAATCTTTCCCCGTTAGGGCGCATACGGTATTAGCTCAAGTTTCCCTGAGTTGTTCCGTACCGAAAGGTACATTCCCACGTGTTATTCACCCGTCCGCCGCTCCCATTGCTGGGCGCTCGACTTGCATGTTTTAGGCCTGCCGCCAGCGTTCGTTCTGAGCCAGGATCAAACTCTCATGTTTTGATCCTGAACCATCGCGAAACGTTTTGCGTTGTTCGCAAATACCTACATGACGAGGTTTGATGTCTCGGTCCCGTCACAGGTCCGAAACACCGAACATTTACATGTTTGTCTTTGCAGAAGAACGCGAGCGTTCGGATAGCTCGATTCATTTGGCGCATGGTTCGAGCCGAAGCTCTTGCCACACGCGAAGCGATCAAGCCGCCGCCCACGTTCCCCTTCCTCGAATCACAATGTCAAAGAGCTGCTTTTTTGGCGCGAATTTTCATTCTGCCAGAGAAGCGACACCGCCCGCAAGGCAAGCCCGGCGGGCGGCGTGGGCGCGGTGTATAGGGGGGCTATTCCGCCCTGTCAAACGCAAAAAGCAAAATAATTTCAGCGCCTGTGGATGGAGCGAAAAGCCCAGCAATGGCCGCATTTCCGAACATGCGTGAGGAAGTTGCGAACCTCTATCCCATGTGGTGACGATTGCCGCACACACAAGGTTTCCGGGTGGCGAAAGCCGAGTCCGCACCACGATGCGGCGTTGGTGACGCGTGAAGTTGCTCGCGGCCTGCCCTTTCGGACCTCTCTGACCCCCTCTTAAGGCGCAGCGATCGGACCCTGGCAGGGCAATATCTGCGATTTCGCCGCGGGCGGGCGGGTTCCGTCCACCCTTTTGCGACCACAGACCCAATAGAAGGCGGCTGGGGAACTCGCCTGGCGGCCTTCCGGCCCCGGCAGCGGTCAGGGGCGTGCGATCAGGGCCGCCATCGCCTCGGCCACAAGGCCCAGCGTGGCCCCGCGCGAGAGGCCCAGATCGGCGAACTCGCCCTCGGCCGCGCCATCGCACAGGCGCTCGGCGGCCAAAAGCGCGGCTGCGAGCTGTGCGGTGGTCTTTTGGGCGCCCGCCTTCTTCCATTTGGCGATCTGGGATTTGCGCGCGGCCGTCCGCGCTTTGCGGATGGCGGGTTCGGTGAGGGCGAGATGGCGCAACGAGCGGCGGAAGATGCGCCAGCGCGTGTGGAAATCGAGCGCGATGCGGGCGGCGGCGCGCGGGGTTTGCGCGGGCGCAGGGTTGGCCAGCGCACGGCCAAGGGCTGCGGCCTCGGCGCGCCACCAGGTGTCGTAGACGGCAAGGAAGATTGCCGTCTTGTCCGGGAAGTGGCGATAGAAGGTTTGCGGCGCGTAGCCCGCGGCGCGCGCGATGCGATTGGTATCGGTGCCCTCGAAGCCCTTTGTGTTGAAGAGCGTTTCGGCGGCGGCAAGCAGACGGGCGCGGGTTTCTTCGGGGTCGCGGGGGGCGGGTTTGCGGGGGCGGGGCATGATGTGATATTCCTATCACTTGTTGCGGGATACGACCGACGCGGAAGTGATAAATGAATCACAACGAGCTTTCCAGCCCCATCGCCGCGCCCATTGCCGCCTTGGGCGCGCAAGAACCGGTGAGCTTTGTCGACGCCAATGGCGCGCGCATCGCCCTTATGCGGCGCGGGCGCGGGGTGCCGATCGTCTGCCTGCACGCGATTGCCCATGGGGCGCGGGATTTCGAATTGCTGGCGCAGACGCTGGGCGACGGATTTGAAATCATCGCGGTGGATTGGCCGGGCCACGGCCTTTCTCCCGAGGACGGGCACGCGCCCGATGCGCGCCATTATGGCGATGTTCTGGCGGCGGTCCTGGATGCGCTGGGGCTGGAAAAGCCGATCCTGCTTGGCTGCTCCATCGGCGGGGCAGCGGCGTTGCGGGTGGCTGCGGCGCGCGGGCCGCGCATCGGCGGGCTTGTTCTTTGCAATGCGGGCGGGTTGCAGGGGTTAACGCCGGTGGCGCGATTTGCGATTGCACGCATGGTTTCGTTTTTCCGCGCGGGCGAGCGCGGGCGCACATGGTTCGGCGGCGCTTACCGCTTCTATTACACCAAGCTTGTCTTGCCGCGCGCACCAGTGGCCCATCGCGAGCGCATCATCGCCGCCGGTTATGCAATGGCGCCGTTGTTGCGCCGCGCCTGGGAGAGCTTTGCGCGGCCCGATGCCGATACGCGCGCGCTGGTGGCACAGGTCGAATGCCCCATCCTGTTCGCCTGGGCCAAATCCGACCGGATATTGGCGTGGTCGCAATCCAGGCGCGCGGCCTTGACCGCGAAGAACGGGACAGTGGCGCTGCTGCGGGGCGGGCACGCCGTGTTTCTGGAGGATGTGGAGGCGTTCGCGCCCGTGTTGCGGGATTTTCTGAACCGCCAGCCCTGACGAACATAAAAAGAGCCGGCGCTGGGCCGGCTCTTTTTGTTTTGCCTGTCTGTGCCTCAGGCGTTGTAGCCGGGCATGTCGCGCAGGTCGCGATAATCGAGATGGGTGAACAGCACGCCATCGGTCGCATCGTAACGCAGCACGCTCGGGCGCAGCCAGACATAGCGATGATCGCGATAGAGATAGATTTTCACGCGGCGCGCAAAGCCGTTGCTCGTTTCCACCTCGCGCACGCGGCCAACCCAATGGCCATCGCCATCGACAAGCGGCGCACGCGCCAATTCGCGTGAGGGTTCGGAGATCACATAAAGCTTGTTGAGGCGCGCCTCATCGGGATAGGCGGGAGCGGCAATGGTGGGCACGGCCCACGGATCGCCAGAAACTTCCGCATAGTAATTGTCGCGTTGGGCAGCGTAATGGGCGCGCTGCGCCTGATAGCGGCTGCGCTGCGCATCGTAATCGGCGCGCTGGCGCTGATAATCTTCCTGCTGCTGCTGGTATTGCTGTTGCTGCTGGTCGTAGGCGGCCTGGGCTGTGGGCGACACGGTGCCGGGCTGGGCCGCCGTGTTGAGTTGCTGCGTCTGCGCCTGTTCCTCGGGCGTGGGGTTCTGATTGTAATTGGTTTCTTGTGCGACGGCGGGGCCTGCGAACATGGCCGCGGCGGCGCTGCTGAGCAGGAATTTGCGAAATGTCATGGGATTCTCCTTCGGCAGGCCGGTTGGCCTGCACATCGATCAGCGAGGAAACGCGCGAGACGATGTGCAAGTTCCGCAACCGCAAAGGGGCGGAACTTCGAGGAACTCCCGATTCAGTTCTTGCGTAGGACGACGATCAGCCGGCCGCGATGTAATCGCGCAAATTGGCTGCTTCGCGCACCGTTTCCTCGATGCGGGTTTTCACCACGTCGCCGATCGACACGATGCCCACCAGGCGCCCGCCCGCCAGCACCGGAATATGGCGGAAGCGGCCGTTGGTCATCAGTTCCATCAACTCATCGACCGTATCGTCTTCGTTGCAGGTGGTGAGCGCGCGCGTCATGAACAGGCTGACCGGACGGGCAAGGGCTGCCACGCTTTCATCCGAGACGGCGCGCACCACATCGCGTTCCGAGAGAATGCCGGCGAGGCCGCCATCTTCGCCCGTGACGATCACAGCGCCGATGCGCCGGCGCGCCAGAAGGCGGGCGGCTTCCGACAATGTGGCATCGGCGGTGATCGAGATGATCTCGCGGCCCTTGTTCAAAAGAATGTGTCTGACTTGCATGTGCGCTCCTCCTTCGGCTTTTGAGAGCCGGATGGACGCTTGAATGCTGCGCGCGCGTTGCGATTCTGACAAGCGTTTAATGGAGCCACCGTTAGCATGACGGCGGCGTCAGCCAAGCGGTTCGTCGAACGTGTTGAAGGGCTTACGCGGCGGCGGCGAGATTTCCAGCCTGTTTCAAATCTGCCACGAAGCGGGTGTTTTGCTTCAAACGGCAGCGGGGCGGCGCAGCATCGGCCAGAAGACGTTGACCGCGAGGCCGCCCATCACCAGGGCTGCGGCGAGCAATTTCCACATGGGCAAAGGCTCGGTGAGGATCCAGGCGGATGCACCCATGCCGAACACCGGCACCAGGAGCGCGGTGGGCGAAACCGTGGCGGTGGGATAGCGCGCGAGCAGGAAACCCCAGCAGCCATAGCCGAACATGGTGTTGCCCACCGATTGCCACAGGACGGCGCCCCAGGTGAGTGCATCGGCATTGGCGAGGCCCTGTTCGATGGCGGGCAGGCCTTCGAGCAGCAAAGACAATGCGAACAACGGCGGAAAGGAGAACAGGCTCGCCCAAACGATATAGGACAGCATGTTCACCGCACCATCGGCGCGCGCCACGATATTGCCGCCCGCCCAGGAGAGCGCGGCAAGCACAGTGAGCGCGAGGCCAAGCAAGGTGGTATCGCCGCCATTGTGTTCGAGGATGACGCCAAGGCCTAGCGTTGCAAGCCCGAGTGCCGCCCATTGAAACGCGCGCACCCGCTCACCCGTGAAGACGATCGACAGGCCAATGGTGAAGAACACCTGCACCTGAATGACGAGCGAGGCGAGGCCGGGCGAGATATCGGCCTTCATCGCGATATAGAGGAGCCCAAACTGCCCCGCCCCGATCAAAACGCCATAAGCCGCCAGATTGCGCCACGGCACGTTTGGCCGCTTGAGAAAGAACACCAGCGGAAACGCCGCGAAGAAAAAGCGCAAACCGGCGAAGAACAACGGCGGCAGATGGCCAAGCGCCAGCTTGATGACAACGAAATTGGTGCCCCACACCGCCATGACGGCGAGCGCGAGGAAGGCGTGGGGCAAGCTGAGGGTATGACTTTTGAGCTGCTTCACGGGACGCCGGGGCGGATCGCTTTACCTGTCTAAAGCGATCCGCCTTATGCGGCATCCATCAAAAGCGCAATCCACGCCTGCGCAAGGCGCCTAGCCGCCCAGGCCGATGCTGACCGTGGCGAAGGGACCGTAGAAGCCCGGCGTCACTGATTTGCGCGTGTCGATACCGCCATCCATCGCACCGAAGAAAAAGTCTGCACGATAGCCGAGGCTGACCTTGGCATTGGGGTAGCGCACAGAGAGCCCTGCGAAGCCACCGGCATTGGGAACGATGACGGTGCGCGAACGCCTGACGGGCGAGGTATGGAAAGTGTGCGTGGTCGGCGGCGGCGGCAGCGCAAAGGGACTGCCGTGGAAATAGCGGGTACTTGTCTGGTGCTCGCCGTTGATCGTCTGGCGGCCGAACAGGACGGATGCATCGACACCCCAGTCGAAGGTCAAGTGGCCTGCATCGGGTCGGCCGACCATGGCGGCATTTCCTTCCCACGCGACCGACGGGCCGACGCCGCGGAAATTGCGGGTGAGTTCGGCGGTGGCGGCATAGGAATGATGGTGCGCGCCCGGATCGTTGTAAGTGAATTTGGTGGAATAGTGCGGATCGGGGAAGGATTTGAAACCGGAATTCGCCCGCGAATGAAACTGCGCGATGCGAACGCCGAAATTGAGCGTGCTCTGGCCGTGGAACATGCCAAGCCCGACATCCCTGCCCGCCATGAAATCCATGACCGCATGGCTTTCGTTCTGATCCACCGTGGCGTCGCTGAAGCGGCGGACATCACGAAACCGGAACTTGGGATTGGTGGGATTATATTTGTTCGTCTTCTGCCGAAAGCTCGTCGTGGTCTGCTGGTGCAGATGCTTGTCGCGATTTGAACGGCCATAGCGCACCGCGGCGGAGAACACCCAGGCGCTGCCTTCCGGACGGAAGGACAGCCTGCCCTCGCCGCCAAAGCCATTGCTTGCGGGATGGGTGGCGCCGACGGGCGAAACGCCATTGTAGGGCGCATCCAGATGTGCGGCGACGAAGGGCGGCGTGAAGAGATCGGGTTTGCCGCCGATGGATTCTAGCTGTCCGCCCAATTCGATCCAGACGGTCGGCTGGCTTGCATCTTCCCCCGCTTGGGCATGGGCTACCGCACTTGCAAGTGCGAGCGACGCCGCCGAAACCGTGGTGAACAATTGCCAGCGGAAATTCTTGCCGCCTGCGTTGGTTATGAGTTCGCTCATTGTGCACTTCCCCCCATGAGTGTTTTTTCCAGATTGTTGGCCATCGCGCTCACCAGTTTTTCGTGATGCGAACGCCGATCAGGCGGGGATCGGTGAGGAACACGTTCGTCGTCAGATTGGAATCGTCGCTGTTGAGGAAGTCGCCGGTGATGGCTGTCGTGTTGAACACGTTCTTGATGTAACCCATCACCTGCCAGCCCGCCTGATTGGTCAGGATCAGCGTGAGGTTGAGGTTGGTGTAGCCATGCAGGCGATCATAGGGATTATCGTTGAAGACGCGCGCCCAGCTATCGTTCTGCCAATAGAAATCCGCGCGCAGGGTGCTGGCCCAGTCGTTCGTGACCGGCATCGAATATTGCGCGCCCGCAGAGAAGGTGAAGGGCGGCGCATTGGGCAGCGAATGGTGGCCCACATCCTTGGCGATACCTTCGCCCAGATTGGGCGCGCCCGCCGGATTGAACCCAACGTAGTCCGGCATGTTGAACGGCTTTGTGCCCGAGATGCCATCGTATTGCAGGACGGGCGTGGGAATGCCCGGCACGAAGGGAAGAAGAGTGAGTGGATCCAACCCTTGCGTATAAGCGTGGCTACAAGCGATGACGGGATTGGTGTTGCTTTCGTTGCTGCCGCTGAAATTGTTCTGCTTCAGCAACGCCGCCACCACATACACCGGCAGGATGCAATTGGATGCCTGTGTGGGGAACGGGCGCACGACGATCCAATCGGCATTGCCCGCCGTGCGATCCATCAGGTCGATGGAGGACTGGCCGTTGGCGACACGGGCATCTTCATAACCGCCGCTCGCGTTGAAGCGTAAGCCCGGGATCGGTTCCCATGTCGCTTCGACTTCGGCGCCCTTCACATGGGCGTCGAAATTGTTGTTGATCGCGGTGCGATCCACGATTTCCGAAATCTGGTAGCCCTCGTAATTGTAATAGAAGAGGCTTCCGTTCAGCGTCAGCGCGCCATCGAGCAAGGTGTTCTTCGTCCCGAGTTCGAAGGCATCGATGAACTCTGGTTTGAAGGTGAGCGGGTGATCCGGATTGGTATCGCCCACCGCGAATTGCGGCAGAACCGGACCGGGCGGATTGGCGCCGCCCGCCTTGTAGCCATGGGCGAACGAGCCATAGATCAGTGTCTGGTCGGTGAACGGAAGCACTGGCGTCCAGTTCAGCGCGGCACGTCCGGTGATCGCATCCCATTGCTGATCCACAGAGCCGGTTGAGGGATAACCCCAACCATCATCCACCAGTTGGCTTGGGATGTTGACGAAATGCTTCTGGTCTTCCGTCCAACGCGCGCCGGTCGTCAACTTCAAATTGTGGAAGATGTCGAAATAAGTTTCGCCGAACGCGGCATAGGAATTGAGCGTGTACGGGTTCTGGCTCAGGAAATAGTTATGACCGTTGTTGTTGAGGCTACCGATGGGATTGGGATCGATATAGACGCAGGCATTGACTTCGGGTTCGCCGCCGCCAAGCGCAGGATTGTTGTAGACAAAGCCGCCATAACGGCCGAGGCATTGGCTGTTATCGGATACGCCCGGCGTCCATGGCGGCCTCGTGAGTTGGCCGCTGCCATCCGCACCGCCTTCCGACCAGGCAAAGGCCGTGAGCGTGTTGATGAAGACGTAATAGTTTTCTTCGGTTTCATAGTGCAGGTAATTGCCGCCGACGCTGAAATTGAACGGGCCGGTGAAATGCGAGGCCAGGCGAAATTCCTGACTTGCCTGCCACGAATGCTCTTCCGAGAGATCTTCGGCGAGAATCTTGTCGCTGCAGCCAAGCTGCGGATCGCAATAGACGCCATTGGCATCGGTGATGCCGTGCGAATTCTTGTTGAAGACACCGGGTGACGAGGCAAAGCGATTGTAATCTTCCGCCGACGACAAGAAATCGTGGTTGAAACCCGATTCCGAGGTGAAGGTGAGCGATGGCGTGACCTGATAGTCGGCGTTGAATTCGACGGTATCGTTCTTGGCCTTGTAAGCCGGCGACAGTTGCGAATTGATAACGCGCAGGTCCGGTGTTTGCGTGTCGCTCAAATAGGGATTGGCGCTTGTCACCAGGCTGGCGAATTGCGCGACGGTGTAATACGGCAATGAATAGCCGTTCGGCACGCCATAGGCGGTGGGAGCATAGAGCGAGCCCATTTTGCAGCCCTGGCTGAGATAAGCGCCGAAGCTTGCCAGAAGCGTGCCCGTGGGCGGCACCGGCTGGCCGCCGACGGAAGTTGGCGCGGGATCGGTGGTGCAGAGTTGCTTGCCGCTGCGCAGGCGATCGTCGTTTTCGGAGAAATGTTCCCAGACGAAATTGGTCTGCAGAGATTCCAGCGGGTGCCAGCCGATCGACAGGCGGCCCGACCACAGATCGCGGCCATCGATGCGGTCGCCCGTTTGCTCATTGAAAGAGTAACCGTTGCGTTTGGTCCATTCGCCCGCAAGGCGGATATCGAGCGTGTCGTCGATGATCGGGATGTTGATCATGCCTTCGAAGCGCTTTGAACTGTAATTTCCGAACTCGCCGGACGCCATGGCTTCGAACTGGTCGGTGGGCTTGGCAGAGGTGAGGTTAACGACGCCAGCGGTCGCGTTGCGGCCATAAAGGGTGCCTTGCGGTCCGCGCAGGACTTCGACCTGCGCCACATCATAGAATTCCTGTTCGAAGAAGTGATTGCGGATGAACGGCGTGTCGTTGAAGGCAACCGCGACGGCGGGATCGGTGGTGGCGGAAATTGCCTGTGTGCCGATGCCGCGCAATTGAATGCTGTAGCCGCTGAAATTCGTCTTCGTGAAAGTCATGTTGGGAACCTGTTTGATCAGGTCCGGGCCACCGGCTGTTTGCGTCGAGGTAAGTTGTTCTTGCGAAAGTGCGGTGATCGAGATCGGGATGCTCTGCACATCGGCACCGCCGAGCTTCGACGATGTGACCGTGACGGTTTCCACCGCGGTGCGCGCGGGCGCGGCCTGGGCGATTTGCAGATCGCCGATTTCGCTTAAGGCTTGCGTGTTGTCACGCACAATCGTGATCGCGCTTCCATCGTGGCGGCGGATCTGGAAGCCGGTGCCGGAGAGGATGCGGGAAAGCGCCTCATCGGGGGCGATGTCGCCTTTAGCGCCTTTGGAGCGCATGCCGCGGATCGCCTGATCGGAATAGAGCAGCGAAACGCCGGTTTGGCGCGAATAGGAATCGAGCGCGCCTTTGAGATCGCCGCCCGGAATATTGAAATCTGCGGCGTTTGCGGATGCGCAAGCCGCAATGGCAGCACTTGCAAGCATTGCGGATTTGAACGTGTTTGGCATTTGCCCCCCGGGTTGTTGGTAATGCGGTCTTCAGCGCGAGATCACGATGTTATTGCCCTGCTTTTCGACATGAAGGCCGAAGATTTCGTGGGCGACGTTGGCGATGGCGTCCACGTCGTTCGTGGCGAAGGTGCCGCCCATGGTGAGGCGGCCCGCGGCGGCATCGGCGATGATGAGTTTGCGCGTGTTGTAGCGGTTCAATTCGCGCGCGGCGTCGGCCAGTGCCATGTGATCGAAGGTGAGGATGCCGCGTTCCCAGCCGATATCTCTCGCCAGTTGCTGGGCGGGCTTCTTGTTCACCGACAATGAGGTCGCGGTGGCCAGCGCCACGTCGCCCGGGTTGAGCGTGACGGAGCGGGGGCCGGTTTTGCCTGCCGCATCGAGGCGAGCGCGGCCTTCCATCAGTGCGACCTTGATGCCGCCGGCTTCATCGCGCACGGTGAATTTGGTTCCGAGATCGGTGATGCGGTGGGCGCCCGCGACCACAACGAAGGGCCGGGCGGCATCATGTTTGATTTTGAAATAGGCCTCGCCCCTGTCGAGCCAGGCTTTGCGGACGCCCGCTTCATTGGAGATGCGCAGGCTCGTATCGGTGTTGAGTTCGATTTCGGAACCATCGGCCAGCGCCAATGTTTCGCGGCCGCCAATCGTGGTGGTGTAGGTTTGGGTTGCGGGCTTCTGGAAGGAATTCCGGGAGAGGCCGAAGATCGCGAACACGATCACTGCCGCGGCGGCGCCCTCGATGGCCCAGCGTCGATGGCGCTGCGGTTCGCTCGCACGCTGCGGTTTGAAGCTTTGCAGCGCGCTCAGCAATTCGCTGCGCTTCCAGCCGGTGTCCAGCCGGATGAAGGCGACGCGGTGGGAGGCGGATTGGGCGAGCCAGGCATCGAATGCCTCGCGGTCTTCCTCGCTCCAATGGCCGAAATCGCGGCGTTCGATCCAGTGCGCTGCTTCGCGCGTGAGCGCGTCCACGGCGATGTCTTCTGCTTGCTCGGGCGCGCTCATGGCTTTGCCTTCGTGCCGCGTTGCAGATGTTCGACCAGCGCGCAGATGCCTTCGGCCAGATATTGCGCCGCGGTGCCTTCGGTGATGCCCATGCGCTGGGCGATCTCGCGGCGCGACAGGCCCTGGATGCGGCCGAGAACCACCGCCTCGCGGCAGCGGGGTGAAAGCTTTTCGAGGGCTGCCTGCAGGCGGCGCAATTCATCGCGCGCCATCACGATCTGGTCGGGGCCCGGCGTATCGCCCGCCACATCGAGCACATCCATATCCGACGCCGCATCTATGGGAATGACGCGGGCCTGGCGGGCGCGATCTATCAGGAGATTGCGCGCGGTGGCGAAGAGGAACTGCTTGGGCTTTTCGGGGATGCGCTGGAGGGCGGATTCGTAGACGCGGGTATAGACCTCCTGCCGGAAATCGGCAATCTCGTTTTTGTTGCGCCAATTGTGCTGCAGGAACTGCATCAACGAAACCTCAAGCGGAAGGATCTCACGCGCGAAAAAGGCATCCGCGCGCGCGACCGCGCCGGCCTCATACGCAGGCGCCAAGCCCGCACTCCCCAAATTGTCCGATCTTTCGACCATCCCCGAACCGATCCGCCGGGGCGGCAGCCCCAGCGTTGTCTATTCCGACGAAAGCGCGCGGCGATTGTTAGGGGGTAAGGTCGAATCTTTTTGCAGACGCAAGAATGTTGCGGGCAGGCAAAAGAAAAGGCGGCGGATTTCTCCGCCGCCTTTGGCCGCCACCCCGGAAATGGATCGTCAGCCGCCCAAGCCGATGCTGATCTTGGCAAAGGGGCCGTAGAATGAGCGATCGGAGGATTTGCGCTGATCGAGCCCGCCATCCATCGCGCCCCAAAAGAAATCGGCCCGGTAACCGAGGCTGACCTTGGCGTTGGGATAGCTGAGCGAGAGGCCCGCGAAGCCCCCGACATTGGGGACGACGACCATGCGCGAACGGCTGTCGCTGTTCCCGGTCGTATAGCTGGAGAGCTTGTTGTATTTGGTGGTGTAGGTCTGCTTGAAGCTGGAGCCCATTGTTTGGTGGTTGGTGTGTGCCTTTTGCCGGCCAAACAGGACGGCGGCATTCAGGCCCCAATCGAACAGAACCTGGCCCTCATCTGCCTTGCCCACAATGGGTGCGGACGCTTCCCAGGAAAGTGACGGGCCGATGCCGCGGAAATTGCGCGTATCGTTCGCGGCGGCACGGTAAACCTTGGGATAGTAATAGGCCTGATTGAAGCCCAGGACATTCTTGATCTTGATCTGCCCAAGCGTGGGCCTGGATTTCAAAGTTGTGTTCGCGGCCGACGAAAATTGCGCGAAACGGATACCCAATTCGACAGTGGACTTCCCTCCCAGCAGACCAAGACCGACATCCTTTCCCGCCTTGAAGTCCGCGATCGTATAAGAGGAATGCTGTTTGGTGGCGAACTGGTTGCCGACCTGAAGGCGGGCCGGAATCATGCCGGTGGCATTGCCGCCGCCGAGCTGGGAGCCCTGCACAAGGGTCGGAACCGCCGATTGCTGCAGGGCTTCCTTGTCACGATTTCCCCGGCCGTAGCGGACGCCCGCCGATATGATCCAATCGGTTCCAGCCGGTTCGAGGCGCAGATTGACTTCACCGCCGAAACTGTAACGAGGGCTGTGTTGCACATCGGAAGGGGTGATCTGCCATAAGGGGGCGCGGATCGAATTCTGGATGAAGAGCGGATTGAGCTGTTCCTGATCGGCTTCCACGCGTTCCAACTGGCCGCCCAGCTCGATCCAGAAGGTGGGACGATCGGCATTCTCGCCGGCTTTGACGCCTTGCGATGCCGCGATGGTCGACAGCGTCAACGCGGAGACCGTGGCCAGCAATTGCCAGCGGAAATCGCGCCCCGCAGGCTTCGTGATGAGTTCGCTCATTGTTGTGTTCCCCCCGTGAGAATAGCGAATAGTGAGTGGTGTGTGGCGAATAGGGAGGTGGGCGCAGCGCGGCTGACCATTCGCCATTCGCTATTCGCCATTCGCTCTGTCTTCCTCTTTCCCATCGCGCTCACCAGTTCTTCGTGACGCGAACACCGAACAGACGCGGATCGGTGAGGAAGACGTTGGTGGTAAGCGCGGTGTCATCGCTGTTGAGGAACGCGCCGGTGATATCGGTCGTATTGAACACGTTCTTCAGGTATCCCATCACCTGCCAGCCGCTCTGACTGGTGAGAATGAGCGACAGGTTGACGTTGGTGTAGCCGCGCAGGCGATCATAAGGATTGTCATTGATGACGCGGGCCCAGGAGTAATCCTGCCAATAGTAATCGGCGCGCAGCGTGCCCGCCCAATCGGATGTGAGCGGCATGGAATATTGCGCGCCGCCCGAGACGGTGAAACGCGGTGCGTTGGGAAGCTCGTTGCCGCTTAGATCCTTGCTGATGCCGGCGCCGCCATTGGGTGCGGCGGTGGGATCGAACACGATATACCCCACGGGGCGCGCACTTACCGGCAGCGGATCGATGCCGTCCGTATAGGCCTTGGAGCAGGCATTCGAGCTTGTTCCGCCAGCCGACAATTGAACATTGTGCGCAATCATTTGCTGAACCACATAGGTCGGCAGGATGCAATTCGAGGCCTGTGTCGGGAAGGGTTTGACGACAGTCCAGTCGGAATCGCCCGCGGTGCGGTCCATCAGATCGACGGCGCTGCTGCCGTTTGCGAGCCTGGTATGTTCCCAGCCGCCGGTGAAATTGAAGCGCAAGCCCGGTGTGGGTTCCCACATCGCCTCTACCTCGGCGCCCTTCACCGTTGCGTCGTAATTGCGATTGATCGCAGTCCGATCGACGATTTCGGAAATCTGGTAGCCCTTGTAATCGTAGAAGAAGGCATCGGCATTCAAGGTTAGCGCGCCATCGAGCAAGGTGTTTTTGGAACCAAGTTCGAATGCGTTGATGAATTCCGGCGCGAAGCTCAAGGGATGGATCGGCTGGTAGACCGCCTGTGTCGGCAGCAGCGCGCCCGGCGGATTGGCGCCGCCCGCCTTGTAGCCATGGGCATAGGATGCGTAGAAGAGAGTTTGATCGGTGAAATCCAGTTTCGGCATCCAGTTCGCGGCGAAGCGGCCGGTCACCTCGTCCCAACCCTGGTCCATGACGCCGGAAGACCCATAACCCCAGCCGCCGATCGCAAGCTCGCTCGGGAACATGGTGAAATGCTTGCGGTCGCTCGTGAAGCGCAAACCACCTGTGAGTTTCACATCGCTCGTGACATCGACATACGCCTCACCGAATGCCGCGTAGGAATTCAGAACATAGGGATTCTGGTTGAGGTAATAGTTATGCCCCTTGTCGTCCAGGCTGCCGAGGGGATTGGGGTCTGCATAAGCGCAGCCATAGAAATAGCCGCCGGGATAGCCCGGAACCGGCGTCTGGAAATCGCCGCCGAATTTGGAAAGGCATTTGGCAGGGCTGCCATCCGGATTGACGCTTTGCGCTTTTGCAAATATCGACATGGAATTGATGAACACATAATAATTTTCGTCGACTTCATAATGCATGTAGTTGACGCCCAGGCTGAAATTCACAGGGCCGCTGAGCTTGGAGGCAATGCGGAATTCCTGATTGGCCTGCCAGGAACGCGATTGCACCAGATCCATCATGCGCAGGCGATCAGAACAGCCAAGCTGCGGATCGCAGAAGACGCCGTTTGCATCGGTGATCACCAAGCCGCCGAAGCCTTTTTTGTTGGGCGAGAAAACGCCTGGTGCCGTGGTGAAGCGGTTATAATCTTCCGAGGCATAGAGAAAATCGTGATCGAAGCCCGACTGCGAGATGAATGTCAGCGCAGGTGAAAGGCGATATTCGGCGTTAAACTGCACGATATCCGATTTGGCTTTGTAGACCGGGGCGATCTCGGATTCGATGGAGCGCAGATCGGTGGACTGGCGGCTGTTTTGATAGGGGTTGATACCCGACCAGTATGTGCCGAGGTTCTGAATGGCGATGAGATAGGGCAGCATCCGCCCATCGGGCACGCCGAAGGATTCATCGGCATAGAGCGAAGCCGCGCCGCAGCCTTGATCGAGGAACTGGGCGTAGCCATAGGCGCCGCCCGCGCTGGCGCCATTCGCCGGATAAGGATAGGCGACGCCGCCGATGGCGGGGCCTGCGGGTTTGCAGAGTTGTTTGCCGCTGCGCAGACGATCGTCGTTTTCCTGGAAGCGTTCCCAGATCAGGTACATCTGGAGGCTTTCGACCGGCTTCATGCCGATGGTCACGCGGCCGGACCACAGGTCACGGCCGTCGATGTTGTCGCCCGTCAGTTCGTTGGTGGAATAGCCTTTGCGCTTGGTCCATTCGCCGGCAAGGCGGATATCGAGGCGATCATCGACGATGGGGATGTTCAACATGCCTTCGAGGCGGCGGTTGCTGTAATTTCCGACATCTGCCGATGCCATGGCTTCGAACTGGTCGCTCGGCTTGGCGGAATTCAGGTTCACGACGCCTGCGGTCGCATTGCGGCCATAGAGCGTGCCTTGCGGCCCCCGCACGACTTCGACCTGGCCGACATCGAAAAATTCCTGCTCGAAGAAATGGTTGCGGATGAAAGGCATGTCGTTGAAGGCGACGGCCACTGCGGGATCGGTTGTCACCGAAATGGCCTGGGTGCCGATGCCGCGGATCTGGATGCTGTAACCCGAGAAATTCGTTTTCGTGAACGTCATGTTCGGGACCGACTTGATCAGGTCGGGGCCGCCTGCCGTTTGGGTGGCGGTGAGCTGCTCCTGGCTGAGGGCGGTGATCGAAATCGGAATGCTCTGCACATCGCCGCCGCCGAGCTTGGACGAGGTGACCGTCACCGTTTCCACCGCGGTGTGGGTGGGTGCTGCTTGTGCAAGCTGCATCGGCTCCACTTCGACCGCGGATTCCTTCTGCGTGATGCCGAGTGCGCCGGAGGATTGGCGATAGACGCCGAAGCCCGTGCCTTTGAGGATGCGGCTGAGCGCAACATCTGCGGGAACATCGCCCTGGACGCCGCCCGTCTTCACGCCCTTGACGGCGCTGGAGGAAACGACGAGCTCGACACCGGCCTGGCGGGCATAATCATCGAGCGCGGATTTCAGGTCGCCCGCGGGGATATTGAAATCGCGGGCCAGAGCGCCGCCTGCCAGAAGCATGGTGCAGGCGCCGCACAAGAATATCGATTTCAGGATTTCAAGGCGCTTCATAGTCCCCCTCTGTCGGCCGGTTTGGGCCGTGTTCCCGTTAGGGCGAGATCACGATCTCGCTGCTGTTGCTTTTGACGCTGAGTTTCAGGACGTGCTGCGCCACATCGACGAAGGCGGCCACGTTGTTGGTGTGAAAGGTGCCATCGATGGTGAGCGCGGCGGTTTGCGGATTCTCGATCACCAGTTTGCGGCGGTTGTAGCGGTTGAAGGCATCCGCCGCCTCGCCGAGCGTGGTGCTGTTGAAGACCAGCAGGCCTGTGCGCCAGGCGAGTTCGTTTTCGATTTTGCGCGTCGGTGTTTTGCGCACCGACAGCGAATTCTCGGTGGCCACCGCCACATCGCCCGGCATCAGCACGGCGGAATGGGGATTGTCCTGCGCATCGGGGGCATCGATGCGGGCGCGCCCTTCGAGAAGCGCCACATCGACCCGCTGGCCGCTTTCGCGAATGACGAATTTGGTGCCGAGATCGGTGACGCGGTGCTTGCCGATTTCCACCACGAAGGGGTTGGCCGCATCGTGCCGGATGTCGAAATAGGCCTCGCCCTTGTCGAGCCAGACCTTGCGGCCCTGCCCGCTTTGGGCGACGCGCAGCACCGTGTTGGTGTTGAGCTCGATGCGCGAACCATCGCGCAGGGTGAGGATTTTGCGATCACCCAGCGCCGAGGCATAGGTTTTCTGGGCCGGTGCAAATTCGGCGCGGGCGGCAAACGCGATGGCCGCGACGGCAATGAGCGCGGCCACAGCCTTGGCTGCGCGCGGCAGGCCAATGGCGCGCGCGGGCGCATCGTTGCGCGACGGGCGCAGGACCGACAGGCGGTTGGTGCTTTCCCACGCGGCATCCATGCGCCAATAGGCGATGCTATGTTCCAGGGATTGGTTGAGCCAGGCATCGAGCGATTGCTGCTCGGCTTCGTTCCAATCTTCGCAGGCGCGGCGGGCGACCACGAAGGCCGCGGCACGGCGCTTGATTTCGCGGGCGGTGGCGGTGGTTTCGCTCATGTGCGCCTGCGCATATCGGAAGGCTCGGCGTAAAGAAGTTCGGCGAGATCGAAGAGGCCTTCGGCGAGATATTCCTTCACCGTTTCCTCGCCGATATTCATGCGTTGGGCGATTTCGCGCCGGGTGAGCCCTTCGACCTGGCGCAGATAGACGGCCTGGCGCCTGCGCGGCGGCAGACGATCCAAAGCGGCCTGCACGCGGCGCAACTCATCGCGGGCGAGCGTGATGCGTTCGGGGCCCGGATCATCGGCGGCCATGCCCAGCGCATCGAGATCGGCAACCGCCTCGATGGGGACGACCTGCTCCTTGCGCACGCGGTCGATCAGGGTGTTGCGGGCGGCGGTGAAGACGAATGCCCGGGTATGCTGCGGGTGTTCGCGGGCAGCGGCCTCGCACACCTTCACATAGACATCCTGGAGGATATCCTCGACATCGGCCCTGTTGCGCCAGTTGTGTTGCAGGTACTGCACCAGTGCCGCCTCCAAAGGCAAAACCTCGTGGACAAACCAATCCTGAACTCCGGGCGCGGTCATCACCGCTCCGAAGTGGCGCATTGCGCCTTCACGATTGTTGTCCCCTGTGTCGGCCATCCCGCGAGTTTCCCACCTTTTGCGGGTTAGAGCCTCGACCTTACATGAGTGAGACGGGCGTGGGCTTCGCGATGGGGGGGTGGTTTGAACATACGCAGGAAAATTGCGCGAAAAAAAAGGCGGCGGATTTCTCCGCCGCCTTTATCTCGCAAGATTATTTTTTCTAGCCGCCGAGGCCGATGCTAACGGTGGCAAAGGGGCCATGGAAGCTACGATTGCGTGCATCGCGCGCATCGATCCCGCCATCCATGGCGCCGAAGAAGAAATCCCCGCGGTAGCCAAGGCTGAGCTTGGCATCGCTGTAGCGCACGCTGATACCGGCGAAGCCGCCCACATTGGGGACGACGACGGAGCGCGAACGGGCGATGGCCTTGGCCGGAGGGCGGTTTACCGACGCGGGATAAAGGGCGAAATTCTGGAAATATATGCTGGAGGTTTTGTGGCTTCCGCGCACGCTCTGGCGCCCGAACAGGACGGCCGCGTTCACGCCCCAATCGAAAGAAAGCCCATCTTCATCGACATTGCCTGCAATCGCCTGCGATCCGTTCAGTGAAATCGTGGGGCCGACGCCGGAAAAGCTGCGCGAGACGGCGTTGTGCCCATAGTAGCTGTGATGGTGGGAATAGGTTTTGTATTTGTGCATGCTCGGAAAGAAGGGGCTCGGCGGTTGCGGGATACGTTCGTTAAACGAATCCGGCAGCTCCCTTTGCGTGGTGGTGCTTTTGGCTGTGAATTGGGCGAAGCGAACGCCAAAATCGACGACTGTCGAGCTCTTGCCGCCCCACAAGCCCAGTCCCACATCCCGGCCAGCCATAAAATCCGAAATGAGATAGCTTGATTTGTGCGCCGATGCGGTATCGGTGAAATTCGTCAGACGGACGAAAACCGGAGTGTCGTTCAACAGCGCTATACCGCTTTGACGGTATACACTCGTCTGCTGATGAACGTGCTTGCTGCTGTTAGAGCGGCCGTAGCGAACGGCCGCCGTCAGCGACCAGTCCGACCCCGCAGGCGCGAAGGTGATCTTGCCTTCGCCGCCGAGCGCATAGCGCGGCGGGCGCTGGATTTCGCTGGAGGGCGTTGTCTCAAACGGGCGCGGAGCATTTGCGCTGAGGAACGATGGCAGGAACGGATCCTCGCCGCCCTGCACGCGATCCAGCTGTGCGCCGAGTTCGATCCAGACGGTGGGCTTATCCGCATCGCCGGCCAGAGCCGGAACGGCGCAGCTCGCGCCGGTGATGGCGAGTGCGGAGACTGTGGCCAGCAATTGCCAGCGGATACCGCCTTGCGCGGATTGTTGTGTGATGAGTTCGCTCATTGTGTGTTTCCCCCCGTGAGAATCGCGAATGGTGAGTGGTGAGTGGCGAATAGGGGGCTGGGGTGCAGCGCTGCTCCCCATTCGCTATTCGCCATTCCCTCTGTTTTCCTCTTTCCCATCGCGCTCACCAATTCTTCGTGATGCGCACGCCGATGAGGCGTGGATCGGTGAGGAAGACGTTGGTGGTCAGGTTGGAATCGTCGCTGTTGAGGAAGGCGCCTGTGATGGCGGTGACGTTCGTCACGTTCTTGATGTAGCCCATCGCCTGCCAGCCATTCTGGTTCGTCAGGATCAGCGAGAGGTTCAGGTTCGAATAGCCATGGATGCGGTCATAGGGGTTGTCGTTGAAGACGCGGGCCCAGCTATCGTCCTGCCAATAGAAATCCGTGCGCAGGGTTGCGGCCCAATCGGGTGTGACGGGCATTGAATATTGCGCCCCGAACGACAGGGTGAAGGGCGGCGCATTTGGCAGGGAGTGACTGCTCAGATCCTTCGAGAAACCCGCCCCGCCATTGGGTGCCGACAGGGGATCGAAGCCCTGATAGCCCAACGGAATGGTGGTCGGGGCACCGGCCACGCCGGTCGAACCCGCGCCAATCAACGGATTGCCGGGCGTCGGGGCGCGGTACGGCAATTCGGTGACCGGATCGGTCAAATTCGTATAGGCATGGCTACAAGCCAGGACGGAATTGCCGCTGGTGAGGTTCATCGAAGTCCAGTTCTGCTGATCCAGCAGCGCGGTCACCACCGTAACCGGCAGGATGCAGTTGGAGGCTTGCGTCGGGAACGGACGGATCACCATCCAGTCGGTGTTGCCGGCGGTGCGATCCATCAGATCGACGGCGCTTTCGCCTTTGTTGATGCGCGTATCTTCATAGCCGCCGCTGGCGTTGAAGCGCAGGCCCGGCAGCGGTTCCCAGACGGCTTCGAATTCCGCGCCTTTGATCTTGGCATCGAAATTCTGGTTGATCGCCGTGCGATCCACGATCTCGGAAATCTGGTAGCCCTTGTAATCGTAGTAGAACACGCTGCCGTTCAAGGTGAGCGCGCCATCCAGCAACAGGTTCTTCGTGCCCAACTCATAAGCGTTGATGTATTCGGGCTTGAAGGTGAGCGGGTGGACGGGATTGGCATCGCCTTCCGCGAAGGCCGGGAGCACGGGGCCSGGCGGATTGGCGCCGCCCGCCTTATAGCCATGCGCGAAGGAGCCGAAGACCAGTGTCTGGTCGGTGAAGGCGAGTTTCGGCGTCCAGTTGACGGCGGCGCGGCCGGTGATGGCATCCCATTGCTGATCCACCGCGCCATTGGTCGGATAGCCCCAGCCATTGGAGACAAGCTGGCTGGGAACAAGGGTCAGGTGCTTCTCATCGCGCGTCCAGCGCAGCCCGCCGGTCAGTTTGAGATCGTTCGAGACATTGTAATAGGCCTCGCCGAAGGCGGCATAAGAGTTGAGTGTGTAGGGATTATCGCTGCGAAAATAATTGTGGCCGTTGCCATTCAGGCTGTCGATCGGATTGGGATCGATATAGACGCACTGATTGACCGTGGGCTCGCCGCCGCCGAACGCGGGATTGTAGTATTTGTAGCCGCCGTAACGGCCGAGACATTCGCTATTGTCCGACCCCCCTGAGACCCATGGCCCGCGCGGTGTGAGCCCACCGCTCTGGCCGCTATAAACCCAGGAGAAGACCGTCATCGAATTGAGGAAGACATAGTAATCCTCGGTGGTTTCGTAATGCAGGTAATTGCCGCCGACGCTGAAATTGAAAGGGCCGGAGAAATTGGAGGCCAGGCGGAATTCCTGACCGGCCTGCCACGAATTCTGCCGGACGAGATCTTCGGCCAGCAGCCGGTCGCTGCAGCCAAGCTGCGGATCGCAGATGAAGCTTGTGCCGGTGTCGGGATTGTATTGGAACATGCCCTGGGCGCTGTGCACCTCGTTTCCGCCGGTGATGTGGAGGAAGACGCCGGGGTTGGAGGCGAAGCGGTTGTAATCCGAAGACGAGCGCAGGAAATCGTTGTTGAAGCTCGTGTCGGACGTGAAGGTCAGAACGGGCGTGACGTCGTAGACCGCGTTTACCTGAAGCGTGTCGCTCTTGGCCTTATAGACCGGCTCGATCTGCGTATCGATCTCGCGCAGATTGGTGGATTGGCGATTGTCGGCATAGGGAAGGACGCCGCTTCTGAACGTACTGAGAACGAAATAATAGGGCAGCGAATAGGGATCGGGCACGCCATAGGCGCTGTCGTCATACAGCGATCCCATCTTGCAGCCCTGGCTTATGTAGGAGTGCAGGCCGCCGAACAGCGAGCCGCTGTCTACGTTGGCGGTCGATCTGCCGTTGATGCTGTCCGGCGTTTGCGCGGTGTTGCACAGCTGCTTGTTGCTGCGCATGCGATTGTCATCTTCGGAGAAATGTTCCCAGACGATGTAGGAGCGGAACTTCTCGGACGGGGTCCAGCCCAAGGTCACGCGGCCCGACCACAGATCGCGGCCATCGACATGCTCATCCGTCTGACGGTTGAGGGTGTAGCCGTCGCGCTTGGTCCATTCGCCGGCGAAGCGCACGGCCAGCCGATCATCCACCAGCGGGAGGTTGAGCATGGCTTCGAAACGGCGCTGCTGGTAGTTGCCGATTTCGGCGGAGCCCACGGCCTCGAATTGGTCGCTCGGCTTGGCCGATGTGATGTTGACCACGCCCGCAGTGGCATTGCGGCCATACAACGTGCCTTGCGGCCCGCGCAGCACCTGAACCTGGGCGACGTCGAAAAATTCCTGTTCGAAGAAATGATTGCGAATGAAGGGCACATCGTTGAAGGCGACCGCGACGGCAGGATCGGTGGTGACCGAAATCGCCTGCGTGCCGATGCCGCGAAGCTGGATGCTGTAGCCCGAGAAATTCGTTTTCGTGAATGTCATGTTCGGGACCTGTTTGATCAGGTCCGGGCCGCCCGCGGTCTGGCTGGCGGTGAGTTGCTCCTGGCTGAGAGCGGTGATCGAGATCGGAATGCTCTGCACATCGCCACCGCCGAGCTTCGACGAGGTGACCGTGACGGTTTCGACCGCCGCGTGGACGGGGGTTGCCTGCGCCAGCACCATGGGCTCTTCGAGGCCGGATTGCTTTTCCTGCACGATGGCGATGGAGCCGGTGGGACGGCGGTGGATCGCAAAGCCGGTGCCGGTGAGCAGGCGAGAGAGGGCCGCATCGGCGGGCAGATCGCCTTTCACGCCTTTGCTCTGGATGCCGCGCACGGCGCTATCGGCATAGATCAGTTGCACGCCGGTCTTGGTGGCATAGAGATCGAGCGCGCCCGCCAGATCGCCTGCGGGGATATTGAAATCCTGCGCCGCCGCCGACATCGCCAGGATCAACGCGAGCGTTGCGCCCGCGGCTGTGGATTTCAGGTAGGAATGCTTTTTCATATTGCCCCCTCAGTTTATCGGTTCGCGGATCAGCGCGAGATCACGGTGCGATCGCGGTCGCGTTCGATGCGTACGCCCAGCACCTCTTTGGCCACTTCGGCAAAATCGGCGATGTTGTCGGATTGGAATGTGCCGCCGATCTTCAATTGTGCGGCGCTTGCGGCGATCACGAGCTTTTCGTGGTTGTAGCGGTTGAATTCGGCCGCGGCCTGATCGAGCGTGGTGCTCTTGAAGACGAGCAGGCCCTGGCGCCACGCCAAGTCGGTGGAGAGCGCGGCCACGGGTCTCTTCTGGGTTTCGATGCGGTTGGCCGAGGCCACCACGACATCGCCGGGCATCATCTCCACAGACGGCGCATGAGACTGGTTGTTGAGGGCATCGACCTGTGCCCTGCCCTCCACCAGCGCCACTTCGACTTTCGCCGCATCGCGGCGGATGAAGAATTTGGTGCCGAGATCGGTGACGCGATGATTGCCGACGATCACGACGAAGGGATGGGCCGCATCGTGCTGGACTTGGAAATAGGCCTCGCCGTGATCGAGCCAGACCCTGCGTTCGCGCGCGGTGATCTGGGTGCGCAGCTGGGTATCGGTGTTGAGTTCGATTTTCGAGCCATCGGTGAGCGCGAGCGTTTCGCGGCCGCCAACGGCGGTGGCATAAATCTGAATCTCGGGCTTTTCGGCAACCCACACCGCATTCACGCCCAGAACGGCAACAACGGCCACGACAGCTGCAACCGCGGTGCCAAAGAACCAGAAACGGGATTGCGCGCGCGGTGCTGCCGGGCCTTGTGTTTGCGGGCGCACCGCACTCTTGAGGACGCTAAGCCGCTCGGTGCGCTTCCACGCCGCTTCGACGCGCACATAGGCGGCGCGATGGGCAAGCGAGGCGTTGAGCCAGGTTGCGAATTCGGATTCGTTTTCTGCGGTCCATGCCCAGAAATTGCGGCGTTCGAACCATTGGGCTGCGGCGGCCTTCACATCGCGCGCGGAGATCTGTGCGTCGCTCATTTGTTTGCCCCGTCCTTGGGCGCGTCGCCATAGAGCATGTCGGCCAGCGCCGCGATGCCATTGGAGAGGTGATGGGAGACCGTGGCTTCCGCCAGGCCCATGCGTTGCGAAATCTCGCGGCCCGTGAGCCCTTCGATGCGGGCGAGCACGACCGCCTCGCGGTTGCGCGGCGGCAGGCAATCGAGCGCTTCCTGAAGGCGGCGCAACTCATCGCGTGCGATGGCGTTGCGCTCGGGCCCCGGCGTATCGAGCGCCACGTCGAGCGCATCGAGATCGGGCAAGGCTTCGATGGGGATGATCTGGGCCCGGCGGGCGCGATCGATCAGCAGGTTGCGGGCGGTGGTGAAGAGAAAACGCCGGGGATGTTCGGGGATCTGCTTTTGGGCGGCCTCATAAAGGCGGACATAGACATCCTGCACGAGGTCTTCCACATCGCTGCGATTGCGCCAGTGGTGTTGCAGGAACTGCATCAGCGCCGCCTCCAGCGGCAGGACTTCCCGGGCGAACCACAAATCCACTTCGGACGCAGTCATGGCCGCGCCCAGATCGCATGGATCGGCGATGTCACGTCTTGAGTCCGGTGTTTCCGTCATCCCTTCCTGCCCTTTGGGGTCAGGACTACATCCTATTGGACGAAGGGGCGCAGCGAAGTTTCGACGGACGCGCGGAAAAAAGTTCGAGAAAGATTGTTGCGCGGGCCGGCGCACTTATGTATCGCGCAAAAAGAAGAAGGGCGGCGGATCGCTCCGCCGCCCTTCGGGCGCGCGTTGGGGTTGGCGGCCCTTACCAGTTCTTGGTCAGGCGAATACCGAAGAGGCGTGGATCGGTGGTGAAGACGTTGGTGGTCAGCGCGCTGTCGTCGGAATTCAGGAACGCGCCGGTGATGGCGGTGGTATCGAGCACGTTCTTCACATAGGCCATGGCTTGCCAGCCATCCTGATTGGTCATGATCAGGGCGAAGTTCAGGTTGGTGTAGCCGTGGAGTTCGTCATACGGCCGATCGTTGAAGACGCGGGCGTAGGAATCCGACTGATAATAGAAATCGCCGCGCAAGGTGCCCGCCCATGTTTCGCTGACAGGCATCGAATATTGCGCGCCGATCGACAACGTTACATGCGGCGTGTTGGGGAGCTGGTTGCCGGACAGATCCTTGTCGAAGCCTTCGCCCAGATTGGGCGCGGTGGTGGGATCAAAGCCCGCATACCCCGGAAAGCCTACGGGATTGGCCACATAGTGCTGCCCCGTGACCGGATCGATGTAGCCGCTGGAGGCATCGCTGTTGGTGAAGCCGGGCACATAGGCCGCAAAACAAGCCGTTGTGATGGATGTGACGGGTGAATTGCCGGCGAGGATTTCGTTGACCGCAGCGGTCGGCAGAATGCAATTCGACGTTTCGGTGATGAACGGTTTGACGACCATCCAATCGGTGTGGCCCGCGGTGCGATCTATCAGGTCGATGGCGTGGCTGCCGCTGTTGAGCGTTGCGTTCTCATAGCCGGCCGCAAGATTGAAGCGCAGGCCCGGCATCGGCTCCCATGTCGATTCCAGTTCTGCGCCCTTGACCGTCGCGTCGAAGTTGAGATTGACGGAGGTGCGGTCGACGATCTGTGAGATCTGATAGTTCTGGTATTTGTAGAGAAACACATCGGCGTTCAACGTCATCGTGCCGTCGAGCAGGCTGTTCTTCGTGCCCAGTTCGAATGCATCGTTGAATTCGGGTTTGAAGGTGAGCGGATGGGTCTGGTTGCTGGGCGAGGTGACCGGAATGCCTTCCGCGAAACTCGGCACCACGATCACGCCCGGTGGATTGGCGCCGCCGCCCTTATAGCCATGGGCATAAGACGCATAGACCATCGTCTGATCGGTGAAATCGAGTTTGGGCGTCCAGTTCACGTTGAACCGGCCCGTCACTTCCTGCCATTCCTGATCGACGGTTCCCTGGACCGGATAGCCCTGGCCGATAACCAGTGTCCAGCTGGGGATCAAATCGAAGCTCTTCTTGTCATCGGTGAAGCGCAAGCCGCCCGTCAGCTTCACGTCGGGGGTGAGCTGATAATAGGTTTCGCCGAACAACGCCCATGAGGTGAGGCGATACGGATTCTGGCTGCGGAAATAATTGTGACCGTTGCCATCGATCTGGGCGAGCGGATTGGGATCGACATAGGCGCAGCCCAGGCCCAGAAAGCCGCTCGTCAGCAGGTCATTCGTCGCCGGTTGTGGGCCACAGGAATTGGCGACGCTTGCATCGAAGGGAATATGAGGCGCGTTGAGGGGCGGATTGTTCCCCCCGAACAACATGTTGAAATGCTCGGTCGCAAGCGAGATCGCGTTGGACAGCACGATGTAATCTTCGAGCGTCTTGTAGTTCAGGTAATTGCCGCCGGCCACGAAGTTGAGCGGGCCTTCGAAATTCGAGGAGAGACGCACTTCCTGATAGAACTGGTGGGCGTGCTCGCGCGAAACGTCCTGCCCCACAAAGCGGCTGGAACAGCCAAGCTGCGGATCGCAATATTCGCCATCCTGCCCCACAAGCGTGCGGCCTGTCAGATCGGTTCCCGCGGGATCGATGAAGAAGCCGGGGCTGGTGTTGAAGCGATTGAAATCTTCTGTCGAATAGAGGTGATCCTGATTGTAGGCCGTCTGCGAGGTCAGCGTCAGTTCCGGGGTCACGTTGATGTCGACGTTGAACTCATAAGTGTCGTTCTTGGCCGTGTAGTGCGGCTCGATGAGCGAACTTGTGATCCGCAGGTCGCGGTTTTGCGTGAGACCGGCATAGGGATCGGAATTGGGGGGAATGTACTGGCTGAACGCATAGAGCGCGGCAATGAAGGGCACGGCACTGGCATTCGGCGTTTCAAAAGCGGTCGGCGCATAGAGCGAGGTCATGCGGCAGCCCTGTTCCAGCCATACCGCGCCGTAATTGTTGAAATCCGGGACTTGCGGACCGGCGGGACCATCGATCACGGCGGGTGCGACATCCTTCTGGCAGAGCTGCTTGCTCGAGCGTTCGCGGTCATCGTCTTCCTGGAAATGCTCCCAGACGAAATTGGCGGTGATCCTGCTGATCGGATGCAGCAGCAAGGAGACGCGGCCCGACCACAGGTTGCGGCCGTCGATGGATTTGTTTGTCTGTTCGTTGAAGGAATAACCGTCGCGCTTGGTCCATTCGCCGGCCACACGCAGGTCGATCTTGTCGTCCAGCACGGGGATATTCAGCATGCCTTCGAGGCGGCGGTTGTTATAGTTGCCGACATCGACGGAGCCCATCGCTTCATAGTGATCGGTGGGCTTGGCGGAGATCAGATTCACCACGCCGGACGTCGCGTTGCGACCATAGAGTGTGCCTTGCGGCCCGCGCAGCACTTCCACCTGGCTGACATCGAAGAATTCCTGCTCGAAGAAATGATTGCGCAGGAACGGAATATCGTTGAACGACACCGCGACGGCGGGATCGGTTGAGACCGAAATGGCCTGGGTGCCGATGCCGCGGATCTGGATGTTGTAGCCGGTGAAATTGGTTTTCGAGAACGTCAGGTTCGGAACGTTCTTGACCAGATCGGGGCCGCCGGCTGTCTGTGTGGCGGTCAGCTGTTCCTGGCTGAAGGCCGAAATGGCAATCGGCACGCTTTGCACATCGGCGCCGCCGAGCTTGGACGATGTGACGGTGACGGTTTCGACCGATGTGTTGCGCGTGGTCATCTGCGCGAGCTGGATGGGGGTTTGCGGCTCGGCAAGGGCCTCGTTGTGCGTAATGACGATGGCCTCGCCTTCGTGTTGCGCCACGAATCCCGTGCCTGCGAGCATGCGCGACAGCGCATCGTCGGCAGAGAGCGCGCCCCGCACGCCGCGGGTCTGCGTGTCCTTCATGGTGTCGCCGAGGAAGAGCACCTGCACGCCGGTTTGCACGGAATAGGCGTGAAGTGCGGTCTTCAAATCGCCGCTTGGTATATCCACGGTTGTGGCGTTGGCCGCGACTGTGAAGCCCACGGCACAGACCGATCCCAGAAGCACCCGTTTCGTTGCGTTCGTTTTCATAATCCCCCCTTTTGATGGCCCCTTCCGGGGCGGGATGTAACAGCCCAAATTCAACGCGCGATCACCGTGTCGGCACCGCGCACTTCGATTCTCAAGCCCAGAAGATCTTTCGCCGCGCGCGCGAACAGCCCCACATTGTTCGAACGGAACGTGCCGTCGATGGTGAGCTGTGCCACTTGCGGATCTTCGATGATGAGTTTGCCTTCGTTGTAGCGATTGAATTCTCGCGCGGCATCGGAAAGCGAGGTGTGATCGAAAACGAGCACGCCGTGACGCCAGCCGAGTTCATCGGCAAGTTTCTTGGGTGTCTTCGTCTTCACCACAATCTGCTTGTCGTTGGCCACCACCACTTCGCCCTTGATGAGTTCGACGGGGGCAAAGGCATGGGACTCATTGGTCGCTTCCAGGCGCACGCGGCCCTGGCTGACCGCGATTTCCACCTGTTCGGCGCCGCGGCGGACGAGGAATTTCGTGCCCAGATCGGTGATGCGGCGTTTGCCGACCATCACGACGAAGGGGCGCTGCGCATCGTGGGCCACCTGGAAATAGGCCTCGCCCCGATCCAGGAAGACCCGGCGTTGTTTGCGCCCGATGGAGACGCGCAGCTTCGTGTTTGTGTTCAGCTCGATGCTCGAACCATCGGAAAGCGCGATGCGCTCTGTGCGGCCGATACCTGTTGCATAGGCCTTCTCGACCGGCGGCGGGGTTTCATAGCGAAGCGCAAACGCACCCATCGCGCTCACGACAAGGGCCGCGGCAGCAGTGCGAAACAGGATGGGGCGCCAATTGCGCTTTGGCGCGGGATTGGGTGTTCCGAAATGCGGATGGCGCAGGGCGGTGAGGCGTTCGGTGCCTTCGAAGCCCGCATCGAGCCGCCAATAGGCGACGCTATGGGCCATGGATTGATCGAGCCACGCATCGAGCCTGACCTGATCTTCCTCGCTCCAGTGCCAGAAGCGGCGGCGCTGGAACCAATCGGCGGCCTCGGCCTCGATTTCGCTTGCATCGCCCAA
>BFBZ01000017.1_pt60 | contig 32702 bp, 39 predicted proteins | sample 1888401 | NCBI WGS metagenome assembly BFBZ01 (sample SAMD00112614, study PRJDB3348) | symbiont metagenome | host: Chara braunii
GGCATCGAGGTTCGGTAGGCTTTGAGAATACGATCGGCTTTCGAAAATTGTCAGCAAATGGCTGACGTGACGATTGACGAATCGTCAGCGATTAGCTTACATAGAGCATGATTAAGTCGTTTAACCACAAGGGTCTTGCGGACCTCTTCGAGACCGGGAAAACCGGCAAAATCGACGCCAAGATGCACAAGCGCATCCTCGCCCGCCTTGATGCGCTAAACGAGGCCGCCAGTCTGGATGACCTCAAGATACCGGGCTATGATTTCCATGCGCTGCATGGCTTCAAGCCCATCCGCTACACGATCCATGTCAATGGGCCGTGGTGCATCACATTYGAATTCGACGGCAGAGACGCCTTTCGTGTCGGCTTCGAGCAATACCACTGAACAAGGCGGAGACTGGAGAAGGACAGTTTTATGGTTGAGTACGAAGCCAAGCGCGGCACTCGCTGCCCCTCCCATCCGGGAGCCGTTCTAGACGATATCCTCCCCTCCCTTGGCAGGTCCAAGGTCGAGATCGCGCATCTGCTCGGGATTTCCCGGCAGCAGCTCTACGATATTCTTTCCGAGAAGAAGCCTGTCAGCCCGAATATTGCGGCCCGGATCGGCAAGCTTGTAGGCAATGGCCCTGCGATATGGCTCCGCATGCAGGCGAACCATGATGCTTGGCATGCTGAGCGCGAAGTGGATGTTTCGGCCATACCAACTTTGGAAGCAGCCGCGTAATCACCTGTCGAGACAGGTCATGGTGCAAGGATGGCGGTCGGGTCGAGGCCGTCACGCACGGAAGCGCGAGCGACAACGGCGGCATCCGCTGGCTTGAGCATTTCGGCGACCACCGTCGCCAACTAAAGATCGGCGATGGCCCGAAGATCGGCCTTCGTCGCTTTCGGCTTCACGAAGCGGCGGAGTTGGCGAGGGGTACGCCCTCTTGTTGTCGCACCGCCCGGGCCGGTGGGGTTTTCCGATCAGCCGCCTTCGGATTGAAGAACGAGCGAAGCGCCCGCGAAAAGTTGCGGTCCATGGTGGTTCCTTCGATTTCAGGTGCTCCGAAAAAGAAAAACCCGCTCGACCTGGGTATCGGTATGCCGGCTAAGGCAGGAGAAGAACGTCGTGCATCGATTCGGCTGGTAGATCGCCGATATCGGTTTCTCTTTGCGTGTCGCCGCTGAACACAATGCACCGGCTGTAGTGCCGTGTCAGGGACGCGACCATCTCAGCCTGCTGCGTCGGCTCGTATCGTGCTGGCGCGTATTCCAGCAGGATCGGCACTCGACGCGCTATGAGGTTTGACATCGACCGCAGTGCAGCCAGCTCCGCTCCTTCGATATCCATCCAGACGAGGCCGATATCGTCGGGGCTCACATCCAGATCACGCAAGATCTCGTCGACGCGGCGCACGCGCACCGAAGTCGGCGCGCCGCTGCCCGCTCGCTTGATCAGGCTGCTTGCCCCATAGTTGCGGTCGTCAAAATAGAAGTCGGCCACCCCTTCCTGATCGCCTACCGCGCACTCGACGACGGTTGTCCGGTCGGCAAGGTCATTCAGAAGCAGGTTTTGCTTCAAGAGTAGGAGATTGCGCGGCTCGGGCTCTACGCAAATCACCCGCTCGAACTGGCCGCCACGGGTCAAATACACGGTGTGGGTGCCGATATTCGCTCCGATCTCCAGCAAGGTTTTCCCGGTCGGGGTGCCGACGATAGACAGTGCTCTGTTGGCGAGATCGCGCTGATAATGCCCTTGCCGGAAAAGGCTGTTGCCTATCGACTCGTACGGTGAAAACGTCAGCCTGTGGTCGTCGAATTGCTTCGTGACGAAGACGATTTCCTCTTTGATCGTTACCAAAGTGACGACCTTGAACCAGTCGAACCTATGTAGCCGCGCGAGAAGATCGTTGCGAAGGCGACGGACTGCTTTTTCAGCGGGCACAAGAAATTTCATAGAGCAGAAGTACCCCAAATACCTCCGTGGCATATGGCAAAGAACGGGAACTGTCTAGGGAGCTACTATCTCCAAGGGTTCCAGACCGAGCGCCCTCACCACGGTCACGGCCTACGGATCGTCGCAATTGACGACGGGACGGTCAGGCGCGAACCATTTGGCGAAGCTCTCTGGCTTTGCCATCAACATAGCGAAGGCCTGCGCCATTTTTCCCGTTTCTACGATCCTTATCATGACGACAGATTTCGGCACCGTCGGGCGCGCGAGCGGCAAGGCGCTCCATTCCCCCACATTTGCTGAGCATGCTCAGGGCTGTTGGGAACTTCAATGGTGCCGACAGGCGGCTCGGAGCCTGCCAGCGCCAAGATATTTGCCCTGTCGAATTACGAATTACGGTGACAGTGCACTATCACCGTAATTCCAGCTCAACACCTGCTGGCCAGCATCGATCACTTGCACCTCACGCTTTCGTGATCTATGGCGAGAAGCCATACACGGGGGTGTTGGAAGATGAAGTGTCTGGTCATTAACCTTGACCGATCAGGCGATCGGTTAGCTCACATCACATCGGAATTTGCCAAGATCGACGTTCCATTTGAGCGCGTTCCGGCAATTGACGTCCATGCGGTAATCAGAGCCTCAAAACTGACCAACGCTGAAACCGCGTGCTTTCTCAGCCATCGCCGTTGCTGGCAGATCATTGCAGACGGCGCCGATCAGTTTGGCGCGATCTTCGAGGATGATGTCGTGTTCAGTGACGAAGCTGGATCGCTGTTGGCGGATACCAGTTGGGTGCCTCGCGACGCCGATATCGTGAAGCTGGAAACGTTCTTCGTGGCAGTGCGGCTTGGTCGGCAGCAAACCTCACTCGGGAATGGATACTCGCTGGTCAGCCTGTCCGGCACCCATGTGGGAGCGGCTGGCTACATCGTCTCGAAGGCAGCGGCACAAAGATTGCTGCGATGGACTAAACGCCTCAAGGCACCGGTGGACCATGTAATTTTCGATCCGGGCTTCATGGCTTGTGCTCGCAGCACCGTCTACCAATTGACGCCGGCAATCTGCGCTCAATCCCAGTTCTTTGTGGGAAACAAGCACCGGACCTTGATCCAAAATGGCGTCCCCCATCGACAAAGGAACTGGCGCGAGAGCCTTGCCAAGGAGACTTCCCGTTTAGTTGCCCTATTGAGAAATGGAGCATTCCGGAGAACAGAGAAAGTCGACGCGGTAGCATTTGGGCGGCATCAGCCCGAAGAGATCGTCCCGTTTAAAGTGGATGCCGGGATGAGGGAGGAAGCTCGCCGCTTCATGGAACGCGAACGGGCAAGCCGTGCTCTCTAGTTCGGCGCCAGAATAACCGCCGGATCGAGGTCAAGCGCTCTCACCACGGCCACTGCCTCCGGATCGTCGCAGTAGACGACGGAGCGGTCAGGAGCGAACCATTTGGCGAAGTTCTCCGGGTTTGCAGTCAACATGGCGTAGGCCTGCGCCATTTTTCCCTTTTCAGTGATCCTGATCATGACCACCGATTTGGCAACCGTACGGCGCGCGGGAGGCGCGGCACTCCAAGCCGATCTATCCCAGACCTGGCGCGCGTCCTCCGGCGCGAAGGGGACTTCGATCGCGCCCTCTGGCGGCTCCGCGTCAGCGAAGCCACCTATGTACCGACCTAGTGTATCTACAAAGTGCTTCATTATGCATATGCCTTTACGTTTAGGTTCCACTTAGAAGCTGTAATACCAACACCATTTCCCGTGGTCTTTTCAATAACAGGAAGACCGGCAGAGCCCATCCTTACGTATACGTTCGTAGCATCTGCTGATAGTGCATATCCCCAGCTTCCACCAAAGTGCCCCATCGGCATTATAATCTGTTCGCCTGCAACATAACCAACATCTGACGAAATACATCGGAGGAACGCAAGGCACACATTTGGTATTACACCTAGACCATGTGAATACGTGTACAGCCCGCCAGTGGCAAATGTGCCTGGAGAGCTCTCATAGGCCTTACGAACGTATCTAGCGTCCTGCTCGGCTTGGGCGATCGACAGCTTGTACCAAGCTTCCCAAATACCGTTGTTCTGTGCGCGGCGGTAAACCTTGGTGTCGGACGGTCCGTCCGTGGTGAAAAAGTGGACGGTCTGCGTTCGCCAGCCTGTAGAGCCGTGAGCTTCGACATTCCCTATGCACCACGTTGAGCCGCCAGGGTCAACCGGCGCATTTGCGGCGGATGTTCCCATGTACCAGCCGTTATCGAGGCCGCTGTTCCAGTCGGTAATCAGCTTGGCAACGGTGCCGAGGCGGGCAGGCAACTGAGCATCGGCAAGCGGCTCGGACTTTACAAAAGCCGTGGTGGCAATCTGCGTGGTGTTGGTGCCGGGCGCAGCGCTCGGCGCCGTCGGCGTGCCTGTGAAGGCTGGGCTTGCCTTCGGCGCCAGGCTCGACACCGCGATACCGCTGTCCTTCACCACCTTCCCGGTCGCGCCGTTGAACGTAGCCAGGTTGTCGCCGATCGCCGAAGCCGGTCCGGTTACCAGGCTCCCCACCGCCACCCCGCTATCCTTCCCGACCTTCCCCGTGGTTCCCGCGAACGTCACGATGTTGTCGGCCACCGAAGACGCCGACCCAATGAAATTACCCACGCCCGTGCCATCGGCGCCCTTGTCGCCGGCGCGGGTGAAGATCAGCCAGATGCCGTCGGGGGTGGTCGGCAAGGCGCCCGCGCCGTTGGCGAAGGCCAGCGTCAGCTTGCGATAACCGCCGCCGTCCACCACCGGGCCGGTGACGTTGTAGACATAGGCGATCGCGGCGGATGCCTTGGAGCGCAGCGTGAGCTGGCCCTTTATCGTGTTGGTGCTGTCGTCGAACATGTCCAGGATGCCGCTCACCGTGGCGCCGCTGGAATCGAGATTGTCGATATAGGCGACGGTCGCCGAGGCGGCGGCGACGTTGTTCAGCCTCAGCGTGCCGTTGCCGGGGTCGGCATCGGCGGTGCCGGTGGAAAAGGTGTAGCCGAGCGCGGCCACGGCATTGGCCGCGGCGGCGGCGCTGGCGACCGCGTTGCCGGCCGAAGTCGCGGCATTGGTCGCCGAGCCGGAAGCGGCGGCGGCGGAGCTCGATGCGGCGGAAGCCGAGCCGGCGGCCGCACTTGCCGAGGCGCCGGCGCTGGCGGCCGAACCGGCGGCCGTGGATGCGGAGCCGGCAGCCGCGGCGGCCGAATTGCCGGCGTTGGTGGCGCTGGCCGCCGCGTTGGCCGCCGAACCGGAAGCAGCGGTGGCGGAGCTGGAGGCTGCCGTCGCCGAGCCCGCCGCGTTGGTCGCGCTGGTCGCCCCTGCGTTTTTGGAGGCCAGCGCCGCGGCAGCGCTCGCGGCGGCGGCGCTGGCCGCGTCCACCACGCCGCCGAGCGTGTCCTGCGAGAGATAGAAGGCGAGCACGATCGGGTCGGCGCCAATCACCGGGTCCTGCGTCTCGAAAGCATAGACCCAATCGGCCGAAAGCGCCCCCTCCTGCACATGCACCGTCGTGCCCTTCTGCATCGTGCGCGCGGTGCGGGCGTCGGCGGCGCGGAACCACTGGCCTTCGCTCGCGGTGTAGATGCCGTTTTGGGTCTGGTCGGCCTGGTCCTTGACCAGCACGCGGTCGCCGACTGCGGTGGCCACGCCGTCGATGGTCTGCAGGCCGCGGAGGATGATGTTTCCCGTGGTCGCCAGGCGCACGGGTTCGCGCCCGCCGCTCAACAGGCGAACGGCGGCAGTTGCAGGTCGGGCCATAAGGCTTGCTCCATGAAAAAAGCCCCGCGAGAAGCGAGGCTTGAAGAAGATTTGGGGTCTGTGCACAGGCTAACGTGGGCTGCTGTCGGTTTCGGCTCGCAAACTCTTCTGCTCGTTGTGCAGATGATGAAGAGATAACCTAGTTCTCTTCTGGCTCGTCGAACAAACGAATCCCTGCTGACTCGTTGCCCAGACGCTCGAACACGTCCAGGGCGCGCTCTGAAACCACCAGTTCGTGATTTGGAGCCATACCGAAGTCGTCCTGTCCTGGTTGCCCGTGGATTTTCATCCAGACGAAATCTGGAAGTTTCGTTTTTGGCTGCAAGCGGCGAAACAGTTCGGAGGCGGTGACCTCGACATCAGCAAACGCCACCCCAGAAACACCGATCTTCAGCAACTCCTGTTCGGCATCTTCGGTGACAAGATAGCAAGGGAAGCTCCTTATCAGTACGTCACCGATCCAAACGTCAATCACGTAATGAAGTTTGTGAACAATCGGCGGGTGGACGCGGTTATCGAGAACCGTATTTTCGCCGAAATCACCCGCAACAAACGGCTGCACATAATAATAATCCATCGTTTACCTCTCCCTGCCGACAGGAATTACGGTGACAGTGCACTGATTTTCTTTTTCGCCTACCTCGCTCCCCGGATTTCAAACTGGCCGAATTTTTGAAATTCCGGCTAGACAGGCGGATGAATCCAACTACAACTATATCGGATATTGACGACGAATTGCAACTATAGGATGCGAAATGAGATCGCTCATTCTCGCCGCGATGGCGATGCTTGCGTTGCCGTGCGGCGCGGCCCGTTCGGACGAGCTGATCAGCCGGAAACTCTGACAAAAAGCTGCCCAAAGGGCGTGCTCTTCAAATCACTTGAGTCGGGGGCACTCACAACTGTCATCCGACAAGGCGATGCAGCAACTTGGCGACAGGTGGCAGGCTGCCGCGGAGCGTTACGAGCAGCACCGCATTGCCGGTATCGAGCCGGCGCTGGCCCACTGAAAGAGGAATGATGTGAACCATTTCAGTAGAGCCCCGCATAGCCGCCGACAATGGCCTTGCTTGCCCGCCGCGAGAGCGACGATCCGCCGAAGGTCACGGATTTGGCGGGATTGTAGAGGCCTGAAAGACCATCGATGAGGCCGCCGCCTGCCCTGAAGATCGAGGCCGTCATCGCCTGCTTGCCCTGGAACCGCGAGATGGCGGCCTGCGTGGCGAGGTTGTTCTGGCGCAGCTCCGAGCTGTATCGGATCGCATTGAGGTCGACCTGACCCTGCCGGGCATTCGCCGCCAGCACCTCGGTGGGCGAGCCGGCAATGCCGACGCCGGAAGCGCCCGCCCGGGCGCGTGCCTGGGCTTCGAGCAGATCCTGCTTGCGGCGTTCCTGTCTCTGCTCGAAGGCGGCGCTTTGCGCATCCGCCCGAGCCTGCTGCTCGTAAGCCTTGGCCTGGTAGCCGGCCAATTGCTGTTGCTGGACGCCCTGCATCAGGGCGCCGCCGACCGAAACGGCCGTGCCGGCCAGTCCAAGAAGAGCTAATGTGCACATGGTTCAACCTCGCTTGGGTTTCTTGACCGCGCCGGCGACGGGCGCGCGCAGCGCCGGCCGCGGGTCGAGCGCGCCGCCGGTGGCGATGAGCGAAAGAAGCTGCCGGTCGGCTGCCAGGCCGGCGCGGCTGAGGCGCGCCGGTGCCGCCGCACGCGGTCCGGCCATGGCGGCGCGGCGGGTGGCGGCAAGGCTCACCTTCAGGCGCGGCAGGCCGGCGGCGTCGAACAGGCCGTTGGCGGTGGCAATGGCGCGCGACAGCGCATCGGCCTCGAACAGCTCTTCGCGCAGGTCCTCGACCAGCCGGCGCGCGGCCCGCCAGCGGGCGCCGAGCAGCGCCGCCTTGCCTTCGATCTCCTCGGCCAATGCCTCGATGTCCGCACGGGCTTCGGTTTGAGCCGCTAAGGCCCGGCGGCCGCCGGCGGCGGCGATGGTCTTCTCCAGCACGGCGATCGTGTCGTTGCAGTCGTCGAGCGCGGCGCGCGCGGCGGCGAGATCGCCGTCGCCGAAAATGGCGCGGTCCTCGGCCTGCTTCAGGCCTTGCCGGCTGGCGATGGCCTGCGAAAGGTCGGTGTCGAGCAGAGCGATGACGGCGGCGAAATCCGCAGCCGTCCGCGCCCTGCCGAGAGCTTCGGCATGGGGTGTCATGGTGGGTTCCTTGGTGGAAGTGGAATCTCCCCCCTTGAGGGGGAGATGGCCGGCAGGCCAGAGGGGGTCGTCTCACGTCGATCGCCAACGCCTTGCGGCAGCGAAGGAGGTCGGCGATCTTTGCGAGGCGACCCCCTCTGTCGCCTTCGGCGACATCTCCCCCTCAAGGGGGGAGATCAGCAGCTGCTAAGGCTCCGCGTCGAACACCGGCGTCATCGCCCGGATCGTGCAGGGCGTGGGATTGACGTGGCGGATCCGCACCCTGCCCTGCCCTTCCCAGCTGTCGTCGATCGGCACCTCGACATTGCCGGTGTAGAGTTTCGCCTTGCCGTCGGGCGCGACGATCGAGGGCATGCGTACGGCCTCCCAGCGGCCGCGGATGAGGGACTGGACCTGAAGCCCGGTTGCGTCGGTCTCGAGCAAGGACATGACGAGCTTCGCCACCTTCTTGCGGCGGCCGATGAGCGAGCCGTCCTGGCCGCCGACATCCAGCTCCAGCGTGTCGGCCTCGCTCTGGAAGGGCAGGCCCACCTGCCATTTCGCGGCGGTGGCGCCGGCGGGCGGCGTCACCTGGCCTGAGGCGACGGGCAGTCCGAGGAAGACCTTGCCGTCGGCCAGCACGTCGACCTTCTCGCCGTTGAGATGGCCGAGGCCGGAGACGACGTTGACGGCGGCGCCTGAATAGGTCAGCCCGCAATCGACCTGGAAGGCGTCTTCCAGCCGGCGATATTCGAAGGGCGGCTGCATCACCTCGATGTAGCGCTTGGTGAAGCCGCCTATGGTGCGCCTGACGAACAGCCAGATGTCGTCGACCCCGTTCTGGCCGGGCGTCACCACCGCGCTTTCGACGATCGCCCAGCTCGAGCCCGAGAACGCCCCGCCGAAGCGGTGGCGGTGCATGCCGCGCACTTCCTGGCTGGGCTGGTGGGTGTAGCCGCCCAGCTCGCCATTATCGAGCGGAAACCACAGCATCGGGTCCGGATCGGTCYGGAAGGCGAGCTCGACCACGCCCTGCTTGGCGATGTGCTCGGAGATCTGGCCAATGTCGTCGGAGGTGAAGCGGCCGGTYGAAGCCTGCGTCAGCTCGGCGATCGAGCGGCGCGAGCGCGTGACATAGAGGAAGGACTGGCCCGCATCGACGGGGCGGATGCGGGCGCAGCCGAAGGTGCGCGAGCGGCGGTTCTTGAAGGAGGACGGGGTCAGCGCCTCGTCGATGCCCGAGCCCGACAGCGCGCGGATGCCGCCGGAGGTGCCGATCAGCAGCGCGCCGTCGGAGTCCGCGATCCAGACGATGTCGTTGGCCTGGCCGCCGCCGGCCTGGACGAATTCCAGCGCGTCGTCGTCCTTTTCGCCGAGCGCGAAATTGTCGAAGTCGCCGGTCGCCGAGGCATAGACCGAGAAGCGCCGGCTGAAGGCCAGGCGTTCCTCGTAGAGCGAGCCGGACTCGACATATTTGCCGGGCACGAAAGTGCCAAGCCGCCAGCGAGTGATCGGCGACGTGTCGGGCAGCGCGTGGCCGTAAAGCCTGATCTTGACCGTGGTCGCGTTGGTGACGCCGGCGATCTTCGCCCAGCGCCAGACATTGTCGGAGCCGAGCAGCCGAACGGCGCGGCCGACATCGCTGGCCTGGAAGCCGGCGCCGCCGTTGATGCCCGCCGTGGCCGAGGCGACGAGATCGAACGGGGTCATGGTGTCGCCGTTTTCGGCAAGCGCSAGCTCGGCGATCGAGGAGTTGGTGGCGTCGTCRCCGCCGCCGCCGGAGAAATCCAGCCTGTAGTACTCATAGGTGGTCTGGTTCTGGAATTCGYAGAAGCGCACTTCCGAGCCCGACCAGCCCCGCTCCGCGCTCCTGCCGTCGAGGGACACRTAGTTSACGCCGTCATTGGATCCGGAGAGCTTCCACTGCGTCGGCGTGTCGGCATATTTGGCMGCGTCCTCGGATGCSGCGATCCAGTAGGCGTTCACCGCTTTGCCCTGCCCGCTCGGRAACTGGTACTGCAGGAAGCCGCTGTTGCCCGACGACATCGAGATCGCGCCGTTGATCGCCCTGTCGAACACCTTCCAGCTGTTGATGCCCGTGCCATTGTCGGTCACCGCGCCGCTCGGCGCGTTGGCGGCCGTCATCTTCGGCGTGGCATGGCCGGTCGCGGCCGGCCGCAACGTCGTCGGCGTCGAGTTGATGTCGTCATAGGGGCCGTCGAGGAAGTTGAAATCGGCGAGCGTCCAGCTGGTGTGCGCGGTGCGCGTCAGCACCTTCGGCGGGTAGTTCCTGTGGGTGATCCACATCTGGTCGGCCGACTGCACATAGGCCAGCTCGAACAGGTCCGCCTCCAGGTAGGGCGAGGCGATCTCGACCGTGCCGACGCGCACGCCATAGGCATAGACGCGGATATACTGGTCGCCGAACTCCAGGCAGTAGGCCTGTTCGGAGGAGAAGATGAAGGGAATGCCCCTCGTCTTCTTGGCCGAATTCTTCACCTCGCCGACGAAATAGGTGCCGCCGCGGGCGCGGATGCCGCCATGCGGCAAGGTGACGAAGTTCTCGCATTTCGAAAGCGCCGCGCGATAGAGGTCGAGCGAGGCGCGCGAATGGAGCCTGGGCGAGATCTCGCCTCGGGTGAAGACGTCCTGGACCGGATAGAGCGCTGTCATCTAGCGAAAGCTCCTGAAATCGCCGCGCTGGGCCGCCCAGGCGCCGGTGTAGAGCCGGCCGCCGCGCTGGATGGCATTGGCATTGAAGGCAGTGTCGAGCGCGCGGTCGTAGGCCGCCCGCGCGATGTCGATCATGCCGGCCTTGTGGGTCAGCGGATGCGCGACCTTGACGGCGAGCGCCGCCACCAGCACTTCGGTGAACAGCGCGTCCCAGTCGTTCGGGTCGGTGAGGTTGGCGAGGTAGCGGATCGTCAGCGGCCCCGGCTGGTCCGAGTAGATCAGYCCCGCYTCCTGGCGCCAGGAGATCGGCTGGCMGTCCGGCTCGCCGTTCCGGGTCARCGGCAGCGGWCGGATGCAGTCGGCMGGCAGYTCGTAGACATGGTTCAGCGTGCCGCCGCCGGTGTCGGCGCCTGGAACAGAGGCCGACAGGATGGCGAACACCCAGGTGTGTTTGGCGAGCTCGCTCTCGCGGGTCAGGTCGAAATGAAGGTTCAGGAGCCGCGCGGCCTTGACGTCCTGGTCGAGGCTTTCGATCGGCGCTTCGTCGAGCACGGCGAGCGCCATGTTGGCGATGTCGAGCGGGGTGATGGCCATGGGTCGGTGATCCGTGGTTTGGGTGTGGGGGTACGTCGAAGGGTGGACGCGCAAATCGCCATGGATGGCGCTCTACGGCACCCCCCTCTGTCCTGCCGGACATCTCCCCCTCAAGGGGGGAGATTGGCAGCTTCTTCGCCGGCGCCCCACTTGGCAGCGTTGACGATTGGCGAAAGCCGACGCGAAAGCCGATCTCCCCCCTTGAGGGGGAGATGTCCGGCAGGGCTGTCCCGCTGGCATCTCAAAGCTTGGGTTCCTCGCCCCTGCAAAAGCGGAGCGAGGAACCCGACTGCCTACGCCTCCGTCGTCTTCAGCGCGATGAAGCTCATGTTCTTCACGCTGGAGGCGGTGCGGTCCCAGTTGACCGCCAGCGCGAGCTCCGCGTCGGTGGCGAACTCGCCGGCCGACGAGGCGTCGAGGAAGCGGGTGCCCGGCACATGCGCGACGAAGTGCCGGCGGCCGACCATTTCGGTGACGCCGCCGCCGTGGCCCTGGCGCGGCTTGCGGTCGAATTCCAGCGGCCCGCCTTCCGAGCTCACCGGCAGTTCGTTCCACAGGATCGCCTTATCCTTGAACATGAAGGCCGTGTAGACGCCGCCGGCGACCGGGATGTCGTCGTCGACCACGCAGCGCAGGCCCATGTAATAGGGGATCAGCGGCCCGCCCTGCTCCGAGGACGGCACGTAGTCGATGAGGTCGGCGAGCTTCAGCGCCTTCATCTGCTTGGAATGCATCCAGATGGTGCGGAATTTGTCCGCGCGATCACCCATCAGGTACGCGGCCTCGATGATGTCGGTGTCGACGATGGAGGCGCCGGTGGTGCGCACCAGGTCGCCGCCGTCATTGGCGATGTTGTCGGCGAGCACCCCCTTCAGGATGCCGAGCAGGGTCAGCTTGTTGGCGCGCTGCCAGTATTCGGTCTGGCGGCGCACGATCAGCTTCTGCGGGTCGTCGCCGGCAAGGATSGCSGTCAGGTCCGGAACGCCCCAGGCCTGGGCGCGGACGTTGCGGGCGGCGACCTCGCGGCGCGAGCCGATCTTCTTCATCTCGATGGAGTCGGCCGGGTCGTCATTGACCGGTTCGGACGGATCGTTGCCGAGATCCTTCCAGCCGGGCATGTCGACGGAGCGGCCGCCCATGGAGAGCTTGGACGAAATCGCCGGGTCCGAAAACAGGATCCCGGCCTGGTAGATCTCGAGGGACTGGACGTGCTCCTCGAACGAGTACTGGGCATAGACGGACGGAACGATCGCGTCCGCGATGCGGGTATAGGCGTCTGCCATTTTGTCTTTCCTTTGAGGTTGGTTGGATTGGCGGCTCCCCCTCACCCAGCCTCCGCTTCGCTCGGCTGACCTCTCCCCGAGGGGAGAGGAGGCTTGCGAGGTCGGCGTGACCTCTTCTCCCCACCGGGGAGAAGGTGGCCGCGGAGCGGCCGGATGAGGGGGCGTTCGGAAGTGAAACCCTAGAGCGGGTTGCTGGGCATCCAGAGATCGGGGTTTTCGCCCGCATCCCTGGCCAGCCGCCGGGCGCGTTGGGGGTCGCTTTTGACAAGGGCGGAAATGGCCGAAATGTTGCGCTCGCCGGCGGCGTTGCGCCGGAAGGGATTGTGGCCCCTGGGCGCCCCATCGGCGTCGATCGTGTCTTCGCGGAACATCGCCTCGCCGATGGCATGGAAGGCCCTGGCGATCTGCGGATCGGTCAGCGCGCCGTCCGGCAGAAGGATGCCCTTCTGCTTGTAGGCGCCGACCAGGCCGAGCTTCTTCATCGCACGGTTGGCGATCTCGAGCTTCTGACGGAAACCATCGCTTTCGGTCGGCCCCCAATCGCGCACCAGATCGTCGTGGGTTACCTCGACCGAGCGGGCCAGCGCCGCCTGCTGCTGCGCAGCCTGCTCGGCCATGTAGCCGACGAAGCGGTCGTGATAGGCCTGCGCGATCTTCGGCGTTGCGCCGGCTTCGACCGCCCAGGCCTTCGAGGCATTGGCGAGCTCGTCCGAATAGGCGAAGTTCTCCGGCAGGTTTTCCGGCCGCCGGTATTCGACCTTTTCAGCCGAGGTCAGCGGACGCATTGCTTCGGGGAGACGGGCGTGGAACTTGTCCCAGTCTTCCCTGGATGCGTCCTTGCCCGGAACGCGCAGGCTTTCGCCCTGCTGCCGCTCCAGTTCCGCATAGGATGTGAAAACCCGGTCGAGGCTTTCGGGCCTTGTCCAGCCCTTGGCTTCAGCAAGCTTGCGGTTGCCTTCGGAAAGACCGTCAAACCAACTTTTGCCGGCCGCCGGGGCGGACCCGTTGTCCCCATGGGCCGGAGGCGTCGCCAGGTTGCCCGCCGGCCGTGAAGCCACGGACCCGGCCTCTGCCAGATCTGTCATGTGATGTGTTCCTTTGTTGAGGGTTCAAAAGAGTGGCGCCGGCGATGGAGCGCGTAATCTCCCCCCTCGAGGGGGAGATGGCCGGCAGGCCAGAAGGGGTCGTCGCGCATGAAGCACCAACCTCGTCCGGCGCAGCAAAGGGCGTCGGACGTCCGGCGCAGCAAAGGGCGTCGGCGCTTCACGCGCGGCGACCCCCTCTGTCGCCTTCGGCGACATCTCCCCCTCAGGGGGGAGATTGGAGCCTAGTTATTATCCCCCCAGTTCTCCCACAGCAGCGTCACCGTCCCGGTCACGGCAAGCGTCCCATCCGCGTCGATGTCGGAGCCGGTGGCAAACGCCAGGTTGAGGTAGAGGTCGGCCGGCGCCGCGGTGCCGTCGAGCGTCGAGGCAGCGGCGATGTCGGCAGTGGAGGCCGAGGAGAGCGCCGCGCCCACGCCATCCAGCGTGCGGCCGGTGGAGGCCAGCACGTTGGCCATCGCGCCCGACAACGTGGCGCTGGAAGCGGCGGCCGAGCCCAGCGACCAGGTGAGCGCCGCATTGTCGTTGATGGTCGACGCTCGCGCGGTCGGCACGGCGAACTGCAGCCTTGCCGTGCCGCCCTTGATGCGCACCTTGCCGTCGGCGAAATCGAAGAGCTTCTGGCTGGCATAGGCCAGCGCGTCGGTGACCGGCACCTGCATGCCGGCGAAGGTGAAGACGGTGCGGAAAGCACCGCCCTGCCCGCTCGTCACGGCCTTCAGGCCGAACTTCGGCGGAGCAAGGCCGGCCTCGCGGGCGGCGGCGCGCGCAAGGGTCCGGGGAAGTCCTCGGGTCATTTCATTTCTCCATTCTTGGGGCAATTCTTCGAAGCGTGGTCCGCACGGCGGGTCGAAGGCCGGACCGGCAGCGGGCGGCCAGACTATGGACGCACGCTTGAATTATGTGTATTAATACACAACATGAAGGGTGCCGACGTCATCGACAGGTTGCTCGCGGATGGTTGGTTCGAGGTGGCGCGCAAGGGCAGCCATGCCCAGTTCAAGCACCGTGACAAGCCCGGTCGCGTGACGGTTCCGCATCCCAAACGCGACATCCCGATCGGCACGTTGAAGTCTATCGAAAAACAATCCGGCCTGAGGCTGAGGTAGAGATATGCGTCACTATATCGGACTGATCCACAAGGACACGGACAGCGATTTCGGCGTCTCCTTCCCCGACTTTCCCGGCGTGGTGACGGCTGGGGCAAGCCTGGACGAGGCCCGCCTGCTGGCCGAGGAAGCGCTTGCCTTCCATGTCGACGGTCTTATCGAAGACGGTGAGGCTATTCCCGAGCCTTCATCCCTGGAGGAAGTGATGGCCGACAAGGACAATCGTTCGGGCGTCGCCATCCTGATCACGCTGAGAGCCGAAACGGCGAAGGTCGTGCGGGTCAACGTCACCATCCCGGAGGACGTGCTTGGCGAGATCGACCGCTATGCCGAACGCCATGGCTACAGCCGGTCCGGGTTTCTGACCGCCGCCGCCAAGCAGGCGATGCGGACCGAGGCTGCATGAAGACCCTGGCAATCCGATTCCGGAATCACCGCTATCTTCCTGTTTGCCATTAATCTTTCCGGTCTGGCGACCATGCTCTTCAACAGCCGGGAAACCATGACTCACTTCGTGAGCGGGTGCTGCCGCCGTTTAGCCGCAATGCAACCGCAGTTGGGCGCAATCGGCCCCTGTTTTCAATCTCTTCTTCAGTCTCGGGGCCTCAACAGGAGGTTCTTCAGATGATCGTCAAGAAGGTTATTCTGGCCGTGCTCATGACCGCGGCCCTTGCCGGGTGCGAGACGCAGACCGAACAGCAGCAGCGGGCCACCACCGGCGCGCTGATCGGCGGCGCCGGCGGCGCCCTTGTCGGCCAGGCGCTCGGCCATAACACCGCAAGCACCGTCGTCGGCGCCGCGGGCGGCGCGCTGCTCGGCGCCGTCGTCGGCCAGGCGACCACGCCGCAGCCGCGCGGCCAGCAGCTCTGCCGCTACCGCGACTACCGCGGCATCTATGTCGCGCCCTGCGACGACCGCTATTACAACGGGCAGTATTGAGGTTCGGCGACTACCTTCTCCCCACTTCACGGGGAGAAGGTATCGCCAGTGGGCGGAGCAGCGCGAGAGTCTGAGATTCTACCGGTGTCGGGCGAAGGGCCAGACGGCCCTCGGTCAATGACCGGATCGAATGAGCGCACTGTCACCGCAATTCCGGCAAAATCCTCTCGTCGAGAAATTTGAGGCGGCCAGCCAGCATTTCTGCGTTGGCGGGATTTGCGTCGACATTGACCGGTATCAATTTCGCCACCGATTTCCCTTTGCGCGCTGCCTCGACCCATTCCTCAAGGGCTCCGATATAAGCGTCTAGGACCTCAAAGGGCGTGGTGGCATCGTCAGCAGGGATAAATGCCGGCGGCACATCGCCGACGATCACCCAAATCCATTGGTTCACCTCCGGTCGTCCAGGCTCTATCTCGAATAGGAAAATGTAGATTATTCCGTCGGCGCCATATCCAACATATTCGCCTTTGATGGACAGGACCCAGTTGTAGAACTTGAGATATCGGCGCGCCTCGACGCGGGCGGAATCGAGGTCTTCGTCTCCAGTACTGACATCAGCAGAAGGCAAGCGCGTGACGCTGCTGAAGTCTGGCTTTCCAAATTTATCCATTAGGGATCAACCTGAGCGCCGTGAGCTCGCAGGCTGGCTTTGCCGGCGGCGGATGCGAAAGAAATCCACGACCAGCCAGATCAACTGAGCGACAATGTAGRGCGGACTGCGAGACCAATCCGGCGCCCCGGTGCTCGAATAGCCGTAGGCCGCTGCGACAACGGCGAGCACCCCGCAAAAGATATGCACCAACAACAGGCGCGGCACGCCGCTATTCCAGCGCTTCGTAATCCATAGCAACAAGCGGCTCAGCAAAAACGTCGGAACCAGCGCCCCGAGCAGCATCGCGGCAGAACCCGCACCCATGTAATCCCCCTTTGTCGATCTACGAGTAGCTTCGAAAATTTCCTAGAGGCCGGATTTTTCGACCCTAACAGTCAAATAACCTCCACCAGCCCTTCAATTTCAATCGAAATCAACCAAAGATTGCATTTCTACGCTACCAAAGTTTTTAGTTGTGAGCAACCTCCATCGCACGAAGAGCGTGACCATGCCCCCGACGATCGCCACCACGACCGCGCCTATCGGGTGCTTGACGTTCTCTGCGTTCAACGCGGAGGACATCCAAGCGGTAAGCGGGAGGCTTCTTACTCTTCCGCCCGCGCCGCCTTACGCAGAATCGCGATAGCTCGATTCCCAAGCCCCAGGGCTGTTCGGTCATATGTAAAAATGTTGCATCAGAGGAAGACCGCTCAATCCGCGAAGTTGTTGTCCACGAACATCTCGGCAAATTGCTGGGGCGTAAGTGTTAGATTGTTGTCGCGGGCGATTTTCAGGTTCCTTGACCACATATCCCGGATCGCCTGCGGCATCGTGTCAGGCATGTGAAGAGCCCGGGCGATTGCGTCCTCCCACCGTCCGTCACCGCCATAGATAGCCTGCAGCTTGGGCGCCATGGCGTTCAGGGACTCTTCCGACTCTCGAGAGAGTTCTCCGATAGCCTTGAGCACATAGAACTCGAGCAGTCTGAGCAGTGGCTTGCCTTCATAACGCGTGCCGGTCGACATCTTTTTCCCTCACGCATCGAAGGTGGCGTAATAAATCAGCCTGTCACAGATCGCCGACAGGCTGGGCTTTTCCTTCTGCGACGCGATCCATCCCTCTGTAACCTCGATCGCAACGAATATTTCGATGAAATATGTCAGACCCGCCTTGGCCGCCGCCTTTGGTGGCATCACACTATCGTCGGGCGCGGTCGCAACCATTGCGTCGGAATCTTCAGTCCAAGGCTCGGCTACATAAATAGTATCGTCCTCGTCGAAATCCTCCAGCCGCGCAACGATATCCAACAGTTTCGTTATTCTTGCTATGGTCGCCTCCCCCAGATTGAACCAATAAACACCACACGTTACTAGCGCACAGCCTTAATGTCGGGCGATGAAGAAGTGGATTGCCACAGAAACGGAATTGGACTTGTGTCATTCCAGCGCTGCTGACGTCGTTTCGCGAATGTCGGACTGTCGCCGCAATTCCTGTGCCGGAGCAGCGAGCGAAACGACGCGACGCAAACCATAGAGGCGACCCTAAAGCCGTCACGGCGCCTGAAAAGGTTCGATCAAAGCGTTGGAGATTCCCGATGGTCTTAGGATATCGAGCACACGCTCGGAGACGACAAGCCGGTGGTCCCTAGCCAGCCCGAAATCGTCGTGGCCCGCCTCCCCATTCACTTTCAGCCATACGAATGGCGGCAGTTCTAGGTCCGGTTGCATCTCCTCGAACAATTCGGACATGGTAACTTCGACCTTGTCGAATCCTACCCCCGAAAAACCATTCTCAAGAATTTTCTCCTTCGCGCCTTCCGTGACGAGGTAGCAAGGAAATGACGTAACGATCACATCGCCCAACCACCCATCGAACTCGTAATTTAAACGCGTCACGATGGGAGGATGGACACTTGTATCCATGACGGTACCATCACCAAGACCACCTGATACCTCAGGCTCCAAATACAAATATTTCATCTTTTACCTATCGGCGGATTGAAAAGATGGCCGTATTTTTGGTCTATTTCATCAGCTTTTTCCAACAACTTCTGTAGCGTGGTCGTCGGATTCTGCCGATAGAATGCATCCCACTCGCGTCGGATGTCGCGGCCTTCGAGACATTGCGTAAAGCAGAGAGCATCGGCCGGCCGGTAGGCGGCGAGGCATTTTTGGATCGGGTTGCGGGGCAAATCGGCAAGGCCGTGAAACCCGGCAAACGAGGTCGACGCCGAAAGGAAATTAGTGCACTGTCACCGTAATTCCGCCTACTCTTCCGCCCGCGCCGCCTTGCGCAGAATTCCGATGGCTCGATTCCAGTAGCGCACCGCTTCAAAATGCTCTTGCCTGGTCAACCAGATCTTGTTTTCCAAACTGACTGGATCGCCCCCAACGATAATGGGTGTAATCTCAAACAGTTCCATGCCCTTGGGACGCGAATATCCATTTTGATCGCTCATATTCATTCTGCCAACCAAGAAAATAGATCGGCGAGGTCACGCGCTATTGTCTCAGCGGATTGCCGATCCATACCTATGAATGGGACACGCACGATTGGCATGGCTGGATCTTCAGTGTCAAAGCCATAGCCTTCACCACCTCCATTCGATGCGAATAAGAGGATGCCTGGCGCGTATTTTTCAACCTCATACTCTCGATTGAAATCAACCAATTCTTCAGCTTTAAAGAAAATAATGTAGTTATCGCGGACGAAACCTTCGCCTCCATTATGCTTTTTGAGGAAGTCAGTGTAATCTTTGGGCAGCTCCACTCCCAAGCGTGCAGACAGTCCGTCAACGACTGCGGCTTCAGCCGGCGCGTCAAGCTGTCCCTCGGTTAAGATATATCTCACTGCTAACGCTCTCATTTCTTACCATCACGCTAACCCGGATCCAGGCAGAGTTGGGTCCGGAGGTCCACTCCAGTCATACGGCGCGGCCGATAAAGGTACGCCAGCACCGCAATTCACAGTCCTACCGGATAGCTTTACGTGGCCGACCTTCTCGATGATGCAAGCCCGCGGACGGAATTCGATTGGACAGTTCGATGAAATCATCTACAACCATTATGAAGGCGATTTCTCACAATGCAACCATAAGAGGCATTCTTGAAATTGCTCATTCTCGCCACTCTGGCGGTGCTTGCACTGCCAAACGGCGCGGCCCGTTTGGACGAACTGGATCAGCCGGAAACCCTTTCGAAAAGCTGTCCAAAGGGCGTGCTCTTCAAGGAACTTGGGTCCGGGACTACCGTAACCGTTGTCCGACAAGGCCACGGTAAAGCCGTCTTCACGGAAGACAAGCATCGCTTACAGGCGGCCACTGCGGCGGAGATCCTCACAAAGGAAGGCGATCACGGATTCATCTACGGTCCGATGCGCTCTTATATGTTCGCGGTGGACCAAGATGTCGTCAAGAACTTCGAGTGGCGGCCGGCGGAGAGTGAATTTCACGCATTCTACACCCTGCGGGACGATGGTGGAGACGAAGCTCTCCTCAATTTCGTCGATATCGGGTGCGCCCGTTAGGAAATACGGTGACAGTGCACTATTTTTTCGGCCGACCGAAAGGCGGACTTCAATGGGTGACCGCGCCAGAAATTAATGCACTGTCACCGTAATTTCGGAAAATGGAACTAACTTTGCTTTGATTCTGGATGTTCAAGAGGCATTTTGCCTCGCTTCCACGGCGAGGTTCTTGTGTCGCGCCAAGCATGCCAGCCTAGTGGCAAGTCTGCCAACTGTGCAATAGTCTCATCAAGCTCCACCACCTCCGCCAGCCCAACTAAAATCAGGTCATCTTGATCAACTTCAGCTTCATTTCCGTAGAATTGCCACGACTCATCTTCCGCATCGTGAGATGCGTATGAAATCCAACCATTACCACCAAATAACTTTTTGGTAGATATAACAGCCAGATTTTTTGGATTCTTGAACTTCCACTCATTCATATTTTCACCTATTTGTTCGATTTTTCCAAATTTTCGAACCCTGCCAGAAGCTGAAAATTACTGTAGCTGTTCGACCCAGGTACCTTTCCCGAATCAGCAGGATTTACGGGATCAATATGATCGATGTGGGCTTCATTTCTCGGTGGAGTTACACCTTTTTTACTCTTCTTTGCTACAACTATTTCTATACCGCTCTTATCCGACCTCAATATCCCACCATTCATCCTTCTATTTTCTTCATGAATGGTCATTCTCTGCTTATTTGTTGGCCTCTTACCAGGTGCGACGTTAGGAGGATCTTCCAAATGGGCATACGGCCTCCTTATTTCCGGTTCCGTGTTAGCTGAGATGGGAACCTCTTCCGCTTTGGCAAGCGGAACTGGGGGAGCCGCACTATCCGAAACGATCTTGGGCTTAGCAATAGCGGAGCTCTCGACGAGCCTCGCCGTTACCTGCCTGCCGATGCCACTAAGCCCCTCCGCAAGCGCATTGCCCCCGGCACCTAAGAGCGCGCCGGTGCCCATCTGCCGGACGATGTCCCGGCCATTGAGAGCGGCATCGACGCCACCAAAGACCGCGCCGTCCGCCGCCATGCCTGCGCTTCGCGCGAAGAATCCAGACGTACCCTTGAGTGCCTGGGCTCCGAATCTCCCCGTAAAAGTAAGGCCCGCGCTTTGAAGGCCGTGGCCCGTGAGGACGGCGCCGAGTAGGTTTGCGCCTGTAGCAGCGGAGCCGGCTCGATCCTCCGCGTCCTCCGTTTCGGCCTGTTCGGCCGCCAGCAGCTCGCCGTAGCTTTTGTCGGAGAAGAGCGAGTTCATTCCGGCGGCGAACCTGTCGGCCTGACCGAAAGTCGCGCCGTTGGCCATGAGCCGAACAACGTCGTTCGTGGCCGCGAACGGCTTTTGCCACCACGAACCGGCATCGAACCGCACCCGAGCGGGGTGTTCGGCCATCTCGAGCAAATTGGCCTGGAGAGCCTTTTCCTGGGCCTCCAGTTCCGCAGGGGTAATCTTTGGATTGCTAGCCGCGTTCTGCCGGATGTGAGCCAACGCGGATTGGAAGACCTGTCCGGCGAAGGTGAAGCGCGCCTCACGGTCGCGCACCGCCATGAATTTCTCACTCAGCTCGATGATGCGCTGCTGCAGCGGCGCGCTCTCATCGACGTATCTTGCGCCCAGGCTGTCCGAAAAATCCTGCGGTACAGACAGTACCTTGCTGAAACCCATTTGCTGCTGAGCGGCTCCAGCCCAGTTCACGGCAGCCTGGAACTCCTCGGGCGTCTTGACCTTGCTCCAGTCCGGAGCATCGCCAGGGAAAAGCGTGCCGACATAGGCGACGGGATCGGCGTCGCGGGCGGCCATGATCAACTGGGCGGCGCCTACCTTTACTTCATGCCGTTCACGCTCTTCCGGCGATCCATCCGGTCCAGGTTCCGAATCTCGAAGCTCGGCATGGATCGCCTGGTTCGGCGCCCGATACATGTCGGAGTAGGCCTTCGCGACGCCGGTCGTTATCCGGAAGTGACCGAAGCGCTCCGGGCCTACGTCAGAGCCATAGATGTTGACGAAATCCTGTGCGGTCGGCTCCTCTTCCGGGTACTTGCCGGTGGCCGCGATAACAGCCGGCGCGTTCTGCTCGGCAAGCATGACCCTCGCATGCGCACCGATCATCTGAGCCGCGGTGGCGTTGTTGGCCTGGTCTTTCAGCGCCGCAAGATCGCCGGGCTTGAGATAGGTTATGGCCTCGAGAGGCACGGCTGTTTCGGTATCCGCCGCATCCGGCTTGGGCGTCGCATTTGCGGCCAACGCGGCGCTGTCTGCAGCGTTCGCGCCGGACATCCCGTTCGCGGCTTCAGCGGCCGCACTGGCATTACCGATTGCGGACGCCGCGGTGCCAACCTGGCCCGACGCGGGGCCGGTCTGCGCCGCGCCGAGCATCTCGGCGGCACGCTTCGGGTCCTGCGCGATCATCGCCTGGACGAGCGCCTTGGCGGCGTTGCTCTTCCAGGCTGCCTCCGCCATGTGCCGTGCGAGCGGACTGCCAATCTTGGAAATCAGGTCGAGGCCGCGCTGCCTGATCGCTTCGAAGTTGGCCGTGTCCTTGGGATCGCTTTGCGCGATCGCGCTGGTGTACTCGTTTTCGACTTGGCTCCACTCGGTCCACTCATAGTCGTCGCGGCGCTGGAGCTGCCGCGCCGCCATGCGCCAGGAGCCTGCCTCTCGCAGCGCTTCCTTGCGGCTGGCGAGACCGGCGCGCAGCTCGGGCGGCACCTGCTTCAGGAAGTTGGGGAACAGGGTGTCGAACAGGCCGGTCTTCACCACCTGGCCGGTGTGCGGATTGACCCGGCCGTACATGGCGTCGTGCAGGCCGGCGCCGTCAGCCGGCGCGTTGGTTACCGCGTCGGCCTCGGCCTTAGCGAGTTCGTCGTTCAGCTTGCGCGCCGCGATCTCGGTGTCGAAGGCCCGCTGCTGCGCCATGCGCTGCTCGTGGCGCTCGGCAACCGCCTGCCACTCGTCGCCGAGCTGCTGGATCGCCGCCCCCACGGGCGAGGAGTCCAGATATTGCGCCGCGTTGCCGGTATCGAGCCGGCGCTGGGCGATGGAGAGGGGAATGATGTGGACCATTGGCTGTTTCCTGCGCTGGCGGTTTTGAGAGCGCGCGCGGTGGCGGGCCGCCAGGGATGGCGGCTGGGTTGGTGGTGCCGGTGGGGAGAGCCTGGATGGCGAGAGGATAGCGAGCAGCTGTGCCGCAAATCACGATAGGCTGGCGGGACAGCACCCCCCTCTGGCCTGCCGGCCATCTCCCCCTCAAGGGGGGAGATCAGCTGGCGCGTTCGCTGCCGCCAATTGTCGGCGTTGAAGGACTAGCGGTGCCTGTGAACTGCCAATCTCCCCCCTTGAGGGGGTTGAGGAGCGGTCCGCGCAGCGGACGGGAAGCCAACTGCTTGGCTTTCCGAGCGACGAAAGCCGGCAGGACAGAGGGGGGTGCCTCGCGCCGGCGTATCCCTCACCTCTCCTCGGCCCTTGCCGCTTTTTCCAGCGCGGCGAGGTCGGCGTCTTCCAGCGTCAGGAAGCCCATGATGTGCTGCACCACTTCGGCGCGCGCATTGCTCAGCGCGCTGTGCAGCTCGAAGCCTTCGGGCGTTTTGGTCCGCGCCAGCCAGTCGCCGTAGGACGGGCGGCGGTAGTAGCCGGTTGTGGCGGTGAGGTCGGCCAGCACCAGTTCGCCGTCCTCGCCGGCAAAGACGCGGCGATAGGCCTTGGTCAGCGCCTCGCGCGCGGCCAGCGGGCCGCCGGCGTCGGACGGGCGGGCAAAGCGTTTGCGGCTCATACGCCACCATTGGCGGCGCCGGCGCCCTGCCCGGCCGGCGCGGCGCCTTGCGCGCCAGCCGCACCGCCGCCGGCCGGAGCACCACCGTTTGCCGCCCCGCCCTGGGCGCCCTGCATCATCTGCTGCAGGCTGTCGAGCAAACCGCTGTCGCGCGCCTGGACGGCGGCCGGAACCGCGTCTTTCGCCACCTTGCCCGCAGTGGCGATCGCCGCCATGCCGGCCTGCGCCTGCTGGGCTTGCGCCCTGGCCCCACGCATGCCCTCGACCTCGTCCTTGCGGCGGAAGATGCGCTGCGGGCTGCGGCCGGCGCTCTGTACCACGCGGATAGCCTCGTCGCCGTCGATATTGTCCATGATGCCGGGATCGAACTGCGCCATCTGCATGGCGGTGGTCACCACCTGGATGGTGTCGCGGGCTTCGGCCGAGCGGCGCAGCACGTCGAGCGGGCCGGTGAAGGTCGGCCGCACCGCCTTGCCGGCCAGACTGTCCGGCGGGCGGAAGCGGCTGTCACGGTCGTAGAGGCCCTTGTCCTCGAGGATCGACAGCTCGCGGTCGAGATTGGCGGCGAAACCGGCCTGGATGATGGAGCCGGAAGGCCCGAGCAGCGCGCCCTTTTCTTCCTGCCTTATCAGCGCCTCGGTGGCGGTCATCTGCGGGTTCTGCACCAGCGTCTGGAACAGGTTGACGAACATCATGTCGCGGATTTCCTCCGCCCGGCTCGCCGCGTAGTCGAAGGCATAGCTCGGGTTCTGCCCGGTCGCGATCGGCTGAATCAGCGGCCGGCCATTGTCGTCGATCAGGCCCGGATAGTTCTCGCCGGGATTGAGCACCGGCACATAGTCGAGCCTGGCCTTGGAGGCCGTCGGCGGATCGGTGATCTGCTGCAGCGCGCGCAGGCCGGAGCGGCGCACCGCGTTTTCCTCGCGCACCGTCGTCAGCGCCTCGATGGCCGGCGAGATGCCATAGGCGTCGCCCTCATAGCGGCGCCAGTTGAAGGTCGAGACCGGGAAGGTGCGGAAGCCCGACTCGCGCACGATCTCCTCCTCGTCCTCGATGACGTGATAGGAGGCAAACGCCGCGTCGAGATACTGGTGGGAGCCGCCCGAGCGGTACATGCGCCGCTCGTCGCGCGGCTCGATGCACTGGACGAACGAGATCTTCTCCTCGCACTTGGCGGGGTCGTCGACCAGCGCCTTGATGCGGGCCGGCAATTTCTCGTAGCCGAGCAGCTGCGCTGCCTGGCGCGCGGTGCGCTCGTAGCGGCGGTGGAAAATGTCGACCTGGCCCCAGCGGTTGCGCGAAAGGTACCCCTCCACCACCGGGATCGAGGCATAGCGGATCAACGTGCCGCCGAACCCTTCCTCGGCATAGAGATAGGCCGGGCCGTAGCGAACGACATTGCGCAGGCAGGCCTGCGTTGCCGGCACGAAGTTGGAGTTGGCGGAATAGCGCAGCGCGAACAGGAAATCGCGCAGGGCTTCGGCCCATTCCTTCTCCTCGTCGGTCTCCTCGTCGTTCATCTCGGCCGTGGTCAGCCCGTGCCATTTCTCCGACTGCGGGATGATCAGGCTTTCGAGCCCGGCGGCCAGCCGGTTGGCGGCGGAGTTGATCGTGTTGGCGTAGACGCGTGCGCCGCGCCGCTCCTGACGCCCGGCCTGGCTGTCGCCGCGGCTTGCGCGCCGCCCCGACCAGATGTCGGGCGCATCCGGATCGCAAAATTCCGCCACCGCCTCCCATACGGGCTCATAGGCGGCGCGTTCGGTCTCGAGTTCGGCCTGTCGCGACAGGATATCGCGGGCGCGGGAATCGGTCATGGGTTGCCTCGTTGAAGCTTGGGACTCTCCCCCCTCGAGGGGGAGATGGCCGGCAGGCCAGAGGGGGTCGCCGCGCGTGGAGCGCCGACGCGGTGGCGGCGAAGACGACGCTGGCGATCTATGTGAGACGACCCCCTCTGTCGCCTTYGGCGACATCTCCCCCTCGAGGGGGGAGATTCATCGCTGTCATCTTTTGCGCACTTCGCGGTGCTAGACACCCCGATGCGGCGGGCACGAGGAGGTTAAAAGTGACGACAAACCTTGCCGGCGCGCTGCAAAATCGCGGCAAACAGGCCGTGAAACGGCTGATCGGTTACGATTCCCGCAACTGGCTGCGCATCCGCCAGATCGAAGCCTTCACCAATTTCCTCGAAGCGGCCGACCGCAAGTCGCGCGACGTGATCGAGATCTCGCCAGGCTGGAACCGCTACTGGAAGGCGATATGCCCGAACTACCGCGCTGTCGATTTCCCGGACTTCGACATCTGCAAGGACCGCACCGGCGAGCAATATTCCATCGTCATCGCCGACCAGGTGCTGGAGCATGTGCAGCGCCCGATGGCGGCCGCCGCCAACATCCATGCCATGACCAAGCCCGGCGGCTGGGCGATGGTGGCGACACCCTTCCTGTTCAGGGTGCATGCGAGACCCCACGACTACAACCGCTGGACGCCCGCCGGCCTGAAGCAGCTGATGGTCGAAGGCGGCTTCGCCGAGGACGACGTGCAGGCCTTCGGCTGGGGCAACAAGGCCTGCGCCAAAGCCCATATCGGCGGCCCGGTGCGGGCCTACGGGCTGTGGCGGGATTTGAGCAACGACGAGGAGTACCCGCTGATGGTGTGGGCCTTCGCGAAGAAGGCGGCGTGATCTCCCCCCTCGAGGGGGAGATGGCCGCGAAGCGGCCAGAGGGGGTCGCCGCGCGTCGAGCCCGACGCCCCTCCCGAAGAAAGATGAGGCTGGCGCTCTACATGAGACGACCCCCTCTGTCGCCTTCGGCGACATCTCCCCCTCAAGGGGGGAGATTATCGCCGCTTCACCAACCTTGCATGCCTGCGCCAGTACCACCAGTCCAGCACGCGCCGGCGAAAGCTTCGTTTCATCGCGGTCATGGCGTCAGACTCCCAGCAGCACGCGGCGCTGGCCGGCGAGATCGCCGGGCGCAAGGTCGGTCTTGACGGTGGAGAGCGTGCCCTGGCGCCGTTCGAGCTCAGCGCGCAGCGCCGCTTCGCGCGCCTGCACGTCCTTGTCCTGCACGGTGGGCGTCGGCGGCAGCGGCTTCAGTTCCGGCGGTTTTTGAAAGAGACACATGGTTCCAGCTTTCTCTTGTCCAGTCATAGAGGAAGAAATCTTCGCCGTTCCTGCCATAGGCTGGCAGGCGGCAGCGTTGGGTGGCGCCGAGCCTGTCCAGCCAGCGCAGGGCAAGCTCGTTTTCGGCAAGCGCCCTCGCCTCGACCCGCCAGGCGCCACGCGCCGCGACTTGGCGAGCCAGCACATCATGGAAGAAGCGCGTGATCCCGGGCACGCAGCGCTTCATGCGGCGCGTGCCCCAGCTCCAGGCGATCCATAAGCCGCCGCGCTGCTCGGCGGCGCCAAAGCCCGCTTCCGGATTGCCGTCGAGCTCGGCGACATGGGCAAAGCCCTGCAGAGCGGTCAGCGCGAGCAGCGCCGGCGACCAATGGTCGAGCTGGCAGTCGATCTCGGCCCGGTCCTCGGGGCGCAGATTGGCGGCGATATAGGAGAGGTCCCGCAGGGTGGCGGGGACGATGCGGAGGGGCATGGGTGGACTCTCGCCCGTCAGTGGCGAAGTTTCCCACCGACGTATTGGTACAGAACTCCGACGCCCTAGCCTCGGCGCAGGTCCCGGAATTACCGCTACGGCTCAATATGTCAGTGATGCGCCCTGGAGTTCTGGAAAACCATTTTTTTCCGGCAGAGCTCTATCACCACATCTTTGTCTAAATCATTCCCGTTGCTGATGTATGACTTATCCAGCTTTGATCATAGGGAACGCCTCGTGGTTGACAGACACTCCTTTATAAACCGGACACGACAACGTTTTTTATTCAATCGATTCCTTTGTCTCTCGTTCGCTCTTTTGGCTGCCTTGCCGACAGTGTCGGCATACCCCTCCGAGGTTAAGGTCGAAAAATACTCCGTTCGATTTGTTGTCCGCATGAGCGATGGGCAATATTTTAATGTAAGTTCGGCATGCAGCAGAAAGTATTACTGCGATATTCGATTTGGAGAATCGTTCGGACTTAGCATTGGCGACTATGGCAAATCATACAGTTTATCTATGACAGACTACGACGTAAACGCTACTCCATGCTGCTCTTTCCCGAATGGCAAGCATAGCATGGAGGTTTCCAAAAACGAAAGTCGCGTTAGCACGATATTCTATCAATCCGTCGCCGACGATTTAGCTTACAGACGAGCGAGGCAAATCGGAGAAATTTTCGTCATAATATCAGAAGACAAATGATATGCCCTCGGCCGCAAATGCATCGATAGGAAGCCAGAGAATTAGTACGCGTTGGAGATTCCCAATGGCCTTAGAACATCGAGCACGCGCTCTGAGACGACAAGCCAGTGGTCTTCGGCTATCCCAAAATCGTCGTGGCCTGCTTTCCCATCCACTTTCAGCCATACGAGTGACGGCAGCTTCTGCTCCGGCTGCATCGCGTCGAACAATTCGGACTTGTTTACTCCGACTTGTCGAAGGTTGCGCCTGAAAAGGTATCCGTGAGAATTTTCGCCTTAACATCCTCGGTGACGAGATAGCAGGGGAAAGAAGCAACAACCGCATCGCCCAACCATCCGTCGACTTCGCAATGCAAGCGAGTTACGAGCGGAGGATGAACGCCAGCTCAAGAGCCGTGCGCTCGCCGCCCACCAGTGACCTTCGGCCATATCGGAAGTTATGGATCATCGCTTCTTGAGTTTCGGGAATTCAAATTTCGTGTCAGACACCGTCCCATGCACATTGTCCATAATGTCTTTGTATTTCTCCCTAATCACTTCCACAGATTCGAAATATTGAGCGCCCATGATCCTTCCTACAATTTTCTTCAAAAAATCAAATTCTTCTTTACTTCTAACTTCCTTTCTTTCAACCAGGAATTCATTCAGAGCCTTAGAATTCTCCAATACCAACTGCACGATTGCCTCAGCATCATCCCTGCGAAGATTGTTTATCATTTATTTTCCCTTCAATGCCCGTAGTTTTCCATGCATCGCGCCATACAATAGTGAAAAGGGGCTCCGTCGTACGTGCCGGTAGGCAGTGTAGCGTTGGTACAAAATTCAATACACAAATTCCGAGCGGCTGACTTTGATATACCAGCTACGTTCACGGATGGATAGCTGTTCTCGCTCTGTTCACGGACAACTAACGTAGATTGGTCCGGCTGGTTCTCTGACGCCGCAGAAAATTGGCCACTCCCTGATTTCAATCCAGAGACATCTGCTGGAGCGTCTAATGTGTCTGCCGTGTCGCTCGCATCGTGCCGCCGCTCATCGATAGGTAATGTCTCGATCAAATCAGCCGAGCGTGATTTCGGCAGGGGTTGGATATTCTCAAAACCCAACTGTTCTTGAGCAGCGATAGAACGGGCGATCGCGACTTGATAAGCAATGGGATAGCCGGGGTCCTTTGCCGCCCTCCACGCAGCGTCGACATCAGGAAAGACGTCGCGTACATAGCCTGCGGGGTCCGTCCGCCTCATGAGAAGGGTGCTGAGCGCAGCGGCAGCTGTGATCTGATATCGAATCCGGTCGTCGTCGGAACTTCCTGGGGTAGGCTCGGCATCACGCAGCGCTGCGTGGATCGCCTGGTTCGGCATGGCGCGCATGCCAAAGGCTTGGCGGCCGACGTCAATCTTTCGGCTGAAATCCTGGTAGCGCTTGCCGCCCTCCTCTTCGCCATAAACGTCCACGAAATCCGCGAGGCTCGGGACCACGCCGGAATAGTTGCCCGTATTGGCGATGGCATCCGGGGCGTTCTGCGCGGCGAGATCGATGTTGGCGCGTGCTTCGACCAGGCGGGTCACTGTCGCGGCGTGCGCCTGGCGGAGCAGCCGCCGAGTATCGTCGGGCGATAAATCGGCACGAGGTTCGGTTGTCTGAGCGCCGGCCTGCCGGTCGCTCTCCACCGGTCCGGCGCTGAGCATCTCGGCAGCGCGCTCGGGATCCCGCGCGATCAGCGCTTCCATGCGCGTCCTTGCCGTGCTGGCGCGCCAGGCGGTTTCGGCCTTTTGCCTGCTCTCGGGGTCAAGGTTCATCTTGGCCAGCAGATCGAGGCCGGCATGGCGGGCGGCATCGAACGCGGCCATGTCGTCCGGGTCGCTCTTCGCGATGTTGTCGAGCTCTTCGGCCTGGACCGCCGTCAAATGGTCCTGCTCATACTGGCCGCGGCGCTGCCGCTGCTGCATGGCCATGCGCGTGGAGCCCGCCGCGCGCAGCGTTTCCTTGCGGCTCGCGAGGCCGGGGTGCAGTTCGGGCGGTACCTGCTTCAGAAAATTGTCGAACAGCGTGTCGAACAGGCCTTTTTCGACGACGCGGCCGGTGCGCCGATCGACCTCGCCATACATGGCGTGGTGCAGGCCCTCCCCGTCGGCTGGCGCGTCGGCCACCGTGTCGGCCTCGGCCCGGGCGATCTCACCATCCAGCCTGCGCGCGGCGATCTCGGTGTCGAAGGCCTGCTGCCGCGCCATGCGCCGCGCATAGTGATCTGCAACCTCCTGCCAGTAGGGATCGAGCGGCCGAGCGGCCTGCGCTTCATTGCCGGCATCGGTCGGGCGCTGGGCGATGGAGAGAGGAATGATGTGGACCATCGGCTGCTCCGGCACGGCTGGCTTTGGACATTGAGGGACGGCGATCACGGCACGGCCGATCGCAAGCGCGACGGCGGTGCGCGGCTTGTCGGATTGGGCATTTTCGGCAGACCGGGCTAATGCCAGGGTCGTGTGAGGATGGCTCGGCGGCCACCTGTTCGTCCTAGGGCGAAGCAAGGAGCGAAGCGACGAGCGCAGACCTTAGGATCCTGTGACGCTAAGGCGTTGCAACGTCTGTAGAATTCTGCACCGTTGCACTCTGCGGCAACCGTCACGGCATGGATACTCGGGTCAAGCTCGAGTATGACGAAGCAGGTGGGCCGCCGGTACGGCATGGGTGCTCGGGTCGAGCCGAGGACGACGAAGTGAGAGGGCGGCTCTCGTTAGCGAAACGCCCCCAGCGGATCGCTCTGCCCCGCCGGCCTTCTCGCGGCCTTGAACTCGGCCGGATCGACCGCCGCTTCGCGCAGCATCATCACGCCGTAGCGTGTCGCGGCCATCAGGTCGTCGCGCAGCTTGACGACCTGGCCGTTCTTGCGATGGAACAACCTGAACTCCTCGAACCAGGCGGCTAAGGTCGAAAATACCTTGAGGCGGCCGGACTGCATGCGGTCGAGCATCTCCATCAGGCCGGCCTCGACCGAGACCGAGCCATCGGGGAAGCGGGCGTGACCGGTCAGCATGTTCAGCCCGTGCGCGGCGTATTGCCTGGCCAGGGCGACGCCTGCGCCCTCCAGCGTTTCGCGGCGGCCGTCGCGCGGCCAGGCGAAGGGCAGCCATTCGCCCCAGGATCTGAGCGCCAGCGCCTGCATCGCCGGCGTCTGCTGGGCGGCGCGGTGAGCCTTGGTCACGTAGACGACATCGGCCTCGGTATCCCAGGCTAGCTCGACTGCCGCGGACGGATGGTCCCAGCCGAAATCGAGCGCGCCGATGCGAGGCCACCAGCGCGGAAGCTTGAAAGGCTCGCAGGCAATCATCTCTTCCGGCACCGGGAAGATGCGGCCGGAGCCCAGCACCGGAACGCCCTTCGCACGCGCCTCGCGCTCATGCTCGGGGTAGGCGGCTATGATTTCGGCGCGCTGCTCAGGCGAATAGTGCGCAGCATCGTCGATGGTCATGAAGGTGACGTGTCGGGACATGGCGGCAAGCTCCAGTTCCTCGCCCCCGCTTCGCGCGGGGCGAGGAACCCAAATTCCGCAAGCGGCGGCTCAGGCCTTGTAGCCCTCGTTCACGCAATCGTTCTTCCAGAGCCAGTCGAAATCGGCCTGCGACATCGGCTGGCCCATGCCGGGCTCGACAAAAGGACCGGCAGTGTTGTCGATATAGACGATGAAGCGTGCTTCCTTGGTGTAGATGCCGATCTTGGCGATGATGACGCCGCAAGTCTGGCCGGTCGCGCTGTCGCCCGTGAGCTGGACATGCGARAAGGTGGCTGAAGGATCGTTGATCAGGCCGCGCATCTTGCTTTCAGCCGAAGCGATCGCATCGGCACGCCAGTCGCCACTGCCGGTGCAGGCAGAMAGCAGYGCGCCGATGAGGAGCAGGTTTGGTAGTTGGCGCATGCCGGTCTCCGGTTCGCGCCCGAAATCTACTCGACCCGYGGTTGCAACCCGAGCGAAATCGCAAATCATGGTTTCGGCGCGGTTTCAGATTGCAAGAAGCGCCGTCGGCGAAGCTGCCAATCTCCCCCGCAAGGGGGGGGAGATTGATCCGTCACCTAGGCCTTACCAATCCTCTCCACCTCTTCCGCCGACAGGAACCGCAGCACCACATCCGACATGCCGAGCAGCGGCGTGAAGGTGACGATCGTTATCCCGCCCGTAGCGTTGGTGCGGGTCAGCCCCTCGGAATAGATGTCCAGCGGCGGTTCCTCGTCGAACCAGACACCGTGCAGCGTCTCGCCCTGCCATTTCTCGCGGCCTTTTTCGTAAGACTTGAAGGCAAGCACGCTTTCGCCCGCCTGCACATCGCCGCCACCGCCCCAGCGCACGACGACGCTGTCGATTGCACCGGGAACATTGCGGCCCATCACCGTCTCGGCGATCGCATCGGCCGGGATCGTGCCGGTGCCCCAGGCCCCTTGCTGCTGCGGCGGCCCGACCAGCACGCGCTGCGGGTTGTCGCGCGTACCTTCGCCGGTGACGCCGGCGGCCCAAAGCCGGACAGGCTGGTCGAACACCTTGCCCACCCACCAGCCGGGATAGCGGCCGGTGAGGTGCATGGCCCATTCGGCGCCCCCTGCCCTGGTCTTGCCAAGCTGGTTGCCGGCCATGAACAGGCGTTCGCGATGCGTCGCGCCGGCTGCGTGAAACTCAGCCTGCCTTTCGTAAGGCGCGTAGGCCGCCAGCCGATTTCGGCAACGTCGCCTTTCCAGTTCCTCCAGCAGGGCCAGATAGGCCTGCATCGCTATCGAGGAACGGACGGAGGCTCGCTTCGAGGCCGCGGATGCGTTTGCGGATCTCCTCATCGCTCAACCGGTCGAGATTGGTTTTGTCGGCATCGATATCCCGGGAGAATTCCTTGGGCAGCATGGTCAGCACGACCTTCAGATACTGGTCGGGCTTTTCCGCCCGCACCGCGGCGATGACGCCGGC
>BFBZ01000287.1_pt1 | contig 32591 bp, 35 predicted proteins | sample 1888401 | NCBI WGS metagenome assembly BFBZ01 (sample SAMD00112614, study PRJDB3348) | symbiont metagenome | host: Chara braunii
CATCTCCGTCTTGCCGGTTCGGCTTGAGACGATGAACGAGGTCCCTTGCCAGTCAGCCAGCCGCATGCCGAACGGCGCCAGGATCTGGGTTGCGACCCTGACGCGATTGGCACGTTCACGGCGGCGATCGACAGTCTCGGCATTGCGGGTGTAGATGCCCGGTCTGGCGACGGCGTCGGTCCAATGTTCGTTGGCGCCCAGAACGCCGCAAAGCGAACACATGAGCTTCTCCTTTTTCGACCCCAAACCCCATAATGGCTGGCAATCGCTCGTTGCCGGAATCGCCGCGGAATTCCGGCAAACTGATATGATCGGACCGAGTAAATCGGTTTGATCAACCGCTCAAACCCAGCTCATGATTGCGGGCGCGTCTTGCCACTACGCGGGTAGCGCTTGGCAAAATCGGCAGCGATCTCTTCCATTTTGACAAACTTCACGCCGTCGAAACCTTTCATGTAGTCATAGAGGCGCTCGTGCATCTTCAACACATGTGGCTTGCCGGAAACGTCGGGATGGATGGTCAGCGGGAACACGGCGTAGTCATAGTTCTCGTAGACCCAATCAAACTGGTCACGCCACATCTGCTCGATGTCGCGGGGGTTGACGAAACCGTGGCTGTTCGGCGAGGCCTTGATGAACATCATCGGCGGCAGGTCATCGAGATACCAGGACGCCGGGATCTCGATCAGATCCGTCTCATCGCCCTGCGAATAGGGTTTCATCCAAGCGGACGGATGCTTGGAATAGTCGATCTTGGTCCACTGATCACCAACCGTCACATAGTACGGGTGATGGTCGTTGTGCATAAGGGAGTGGTCGTAAAGCAGGCCCTTTTGCTTCAGCAACTCGTTGGTCTTGGAACCGAACTCCCACCACGGAGCCACGTAGCCGCGCGGCGACTTGCCGGAGAGCTTGGTAATGAGGTCGACGCATTTATTGAAAATGGCCTCTTCCTGCTCCGGCGACATGGCGATGGGATTCTCGTGGCTGTAGCCATGCATGCCGATCTCGTGACCGGCATCGGCCACCTGCTTCATCTCGTCCCGGAAGCTTTCGATGGAATGGCCAGGGATAAACCAGGTCGTCTTGATGCCCCACTTCTCGAACATGCGCAACAGACGAAGGCTGCCGACCTTGCCCGCGAAGGCGCCACGCGAAATGTCGCAAGGGCTGTCCTCGCCACCATAGGAGCCCAGCCAGCCGGCGACAGCATCAACGTCCACCCCATAGGATACAAATATTTCTTTCGGCATATCTCGTCCTTTCGTTGCTTGATGTCCGGTGCCCACGGGTGTCTACGGCAGTTGCGAGGGCGGGAGACCGGCGCGGCTTCCCGCCATGCTGATATGTTTGCGCATATAATAGTTGGCTCCCTCGGGATCGCCCATCGCGATCGCTTCCAGGAGGCGGTCGTGTTCCTGCACGGCGATCAGCAGATTGCCACGACGCTCGGTAGGTAGGCGCTGGCTTTCCAGGAGCACGCTTGCGAAGGTCTGGTGCATGTCGACCAGAAGCTTGTTGCGCGAAATGCGCATGATGAGGTTGTGGAAGTCGAAGTCCGCCTGCGCATAGGCGACGAGATTGTTCTCGCGGGCCGCTTTGCGGAACGCCGCCGTACATTCCTTGAGGTCGGCGATTTCCTGTTCGGTATGAGTAAGCGCCGCGAGCTCGGCCGCATAGCTCTCTACGATATAGCGAAACTGGTAGACCTCGCTCAGCGAATAGCGCGCCGCGAAGCGCCAGGAAGGTGTAGCTGGCGCCCCGGACGGATCTGCACAGACGAAACCCCTCCCCCCCTCGCGCGCCACGATTTCGCCGATGGTGGCCAAGATAGACAGGGCCTCGCGCAGCGTGGCGCGGCTAACGTTGAGATCGCGCGCAAGATCGCGTTGCGGTGGCAGTAGATCACCCGGTCGCAAACGGCCGTCGCGAATCATCGATTGCAGGGCGGCAACCGTTGCCTGGGCCACGCCGCCACCGGTTTCCCGACGCTCGCGTGGCAATTCGGCAGACGCTGCGGCCGCCTCCTTTTCGTCTTCCATGAGATCGATTTTCGTCATGGCCTCCCCTAGCTCCAACAAAATTGCCACCATGTAGCTAGAACAAGAAACATCGGGAGGAAACATTTAGCCTGTCGAGCATCACAACATTACGTCGCCACCATTGGGGTTCATGGTTGCTCCGATGTAGTAAGCACCCTCTTCCGAAGCCAAAAGGACCGCCGTTGGCGCGATCTCGTCTACATGGCCGGCACGGCCGATCGGCAGTTCGCCGAGCTTGCGCTTCTTCCATTCCTCAGGCAGCGCCTTGAACAGTTCTGTTTCAATAGGGCCGGGACAGATCGCGTTCACGGTGATGCCATCTCGTGCGACCTCATAAGCGAGCGAGCGTGTAAAACCGATGACCCCCGCTTTGGCAGCAGCATAGTGGGCCATTTCGGGCGCGCCCTTGTGGCCGAGCTGCGAAGCGATATTGATGATGCGCCCGAACTTACGGGCAATCATGGGCTTCAGCACCGCACGCGTGCAGAGGAAGACGCTGCGCAGGTTCACGGCCATCATCTGGTCCCACATAGCTGTGCCCATTTCGGCCACGACCGACGTGGTGTCGATACCGGCATTGTTCACCAATATGTCGATCCGACCGAGCGCGCCTTCCACCTTTTTGACGGCGGCCTCTACCTGAGCCTCGTCGCTGACGTCGGCCGCGACGGCAAACGTCTTCACGCCGAACGGCGCAAGCTCGGCGGTACGGGCTTCGGCCGCCTCAATCTTCAGGTCGAGAACAGCCACATCCGCGCCCTCGCGGGCGAAAGCCGTTGCAATCGCCCCGCCGATGCCGCGCGCGCCACCCGTGACCAGTGCTTTCTTTCCTGCGAGACGTCCTGACATGCTTGGTTTCCTGATCCTGTGGTTGCTTGAGAACTATTGGAGCGATGGCGCCAGGCGGCTGGGCTTTGCCCGCCCGAGAATGCGCTCGGCTTCATTCATGAAGACGTTGAAGGTGTCGGAAGCCGGCACTGATGCCGCCACGTCGTCATGGCGAAAGCAATGCACGGTGTGCCGTTCGCCGACCGTTTCGGCGGGCGGCATCTCGTGGCGGCACCTGTCGATGACGAAGGGACAGCGCGAGGCGAGGAAGCAGCCCCTCGGCAGATCGATCGGACTTGGAATTTCGCCCTTGAGGCTGACGCTGCTCTCAATCTTGAGATGCGGATGCGGCAGCATGACCGACGACAGCAGCCCGCTCGAATAGGGATGCTGCGGGCGATTGAACACCATTTCGGCACTGCCCTGTTCCACGATCATGCCAAGATACATGACCGCGACGCGATGGCTGATGAACCGCACGGTGGAGAGATCGTGGGAGATGAACAGATAGGCGGTGTTGCGCTCGCGCTGGATGCGCCGCAGCAAATCAATGATCTCAGCGCGCGCGGTGGGATCGAGCGCCGAAGTGGGCTCGTCGAGGATGACCAGCTCCGGCTCAGTGACCATGGCCCGCGCAATACCTACTCGTTGCTGCTGGCCCGACGACAGTTCCGAGGGGTAGGCGTCAAGCAGGTCAGGGTGCAACCGGACAAGGTTCAACGCATCGGCTGTGCGGCGGCGTCTGGTCTCCCGATCATATTTGAGCGGCAGAAGCGGTTCGCTGATCGTATCGCCGATCTTCATGCGCGGATCGAGAGACTCGTTCGGCTCCTGGAAAACGAATTGGATCTTGCCGCCCAGCCTGCTCTTGTGCTGCTGGCGCTGCGCGAGATCGGTGTCGTGAAACCGAATGGTTCCGGCAGTGGGTTCGACMAGACCGACGATGCAGCGGCCGACCGTTGTCTTGCCCGAGCCACTCTCGCCCACCAAGCCTAGCGTCTCCCCCGGCTCGATCGTCAGGCTGACACCGTTGATAGCCTGGACCACTTGCTTCGACCCGGCAATGGGAAAGCGCTTATAGAGATTGCCGATGGTCAGAACCGCGCTCATGCATGCCTCACAGGGAAATGGCAGCGTGCGAAATGACCGGGGCCGATTTCGGCGAAGGGAGGTCGGCGTGTGTGGCAAACCGGCTGAGCGATCGGGCAACGATCGGCGTACTGACACCCGACGGTCAACTCGCGCCGCCTGCCCGTGTCCGGTACGCTCCAACTTTCCCTGAGCTTCGGGCTATGGGAAAACGCTGCAAGCAGCATCAGCGTGTAGGGGTGGGCCGGCTCGAGGAACAATGCTTCGCGCGAGGCAAGCTCGACGAGCTCGCCGGAGAACAGCACCGCTATGCGATCGCAGAAATGGGCTGTGATGCCGACATCGCGGGTAATGAACAGCATCGCGCTGCCATGGTCGGCAGCCAACTTTGCGAGCAGCGTCAGGATCTGCGCCTGAACCGTGACGTCGAGGCCGCTGGTGGCATCATCGGAAATAACGAAGGCCGGGTTGCAGATCAGCGCCATGGCGATAACCACGCGCTGCGCCATGCCGCCGGAGAGTTCATGCGGATAGGCGTCCATGCGCCGTTCAGGATCGGGTATCTGGACGTCCCGCAGGATCTGCAGCGCCATTCGGCGCGCCTCCTTGCGGCTCACATTGAGGTGGATCTTCGCCATCGCGGCGATCTGATCTCCGACTTTGAGCAGCGGGTTGAGCTCGGCGCGGGGATTGGGCACCACCACCGAAAGGCGGCGGCCGCGCAGACTCCTGAGCTCGCCTTCAGACAAGCTGAGGATTTGACGTCCCTCGAAATGGACCTCACCTCCGGCGATCCGGCCGGGAGAGGGAGGTACACCAAGGATCGAACGAGCAAGTGTCGTCTTGCCCGCACCGCTCTCGCCGACTAGGCCGACGATCTCACCCGGCTGCACCGCGAGGTCGATACCCTTCAGCACCGCCTTCCGCTCGGCGCCTCCGGACGGAAATGTGACGCGCAGATTTCTGATATCGATCAGAGGCGCCTTGCCCGCATAGCCGGCGGCGTTTTGAATCTTGTTTGTGACTTGCGCTGCGCCCAATGACGTTCTCACACTAGTTGCTGATACGCGGGTCGAGTAGGAAGTAAATGAGATCGACCATGATATACACGACGAGAGAGAAGATGGCAGAGAACAGTACAAAACCCAGTACCGGATAGATATCTGAGTTGAGCACGCCCTGTACAGCGTACTGCCCTGCCCCACCCCATGAAAACACGATCTCGACCAGCACTGCGCCGCCGATTAGGAAGCCGTAGAGCACGCTGATGATGGTCACGATGGACGGTAGCGCGTTGCGTAAGGCATGGCKCACGACAAGGTTCTGCGGCACTCCGCAAAGCACCTCGTAGCGGCTGAAATCGGACTCCAGCATCTTGTCCATCGTTGCTTGGGTCATCTTCAAGATCGGGCCGGCATTGAGCAGCCCCAGGGTCAGAACCGGCAGGGCCAAGTGCGCACACGCCGACCAGAATGCCTCGAGGTCGCCCGCCAGCAGCGCGTCGATCGTTAGCGCGCCCGTCACTGGAACAGGCGGAATAACGATCATATCGATGCGTCCGAGCGGCGCGGGTGCCCAGCCGAGCACGGTGTAGAAGATGAAGATCAGAACCAGCGCGAACCAGAAATCCGGCAGAGCGCCGGCACTGAGGCCGTAGAGATCGGAAACGCGTGCAATCCACCCGTTCGGCTTGCGCGCCGCATAAACACCGAGCGTCACACCCACAATGATGGCAAGAAGCAGGGAGAACGTTACAAGCTCAAGGGTAGCGGGAAAGCGCTGAAGCAGATCTTCGAGCACCGGCCGCGTCGTTTGCCAGGAGGTGCCAAGGTCGCCATGCAGCAGATTGCGCACGTAAATCAGAAATTGCATGTACAGAGGTTGATCGAGGCCAAGTTGCTGTCGCAAGGCGGCTATGGCCGACGGCGTCGCCGTAGGGCCAAGCATAAGCACCGCCGGGTCGCCTGGAATGCTCTTCACCAGCAGGAATGAGACGAGCACGATGCCCAGGAGTTGCGGAATGACGAAGACAAGCCGCTTTCCGAGATAGGCGAGGATGCGCATCAGCCTTCCTCCACCGGAACATCCACCGCAGTGCGGCCGCTGCGCTCACGCGCCTCACTTAGAAGCTGCCTGCGCTTCGACGGATCGGCAAGGATTTCGATCGATGCACCGACCAGAGAAAAGCCGAAAACGGTAATCGCGAGCATTGCACCGGGGAACATGGATGGCCACCACTGGCCGGTGACGACGTTCTGGAAGCCCATCGCAATCATGCTGCCCCATTCCGGCGTCGGCGCGCGCACCCCTGCGCCGACGAACGACAGCGCTGACGTCAGCAGGATGCCCCATCCGATATTGACCGAAAGCTGTGCCAGCACAGGCGCCATCGCGTTCGGAATGACATGACGCATGATGGTCTGCATGTCCGACAGGCCATTGACCTGCGACGCCTCGACGTAGCGCATGGAGCGAATGCTGAGCACCTGCGAACGCATCAAGCGCAGATAAATCGGCGCGTTGACGAACGCGATTGCAAGCACCACTGTCTGTATGCTCTGGCCGAGGCTGGCGACCAGCGCGATGGCAAAAACGAAGACGGGAAAGGCCTGCAGCACGTCCGCCGCCCGCATGATCGCAAAAGACAGCCAAACCCGTATGCCATGTCCGCTGCTGTAGAAGCCGACGACCGCACCAATCGAGCTGCCGACCACGGCCGACAGGAGCGTTCCCAGAATCGCAATCGTCAGGTCAATGCGCGGCGCGTAGATGGAGCGGCTGAAGATGTCCATGCCGACATTGTCGGTGCCGAAAAGATGGACTGCACTCGGCGGCTGCAGGAAGCTCACGGAGTCCGCTTGGGTCGGCGAATAGGGTGCAATGGCCGGCGCAAGGATGGCCAGCAATGCGATTGATATGACGATCAGATAGCCTAGGGCAAATCTCGGCCGGATGACCGCCATCCTTATGATAAGGCCAAGCTTAGAAGACATCTACACTCTTTTCCAATGGTCGAAAGACCTCCGGAGGCAAGAGAAGCCTCCGGAGGAAGCAGTCGTCAGCCTCGGGCAAAATCCTGGAACCTGAGATTGTTGGACGTATAGTAGGTGAAGCCCTTGAGGTTCGCCTTACGTGCAAGCGTGTATTTTGGATATGCAATGAAGCCCCATGGAGACTCATCCATCAAGATCTTCTGAACCTCGGTGTATTTCTCCTTGCGAACATTGTCGTCCAGCGTCGCAAGACCGTCCTTGATCATCTTGTCGACGCTCTTGTTGTCGTAGTTTGAGTAATTTACATAGCTTTCCGAGTTGAAGTAGAGATACGTCGAGTAACCAGGGTCCGGCGTCCACGGTGAGTCGAGGTAGAAGATCATCGGCTTGGCGCGCTTAGTGACGTTCTCGTAGAACACGCCGGCCGGCAACTTCTCCAGGGTCAGCTCGATGCCGATCTGCTTCAGTGCGGTCTGGATCAGTAGCGCGATCGGCTCCTGCGTAGGATCGCCCGCGTTGTAGGACAGGCTGGTCGCGAGGTTCTTAGCGCCGGCCTTGTCCAGAAGCGCCTTCGCCTTGGCGAGGTCATAGGCATAGCTGAAGAAGCTCTCGTCCGCCATCGGGTAGATATAGGGCATAGGCGCCTTCTGCTCGTCGGCGTAGCCGTAATAAATGGTGCGGATGATCTCGTCGCGCGGGATGGCGAGGTTGACCGCGCGGCGCACGTCGACATTATCGAACGGGGCGATCTTGGCATTGAGCTCCAGCCAGATCATAAAGGAAGCGTTGACGGCGTCCACCGCCACCGTCTGCTGCTTCTTCAACGCCTCGAGCTCGCGCGGCTGCAGGAACTGGGCTATATCGACCGCGCCGCCCTGGAGCAACGAGAAGCGGCTGGACGATTGCGGCACCTCGCGCATGATGACGCGCTTCATGAAGGGCTTCTCATCCCAATAATCGTCACGCGCCTCAAACACGGCTTGCTGGCCGCGCACAAGCTGGGCAAGGCGATAAGGACCGAAGCCCGCGCTATCATTCTTGAGGAAGTTGACCGCCCAAGGATCGTCCTTGCCACCGACCTCTGCGCACTTGGTTGCGTCATAGATCGGGTTGGCCAAATTGCACTGCTGCTTCAACAGAAGTGGGTTCGGCTGATCGAGGTTGAAGGAAATGGCATAGTCGCCCTCGACCTTGATCTGGTCTGGCGTCTTCAGACCCAGAACCGCGGTCTGGAAGAGGCCCTGCCCTTTCAGATTGAACTTACGGTCCCACGTCCACTTCACGTCCTTCGACGTAAACTTGTTGCCCCAGTTGGAGGTGACTCCTTCACGCAGCTTGAACGTCGCCTTGCGACCATCGGGCGCCACTTCCCAGCTCTCCGCCAGACGACCACGCAAGGCGAGATTGTTYGGCTTGTCGGTATGGACGCCCGTGTCTTCGCGCAGAACGCCCGGCGCGTTCGGATCGTCCATCTTCTCGTAGCCGAGCATGTATTCGTAGAGCGCGCCGAGCGAATCGATGGAGCCCAGGCTGACGTCGAACTCGATATCGAGCCCCTGGGGCGTTGCGGGAGCCGCGATGACCAAGGTGCTGTTGGCATCCTGAGCGAGCGCCTCTCCGAAGCGGCCTGTAGAGGAAAGAAGCGCTGCGCCACCAACCGCAGCGGTCGTTTTCAGGAACTGCCGGCGCGTCGGCGCCAACTGAATTCTGGTAAAATTGTCAGCCATTTCTGTTCCCCTTTTGATCGCGCGGCGTCGCGCCGTTACCTAATCGCTTTTGGCCAGACCAAAAAGCGTGTATGTCATTAATGTCTAAATTGGCCTGACCGTCAACTCCCAAAAGTGCGGAAATTTTAGGCATTTTGTACGTATTTAAAAGGCTTCTTGATTTCTTGGTCTGACCAACATATTCAACATCGGAAACGCGAGTGAGGGACCGAAATGCCGAAGATCTGTCTGATCACAACAGGGGGGACGATCGCATCCAAGCTGGAGCCCAAGACCGGAGACGTGACGGCAAGCGTTACCGGACCCGAGTTGCGGGCGATGCTGCATGACCCGCTCGAGGACATCGAGATCACCATCGATGAATTCTCCAATGTCGGCAGCTATGCCATTGACCTGCCGTTGGGTTTTTCGCTCGCCCAGCGCATCTCGCAGCGCCTCGACGAGGGCTTCGATGGAGTCGTGGTGACGCACGGCACCGACACGATGGAGGAGACCGCCTTCATGGCCGACCTCTTGGTCCGCTCGGACAAACCGATCGTATTTACTGGCGCTCAGCACGCCGCCGATCAGCCAAACCCGGACGGCCCCCGTAACATAGCGGACTCGCTCCGGCTGGCTGCCTCAGGCGCAGCCCGCGGCTTAGGCGCGGTGATCTGTTTCGAGCAGGAATTCCATGCCGCGCGGGACGTTACAAAATCCCATACCTCGCGCACCGACACGTTCATCTCCCATGAGCACGGCAAGCTCGGCGAAGTGGACGGCGATCGCATCGTGTTGCATCGCCGGCCGATCCTGAGGCGCAGCTATGAAGCGAAAGGCGTGGTGGCCGACGTCGAACTCGTCAAACTGGCGATGGGTATTAGCGACCGCTATCTGCGCTTTGCAGCCGACAATGGTGCCAAGGCGATCATTCTGGAAGGCTTCGGTCGCGGCAACGCTCCACCTTTGGTAACGGCCACTGCGACGGCGCTCGTGAATAAGGGGTTGCCTGTCATCATGACCAGCCGCTGCCAGCGAGGCCGTGTCAGGCCGATCTACGGCAATGGCGGTGGCAAGACGCTATCGGACGGGGGAGTGATTTTCGCCGGCGATCTGAGCGGCCAGAAGGCCCGAGTGCTCGTTTCGGTGCTGCTCGGAATGGGGCTTAATGGCCAACGTCTACGCGAAGAGATCGAATACATCGCAGGGTAAGGCTCGCGGTCATTTTGGTGTCAGCTGCCGCACAGTCTGAAGCATGTACATCGCCTGCTCCGCAGATCGGGAAAAGCAATAATGTCAGCAAAGAAGCACCGAATTGCAGTCATCCCCGGCGACGGAATCGGCAAGGAGGTCGTCCCCGAGGGACTGCGAGTTCTGGACGTGGCGGCAAGGCGTTTCGGCCTTGACCTGCAGTTCGATCACTTCGACTTCGCCTCCTGCGACTACTACGCCAAGCATGACCGCATGATGCCGGAGCACTGGAAGTCGAGGATTGAAACCCACGATGCGATTTTTTTCGGTGCTGTCGGCTGGCCGGCAACGGTTCCAGACCATATTTCGCTTTGGGGATCGCTCCTACAGTTCCGCCGCGAATTCGATCAGTACGTCAACCTGCGTCCGGTTCGGCTGATGCCAGGAGTGCCTTCGCCGCTTGCCAATCGCAAGCCTGGCGACATCGATTTCTTCGTTGTGCGCGAAAATACCGAGGGCGAATATTCCCCCATCGGAGGCAAGATGTATCCGGGCACGGAGCGAGAGATCGTTATCCAGGAAACCGTGATGTCGCGCGTGGGCGTTGATCGCATCCTGCGCTATGCGTTCGACCTGGCGCGCAAACGTCCGCGCAAGCACCTTACCTCGGCCACCAAGTCCAACGGCATTTCGATCACCATGCCGTACTGGGACGGGCGTGTGGAGGCTATGGCCGCAAATTATCCGGACGTTTCCTGGGACAAGTACCACATCGATATTCTGACTGCTCATTTCGTGCTCAATCCTGACCGTTTCGACGTTGTCGTGGCATCCAATCTTTTCGGTGACATTCTCTCCGACCTTGGACCTGCCTGCACCGGCACCATCGGCATTGCCCCGTCGGCAAACATCAATCCCGAGGGCCGGTTCCCCTCGCTCTTCGAGCCTGTGCACGGTTCGGCCCCTGATATTGCCGGCAAAGGCATCGCCAATCCCATCGGCCAGATATGGACTGCGGCCATGATGCTCGACCACCTCGGTCATGAAGAGGCCAGCCGCGCAATCGTGAGGGCCATAGAGGCAGTGCTGAGGRACGAGGCCACCCGTACCCGGGATCTCGGCGGCAAGGCCGATACCGTCACTTGCGGCAAAGCGGTCGCAGCCGCGCTCGAAGCATAAGGATCAGCGCATGCGCATCGTCGACATCAGGGAAAAGACGGTCTCGATCGCCTCGCCCATTGCCAACGCCTATATCGACTTCTCCAAGATGACCTGCTCGGCCGTAGCGGTARTCACCGACGTGATGCAGGACGGCAAGCCGGTCGTAGGCTACGGCTTCAACTCGAACGGACGCTACGGGCAGGGCGCGCTGATGCGCGACCGCTTCCTGTCGCGCGTTCTGGAAGCAGACCCGAACACGCTAATCGACCACGAGAACGACAATCTCGACCCCTTCGCCATCTGGAAGACGCTGATGACCAACGAGAAGCCCGGCGGCCATGGCGAACGGTCCGTGGCGGTAGGCACCATCGACATGGCCGTCTGGGATGCAGTCGCCAAAATCGCGGGCGTACCTCTATGGAGACTGCTGGCCGACCGCTACAGGAACGGCATCGCCGACGAGAGGGTTTGGGTCTACGCGGCCGGCGGTTACTATTATCCGGGCAAGGACCACTCCAAACTGCAGGCGGAGATGCGCAGTTATCTCGACCGAGGCTACAAGGTGGTAAAGATGAAGATCGGCGGCGTACCGCTGGAGGAAGACCTACGCCGCATTGAAGCAGTGCTCGAGGTCGTCGGCGACGGCAGACATCTTGCAGTGGATGCCAATGGCCGCTTCGATGTCGAAACCGCGGTCGCCTACGCCAAGGCGATGCGCCCTTACGGCCTGTTCTGGTATGAGGAAGCCGGGGATCCGCTTGACTATGCGTTGCAGGCGGAACTCGCTGTCCACTATGACGGACCCATGGCTACAGGCGAAAACCTATTCTCGCATCAAGACGCTCGCAACCTGTTGCGTTATGGCGGCATGCGGCCAGATCGGGACTATCTGCAGTTCGACTGTGCCCTCTCCTACGGCCTGGTAGAATATTTACGCACGCTGGAAGTTATGAAATCGCTGGGATGGTCCTCCCGACGCGTCGTGCCTCACGGCGGGCACCAGATGTCGCTCAACATTGCCGCCGGGCTGCATCTGGGCGGCAACGAATCCTACCCTGATGTTTTTCAGCCTTTCGGCGGCTTCGCTGACGACATCGCCGTTGAGGACGGCTACGTAAAGCTGCCCGATACGCCTGGTGTGGGTTTCGAGAAGAAGTCGGAGCTCTATAGGCTATTTCGCAAGTTGCATTAGCCGAGGCCGGCCCGTCGGCGAACGGGAGTCAAAGTCAGCCAATCAAAACGTTGCGCCCCCGTATGGCGTTGCTGACCGCCTCGGTGACTTGGCGCGTGGTTGCCTTGCCGCCAACGTCGGGCGTCATTATGCCTGCTTCACCGGCGCGCTCGATGGCGCGCATGAGCTGATCGGCTGCCTCCTGCTCGCCCAGGTGACTGAGCATCTGCACCGCTGTCCAGAATGTGGCAATCGGATTGGCAATGCCCTTGCCGGCGATATCGAATGCCGATCCGTGAATGGGCTCGAACATGGACGGGAAACGCCTTTCGGGGTCGATGTTGGCCGTGGGAGCAACGCCAAGGCTGCCAGTCAACGCGCCTGCGAGATCTGAAAGCACGTCGGCATGAAGGTTCGTCGCCACGATCGTGTCGAGGCTCTGTGGCTTCAGCACCATGCGCGCGGTCATGGCATCCACCAACATCTTGTCCCAGGTCACGTCGGGAAATTCGTGCGCGACATTCTCGGCGATCTCGTCCCACATCACCATACCATGGCGCTGCGCATTCGATTTGGTGACGACGGTCAAGAGCTTGCGCGGTCGGGACTGCGCCAACCGGTAGGCGTAGCGAATGATGCGCTCCACGCCGACGCGCGTGAAGACCGACACGTCCATGCCGACTTCTTCCGGCAGGCCGCGATGCACCCGCCCGCCGGCGCCTGAATACTCACCTTCCGAATTCTCGCGCACGATCACCCAGTCGAGGTCGCCGGCCCGGACGTCGCGCAGCGGAGAAGCAATACCGGGCAGGATCTTGGTCGGCCGCACATTGGCGTATTGATCGAAACCCTGACAGATCTGCAGCCGCAGTCCCCAAAGCGTGACATGGTCGGATAGGTCGACAGCACCGACGGCGCCAAAAAAGATGGCGTCGAATTTCTTGAGCCGCTCCAGCCCGTCGGCCGGCATCATGACGCCATTGCGCTTATAATAATCCGATCCCCAATCGAAGTGGCTGAATTCCAGCTTCAGATCGCCGCGCTGCTCGGCCAGCACCTCGAGCACGGTGATGCCGGCATCAATAACCTCTGGCCCAATTCCGTCAGCGGGAATTGCGGCGATCGAATATTCGCGCACTATCAATCTCCTTGGCATGCGATTGCGGGGACCGCCAAGCTACGCAGACGTCCCCGAGCCAGCGAACGCATAGATCTTCGCGCCAGCCGGCCTCGAGTTTGAGGCTGGATTGTGCCCGGTTCAACGTTCCTTTGATTATACAAAAAAATGATTTAATCGAATTCTCGAGGAGATCGCGCGTGGAACTGCACCAACTTAGATGCTTTGTCATGGCGGCCGACGAGCTGCATTTCGGGCGTGCGGCGCAGCGCCTTGATATGCTGCCCTCATCGCTCAGCCGGCACATACGGATGCTGGAGGAAGATCTCGGCGTGCGGCTGATGATGCGCACGACTCGTAACGCCGCTCTGACCGAACATGGATCTTTCCTGCTGGAAGAAGCCAGGGCTTTGCTGGCCAGAGCCGACGATTTGGAAAACCGCATTCGAGAGAAAGGTCGCGACCGAGCGGCAGTGCTGCGCCTTGGCGTCATCGACAGTGCGGCCGTGGGCTTGGTGCCGCGCCTGCTTCACGATTTTCGCAAAATCGCGCCCGACGTGACCGTGCAGGTGCTGGAGGACAAGACTATTCGACTGCTGCCTCGCGTACTTTCGGGACGGCTGGATCTTGCGCTGATCCGGCCGTCTGCTGCGTCAAGCCGTCGCCTGGAGCTGGTTTTCCTGCTTTACGAAACCGCTGTCGTAGCCGTGTCCTCAAGCCACGAACTGGCTCATCGCACCAGCGTTTCGGTTACGGATCTTGTGGACCAAACGCTCATTGTTCCGGAGCGGCGGTCACGCCCGCACAGCCACGACCTCACGATGCGGCTATTCAGCGAGCGCGGCCTCGCGGCCAAGGTCGTCCACCTGGCCGATGAAAAGCAAACCATCGTGAACCTCGTGGCGGCTGGAATGGGTATCGCCATCGTGCCCCGCTGGGCGTCACGCCTGCAGGTCGAGGGCGTGACCTATGTCGCCCTCGACACGTCGGCGACCGATGGGTTGAAGAAATTGCCCCTGGCAGTTGCCTGGACCGGCAGCACGCGCGATGCCGTCCGTGACGCGATGATCGATCTTCTGCAAAGCAAAATCGATGTCTACTCCAAGGATGCCTGAGCGTTTTCCGTTTTGGCAAGTCGCTTTCTACACGACGACTGTTAAACTGCCCAAAGCTCAGTCCGAATCCCTATCCGGTGCGCCTTTGCACACTGCAAATATCGGACCTCAGATTTGATGTTCTCGAGAATCCGGGCGCAGATTGCTCATTTAATGGCCGATCCGGACCAATGGAAATGCGATTGCGCACGCTCTGCAGAAAATCTGTGCGGCGGTCGGTCTGCATATTCTTTTGCGGGGGGCTCGTCTGCATATTTTTTAATGAAGCAATTAAGGGTTGATTCGGTTCAGTGAGATATACGATTCGGTTTTCGCTTGGACGCGAGGTAAAACGCTGTGACAACCCACACCGGGATAGCGGCGCGGGCGCTTGACTTTGAAAACTTGATCCTGCGCCTGTCTATGGCCCGCGGTGAAGACGAGATCATGGCGGCGGTRCGAGAAYTAGCTCGGCCGCTCGTCGGCGCCGACGGCATCACCGCGAGACGGTGGTCATCGAAGATATCTACAATGACAACCGGATCCCACGCTCCGCCTATATCCCGACATTTGTCCGCAGCCTGGTCATGGTTCCTGTTCGACTTGAGGACCCGGTGGCTGCGATCGGAGCATATTGGGCCGAACCGCGACGCGCGACCGAGCAGGAAGTCGAAACATTACAGCGCATTGCCAATAGCGCTGCAGTGGCCATGACCAATGTAATCCTCATCAAATCACTTGCGGCGGCGAAAGAGGAAACGCAGAGGGCCAAGGATGCCATCGTCATGGCGATGGCCTCCCTGGCAGCAACGCGCGACAAGGAGACYGGAAACCAYCTCTACCGGACCCAGCACTATGTCCGTGCGCTTGCGCAGGGCTGCCAGCGGCGAGGACTATACGCTTCTGAACTGGACGAGTCGGCGATCGAACTTCTCTTCAGAGCCGCCCCTCTCCACGACGTCGGGAAGGTCGGCATTCCCGACGGCATTCTGCTCAAGCCCGGCAAGCTAGAGCCTGCCGAGTTCGAAATAATGAAGAACCACGCATCGATCGGCGCCGAGGCAATCGGTAAAGCAATGCACCATATCGGAAGCGCCAGCCCGTTCCTACAACTGGCGCAGGAGATCGCGCTGTCACATCACGAAAAGTGAGACGGGACCGGTTACCCACACGGTCTCAAACAGACGGAGATCCCTCTCTCAGCGCGTCTGATGGCAATTGCCGACGTCTATGACGCGCTGGTTTCCGAGCGCGCCTACAAATCGGCACTGCCGCACCGAGAGGCCGTGAGAATCATACTGGGCGAGCGTGCCAAGCACCTCGATCCCATTCTCGTTGATGTGTTTGCCGAGATCGCCCACGCGTTCGATGCCATCCACCGGCAATTCTCGGATGAACCCGAACCGATCTGGACTGCAGCTTAGTGCTTTGCCGGTCGGCGCTGCAAAGCGTGCGGCTCATTCCTCACGCGAAGTTTGACTCCGCGCCGCGCCCGACGGTCGATGTGACGTCCAGTGGGCTGCCCAGATGTTAGAGGCGCTCACATCATCGTGAAGACGCTACGCGGCTTTCTTTACTCAGACCGTTCGTCATCGCGATGTGAAAACCCAGGCATAATGTCGCCGGCCAAAAGCTTTTCCTTCGCCAGCAGCCCTGCGCCCTCAAGCACCTCGGAATCCGGCAGCTGKCCGCAGCGTGTCCGGCCCGAACTGCAACAGGAAGGTTTTGGTAGTCACATTGATGTAGGGCACGCCGATCAGGTCGCGCGACACTGCGACACCTCCTTGCCGAAAAAGCTCGACAGTTCTACGCCTCCTCCTGCGACAGCTCTTTTGATCCCTCGGCGCCCTGCCCCGAACGGCTCACATCCATAGTTCCTCTTGAAGAATTTCATCTCTAACAATCGGTCGCCGATTCGATGTTGCGGCGTCTGCACGTCGCGAAAGACAGCAATCAAGACGAACCTGGAGAAGATAAATGGAGAGGTGCACGTGATAGGGCAGGCCTTTGCGAAAAGCACGCGGGCGCTGGAGACGGTTCGTGCGCTTGCCTTCGACGTTCAGGGCACATGCGTGGATTTCTACCAGCCTATCCTGCGCATGGGCCAAGCTGTGAATCGTGCCAAGGGCTTGGATATCGATTGGGCTGCTCTGTCCTCTGATTGGCGCGATCTCTACCGAATGGCGCTCGACCAGGTTATTGCAGGTCAACGGCCATGGCTCCGGGTCGACCGCATCTATCGCGAGACTCTGGACACGCTGCTGGAGCGGCGAGGCCTGTCGGGAGCCTTTACGGCTGCAGAGCGAGATGATCTGAATCAAGTCTGGACTCGACTTGATCCTTGGCCGGACAGCATCGAAGGACTCACGCGGTTAAGGCGGAGTTTCATCACCGCCACGCTTTCCAATGCGGGCATGGCGGCGGTCGTGGCAGTGGTCAAGCATGCAGGCCTTTCGTTCGACGCTGTGCTCACRGCCGAGCTCGCCCACAGTTACAAACCAGCACCCGCTGTTTACCAGCTCGCGGTGGATTATCTCGGCTGTCGGCCCGACGAAATCCTGATGGTGGCGTGTCACAAGTACGACCTAAGAGCCGCGCGGGCGTTTGGGATGCGCACCGCGTTCGTGGCGCGTTCGCTGGAGTTTGGTCCTAGTGCCAAATCAGACATCGTACCCGAGGCGTGGTTCGATCTCTATGTCGACAGCTTTGTCGCGCTTGCCCGCGCCTTAGCTGCGAGCAGTCAACGAAGGGAGCCATGACATAAGTTGCGCCTGGCCCCGCGACCCGCCGTCCAGAAGGAACCTTGCCGAGATCGCCTATCTCGAACCTGATACGCGGATTGGTTTTTGCCTCCACGGACACAAGCGCCTCCCAGTCCCTCGGATCCGCGATGTCTTCGAAAAGGTCTATCGGATGATGCGGTAGGTTTGCGGCCAGTGGACCCGGCGACGCACCGCCAGCCCGCTCACCACGCGCCGCGTTCCGCATCGAGCCCCTCGCGGAGCGCCGCGAGGTCCGAGATCTCGCCGCGCAGCATCAGCTGGAGCGCCGACTGGCCCCCGGAGGTCGCGGCCAATCCTCCCGCGAGCGCCTTCGTGTTGATTTGCGCTGAGAGGTGACTGGAGTGAACCCCTGCGGCTGGACCAGGCGGAACTAAAAACTGATACGCTCGATGGGCCTTGAACGGGGAAAGGCTCATGAAGTCACGAGGTCCATATCGTCGGCATACGATGCAATTCAAATTGCAGCTTTGCCAGGACATCCGCGGCGGCGTCATCGGGCGCYGCGATGCCCAGCGTACCTACGGTGTCTCGGCAAATCTCATCCAGCTGTGGCTGACCCAGTTCGACCGGGGCGAACTGAATGACGAGGAGGCCGAGGCCAGCGTCATTGCTGAATACGAGGCGCGCATTGCGGCTCTTGAGCGCAAAGTCGGCCAACTCACGATGGAACTGGACTTGGCCAAAAAAACGCCGCGCCAGCCGACCGCCGGCGACAGCGAGAGATCCTTCATCGTCACCGGCCCACGGCCTGTTCCGTCAGACGGGGGTGTCAAGTGATCGATCTGCCGAGGAGCACCTTCTACTATCGCGCCACCAAGAGCTGGCTCGGCAAATTCGGACGGTGGCATAGGTGGATTTCCTGCCTGACGGCGGCGAGGTTTCTCGCTGCGAATCAGGAGTAGACATGACGAAGAGAAGCCGCCGGACGCATTCACCGGCATTCAAGGCGAAGGTGGCTTTGGCCGCCGTGAAGGGGGAGAAGACGCTGGCCGAGCCGGCGCAACAGTTCGACGTTCACCCGAACCAGATCACGACCTGGAAGAACCATCTGCTGGAAAGCGCGGCCGGGGTGTTCGGGCCGGACACGGCGGGGGCGAGCGGAGCGCCGGTCGATTTGAAGGCGCTGCATGCCAAGATCGGCGAACTGACGCTGGCCAACGATTTTTTAGAGGGCGCGCTCAGCAAAGCCGGCCTGTTGAGCGCAAAACGATGATCGACCGCGAGCGCGCCTTTCCGATCGTCGGGCAAGCCAAGATGCTCGGCCTAGCCCGCAGTACTGTCTACTATAAGCCTCGGCCGGTTTCGGCCGAGGACCTGGCGCTGATGCGCCGGCTCGACGAGTTGCATCTCGATTACCCCTTCGCCGGGGCGCGGATGCTTCGGGCGCTGCTGCGGCGAGCCGGTGTCGTGGTCGGCCGCCGCCATGTCGCGACGCTGATGAAGCGCATGGGGATTTCTGCGATCTATCGGCGCCCGAACACGAGCAAGCCAGCTGCGGGCCACAAGATCTACCCGTATCTGTTGCGCGGGATGAAGATCGCACGGCCGAACCATGTCTGGGCGATGGACATTAGCTACATCCCGATGCGGCGCGGCTTCGTCTATCTGGCGGCCGTCGTCGACGTGTTCAGCCGGCGGGTGCTGGCCCATCGGGTCTCAATCACGATGGAGGCGGTGTTTTGCGTCGAAGCGCTCGAGGAGGCCCTGGCCAGACATGGCAGACCCGAGATCTTCAACACGGACCAGGGCAGTTCACCGGCCTCGAGTTCACAGGCGTGCTGACGGCGGCGAGCGTGTCCATCAGCATGGATGGCAAAGGTGCCTGGCGCGACAACGTCTTCGTCGAGCGGCTGTGGCGCACGATCAAATACGAGGAGGTCTATCTGCGCGCCTACGACAGCGTGTCCGAGGCCCGCGCGTCGATCGCCCGGTATCTTGCCTTCTATAATGGAGGGCGCCCGCATTCGAGCCTTGACGGGCGCCCGCCCGACGAGGCTTATTTCGGCGCGCAAGCGATGGCGACGGCCGCATGATCGTCGCCGCGCGATTTTGCTGCAGCTCTGGTCGGGCTACGCCCTCCCGACGCCGCAGCAAAATCGCAAAGCCCCGCGCTCAACGTAACCCGGCAGGATGCCACTTAAATTCCGCGGGGCGCTGTCCRAACAAGCGGAGCCAGCTCTAAGATACGGCAGCATTGKCCCAGAAGTGTTCCGCCATCAGTAAACAGTTCGGCGTTGAATTCTGCTCGGGATGAAGTGGAACGTTCCGATGATCTTTGGCAATTCTAACCGACCACTCCTTGAGCAGCAATGTAGCCTCGCTCAAGTGGTGTTCCGACGACCAAGCAAGCCGATTAGACAACTCTCGTTGAGCGTTGAGCGGAACCAATGTCAGATCGGTCGCATCCGCGGCCCAACCGGCAAAGGCCGGTGTTGTTACCTCAGGCTCGGATTTCGATCGTTTGAATCAAAACGCCGTGGGCGCCATCAAAATCCTCGCTGGCAGGATGCGCAGCGGGATCTGACGATTGCCTGGGGTGTCGATAGGTCGACACTCTCACGCCATGCAATCGCTTGCTGGCTTTCGCTTCGACCGAAAGCCAAAGATTCCCGTCCGCCTCCGATTGGCGGGCCGCGGCATAGTCGGCGGGGTCGAACTCCTGACCATCAGAATAGAGCGGAATCAATTCCCATTCGGCGGCTTGCGCCAACCCGACTTCGAACAAGGCCGCGCGGGAGAGTGACAGGGCGCGAAAGGCGTTCGGCGGTTGTTCGAAAAAGAGGTTGAAGCTGAGATCATCGACCTGTTGATGAGAAATCTGCGTCAGAATTCCCAGCGGCGGCAGGCGTGGTGTAGCGTCCGCCTGGACCGGCCGTGAGTTTGGGAAGAATGGCACGCTTCGGTCGGAGGTGCGGTCGATTTTAAGAATAACCAACTCCGCATCCGAAGGTGCCGACGCGCCGACGCGCAGGCCAAATTGCGCCAACCAGGGAATTGCGGAGATCTTGTCATCTCCCGGCGGAACCGCCGCTTCGCCGAAATTGACCGTGACAATGCGCGAAGCCTCATAAACATCATGCAATTTGAGGATACCGAAAACGCCCATGCCGGCAAGCGCAACGCCAAGGCCGCCGCCGGCCAGAAACCTACGGCGATCACGTTGACGTCGTGAGGTGGCGACATAGGTCGTCAACGCCGCGTCGTCGGCCGTGAGGGATGATCTCCTGCGTATCACAAAGTCCTGCGCTGCTGCGAGCATTGGACCTGGGGGTATGAGCGTCCGGTGGCCMGAGCACCATTGGCGCGCCTCTCGGCTCAGGTCGTGCCAAAGAGCGATGTCGCGATCATCAGCCTGAACCTGCACCCGGGCGCGGCTCCAATGACGCAAAAAGGACTCGTGAGCCGCTCGAAAACGGTTGCCGCCCGCCGATGCATCCCTGACAAGCAGGCGGCGCTCTCGAAAAGCCGATAGCACACCTTCGATGGGATCATCCTGGTCGCGGCCTGGCGTCTCGACGGCTCCTGACGTGGAAAGGAGCCAGACGATCTTCGGCACGGATTGTTGTTGCTCCGGCGTCAATCCTGCGAAAACCGCTTCGGCGCGCGAACTGACCACGCCATCCAGGCCACCAACCGCGTTGTAGTCGCTCCAACGCAGTTCGCCTGCAGCCTTGTCGCGCCGCTCAAACAATTCCGTCAAGAGCAATTCGAGCAGCGGCAGGATGTCCTGGCCTCCGCGGCTTGCTGCCGCGATGAGTTCAGCATCGAGCCCGTTTTCGAAACGGAGATTCGCCGCCGACGCCGGGCCGCTGACGATCGCCTGAAGGAATTTGGCATCGTGTCGCGGCTCTAACGCGAAGATGCCTTCGACACCGAACATATCGGCGAGTTGCGGCACGGAAACCAGATGGCGCATGGCGACGCTGGTGATCGTCGCGACAATCTTGACACCCAGTTCTTTGGCCCGTGTCAAAAAAGTAGCGAGAGCCCGTTGGGTTTCAGGGTGAAGGCCGCCCTCAAACAGATCCTCGAACTGGTCGACCGCCAGAAACAGTTCGCCGACGCCCGCTGCACACAGCCGCGCGATCAAGGCTTCGGCATTGTGCGCCTTGTGCAGCGCTTCCGCCGGAGCGGCGGTACCGCCGTCAGCGCCGCGCCGCCATGCGACGGCAAGGGCCGTGTGCAGGTTTTCGATCTCCCGCTCGGGCGATGTGTCCCGCGCAATGTCGCGCGGCCGTAGCAAGCCCCAACGCAGGCTCCGACCTTCCGATGAGCGCCGCAACAACGCAGGTAGCAGTCCCGCCAGCACCAGAGAGCTTTTTCCAGCTCCGCTCGGTCCGCACACGAGTGCCGCTCGTCGTCGCTGCAGCAGCGCGGCGAGTTCCTCGACCTCGGCCTCACGGCCGAAGAAGATCGAGGCATGTGCCGTCTCGAAAGGCTCGAGGCCGCGATAAGGTTGATCAAGCCAGGTCGTGGTCATGGCGAGGCCGAGGCTCGCCAAAAGGTCCTCTAGCCTGTGCGCCGGCGTGAGTTCTACGCCCGCCGCCGCTGCCCGAGAACGAAGATCAGACGTAAGAGCACTTTCATTGGCCAAAGGAAAGATGAAGCGCCCTCCACGTGGCACYGTCTTGATGGCGGCCTCGGCTTTCGCCGCGACACCTTCTACGGCTCCGATGGCGCCGCCCGTTTCAATAGCGCCAGTCGCCGCCAGCGGCGGCAGCGGCGTCTTGACCGTGGCGCCGACCAAAGCCAGTGCGAAAGCCAGTTCAGCRCTGCGCCCGTGGATGGAGCCGGCGTCGGGCGCCATGAACCGGATCAGGATCAGCCGGTCGAGATAGCGTTCGCGATAAAGGATTTTCGCCACTTCGGTGCAGGCATGTTCGGCCGAATGAATCAATTCGCTTCCGGCGCCGGCAACGTCGACATGGAGCACTCCTTGGCCATGCACGCCTTCGCTCAGTGCCGCCTCCAGCGGCGCCGCCTCGCCATGGTCGGTGCCGGCGGTGACGAGAAGCCAGATCTCGCTCATTTGGCTGACGGCGGGCAAAACACGATCCTGATGGCGTCGATACGCGTAAGATCGACGTCCGTCATTTCGATATTGGCGAGAAGTTTGCTGTCGCGGACAATCGATTCCGCTAACAGGCGCTCGCCGCTTTCCGTGCTGATGAAGATTTTCGCCGCACTCTTTTCAAACGTCCCTTCGCGGTCRATGAGGACGCGAAGCAAAATCTGGCCCCGTTGCGGAGGATTGCCCGAATTCCGCTCGGCTAGAAAATCAAGGCGCAGCATGCCGGATTGGCTAATGCAGGAAAATCCTTYCGCCAGCGACGGGCTGGCGGCTGCGMGCAGGCGAAAGRTTTCGGCAGAAGACTCGCGCCCGCGCAAGCCGATGGCCGCTTGCACGAGCCTTTCGGGTGGGCGATCTTCATCGCGCAGCCGCGCCARCGCGTCCTTCAGGAACTGCAAGCGTGATGGGTCCTTCATGACGGCCTCGCCAGAATTTGTTTCAGCCGCGCCAAAGCGCGTTCCAGAGTTCGATAGATCTCCTTGCGATCGCGGCCCAGGCGCTCGGCGATTTCAGCAGGCTTCAGACCGTCGAGGAACCGCATTTGCAGGATTCGCTGCACATCCTCAGGTTCATCGCGCAGCGTGGCGAGCAGCGCGTTTTCGCGCTCGGCGTGCAGCGCCATCTCTTCAACATGTAGGAGCAAAGCCTCCGGATCGCGATCGGGCGACGGAGGCTGGAAGGATGGGCCGGCATCCTCGATGCCAATCATCTTCGGCCGCGCGCCAGCGACGACCTCCCCTAAGTCTCCAAGTGCGTCCACGGCCTTCACCGCTGCGGCCGCCAGCGGATCGCCAAGCCGCGCAATCGCCTCATTGCGGGACAGCCGGGATTCATAGAGAAGGCGGTATGCCTTCCTTTCCAGAGGGCTGAGCTTTTCAATCGCCGCCTTGAGCCTTAAGCGTCCCTGCTCGCGGCGCCGGCAGTCTGTCGAGGCATTGAGCGTCAGACGGCGCAAGAAAACGCGAAAGCTGCCGCCGCCGGGATAGGCGGCGAGCCGTCGGCCGTTGTTTTCGAGCAGGATTGCGTAGACGTCCTGGACCCGATCCTCGATCCTGACGCGTTCTCCCGGCGGCGTGGCGCGCTGGATCCAGGTCTTGATCTCGCCGTGAAAATAGCGTGCGAAAGTTTCGGCCGCAATGTAATCCCCCCGACGAAAACCGTCGGCGATGCGCGCGCCAATATATTCGTCGATTTGGCTGACGAGGAAAGCCGCCGCGGCGCCGAGTCCGGAAGTGGCAAAACGGCCGGGCAGATCGAGGCGGTGCTCGAAAAGTGTTTCGGTCAATTCGGCGAAGAGCTTCTCAGCCGCGCTCCGCCGCGCCGAGGAGTGCAGGCAGGCGGACCAGACCGGGCCGCTCGCCCAACGGAGGAAAGCTTCCCACGCGGCCGGGCTGTCTTCCGCCAGAGCTGCGATGATCAGAGCGTCTTGGTCCTCGCCGGTCCGCATGTTTGTTCCAGTTGAACGGGCAACGACCAAGCTTAGCGCAGGCGCCTCCGCGAAACCAAGCCGCAACAGGCGCGGCCTGGATTTGAGGAATTGGAAGGGGCGAGTCATGGCGGTGACGTGGCGGAGCAGACCGCGCCAGCGGGCCTGCCCGTTTGAGGTTCATTCTTGCCCGTCAAAGGGGCGCGGCGGCGGCATGGGGCGATCGTCGGGCGGCGGTTCGCGCGGCGGGTTGCAGTACCAGGGCTCGATCCAACACGGAGGTGGGGGCTGTTGCCAGTCGCAGGGATCGTGATCATGCGCCAGGGCGGGCGTCGTGGTGGCCACGAGAGCGAGGGCAAGAAGAGGCTGACAGAACATTTGCCCGCCCTCATTCCTGGTTTTCGGCGCGTTGAGCCGCAATGGCGGCGCGTATGTCGTTCATAGCGGCCTGATCATCGTCGGTGGCGCCGCCGGTGCAATCGTTGCTGCCGATTTCCGTGTCGGAGCTGTAGCCGCAAGCGGAAGCGGGCGCCAAGGAGGCAAAACCGGCGAGAAGAACGGCGACAGCAACGACGAGGCGAGCCAGCGACATCGCGCGACTCTTGAAGCGAGTGGCGAGGGCGCCAGCATAGGCGGTAAGGATAAGACGTTTGGCTTGRGTCATGGAACTCTCCCGGTTTGCGGCGAAGATGATCGTCGCCGTTATGAGGAGAGACGGACGGGGCTTTGCTTTTCCCAGCCTCCCAATAGATTTTCTTCGAGATTCTTTCGCCGCGCCAATTCGTCGTCAGGTCGAGCGCGCAGGAATAGGCGTGTCAGAGCTGAGATCGGAACTCGCGCGTCCGTGCGAGTTCTTCGAAAGTGGCCCGTGCCTTGGCCGCTCGGCTGCGGCTGTAAAGAGCGGCACCTTGGACGAACAAGGTCTCTGTATGCGCCGGCATCGCAGTGAGGACCGCGGCGCAGTCGCACATCGCGCCTTCGTAATTTCTGGCGTCGAAGCGCGCCCGCCGCGCCTGTCGCAAAGAAGGTTTTCCGTCGCAAAACGGATGAATATAATCGAGCTATGTATAAAGGTTGGCGAGATGCGCCGTGAAATCGGTCGCCTTGAATGTCTTAAGACTGGTGGGATCAGCGCCGGAAACGACGGTATCAATATCCTCACGCGCGCCTTTGTCCATGTTGGAATATGCGACAAACAGCGCGACGCCCTGACCTTCAAGGCTGCGTTCCTTGTAGGGTTCGAGCCAACAATGGTACCGAAACTGCCACGAGAATTGCGGGAACAGCTTGCCCGGACGGCAGTTTCTCCGCTTTTCGARCTCTCGAGCGCAGCGTGATCTGRCGCCATCATTTTGGGGTAGAAGGCCAGCGGTATCTCGCAGCCGTCGCGGACAGTTTCGATGAAGTTGGCCTTGATCGCCGCGCTGCGCGATTTTGCCTGACGACGGTGCGGCCTCGACGGCTCAGGACCGCTCCAGCGCGGCATGCGCATATTTGCGCAACTCGAAGTCCGTCTCTTCGCTAGCCAGAAACGCGCGCAGGAAAGGCTCTGCGTCCGAATGCGGCAATTGCGCGAGCGCGTTGAGGGCGGCGCGTCGGACAGCCCATTCCGGTCGGGCCAGCAAGGCGCCCGYGAACTCGTCGATCAGCGCCTCGCGTCCCTCAGGCGTCACGACGTGACAGACTTCGACAAGCGTACGCAGCCGCAAGTCGACGTTGTCGGGATGCGATCGCGCTAATTCGATCTTGGCGAGCGCCTCGCGGATTGGCCTCGACGTGACGAAATCGCGGAGGTCCTGCAAGGTCGGAAAGGATTGTGAAAGCCCCGGCAGTTCAGCGACCGGGCGAGGATGGGGTAGTTGCAGGTAGAGTTCGAATGCGTGCGACGACCCTGCGAGAAATCGATTGAGAAGGTAGGTTTCGAGGCGGGCCGAGTCCTCGGTTGCGAAGTGGGCGCGGATGACTGCCAGCTTCGCAGGCCAGGCGGCGCGGCTCCTTTCTGAGACGACCGCCTCCGCCTGAGATCCAAAACGCGATCCCGTCGAGGCAGCATTGGTTTCGGGGCATCCGCGCGTCAACAGGAGGGCGAGATCGTCGACCAGTCGGGCCGATGCCGACGGGTCTTCGAAACATCGACGCAGCGCGGCGGCGATTTCTGCCTCGTCGCCGTAGCGAAATGGCTCTCCTGCCGCCTTCCGCCGGCGCACCTCGGCGATGAAGTCTTCGTCGGGAACCTGACCGAGCGCGGCCGTCGATCTCAGCGCCGCCGCCACCCGGCTCGGCAACTTGCGGGCGGGTTGACGGGTGAACGCGTCGAGCGCGGCTTGCGCTTCGGGCGTCCCCAAGGATCGAAGTGCTTTGACCGCCCATTCGACCGTCTCGAAATCCGTCGCAGTCGTCGCAAGGGCGCCGAAACGCCCGGCTGGGACGTCGCTATGCGGAACCGATCGCATCGCAGCAACCGCTTCCACGGCATAGCCACCCATGGTCTGCAACACTTCGCACAGCGCTTCACTGGCTGCCGGAGACGGCAGACGGCCCAGCGCCGCAATCGCGGAGCGGATATGTCGGTTGGTGAGCACTTCCTGAGTCACCGTCAGCCTTTCGGTCCGCCGGTTCCACCCCCCAATGGCGATTCCGCTCGCGCCGTCTCCCATCGCCATCGGTTTCAACTCGGCGAGCGCCTCCGCTGCGGTCAGAGGTCCCGGCAATTCGGCGATCGCACGTTCGACGGTCTCCCAGTTCCCCGACCGGAGCCGATCCACGAACGCCTTGCGCGCCCGGTTCTTCAGGAACGTCGAGAACATTTCCGACCTCGAATGATACCAGGGGTCTTGAGCCAGCTGAACGTGTACTTTCCGAGGAAGGATAATTCCGCTGCCTGCCGGCTCCCACTCAGTAGACTCAGAGCGCTCGTCGCCGACAGCAAACCTCATCAGGATCCCAAACTGAACGCGCGGGTTCGATTCCCGCTACCCGCTCCAGCACTTAGCTAGTTTCCTTCCGCAATTTGGCTCTTTTTTGGCTCTTCGTAAACCCGAATCATCGTTATTAGGCCAGCTATGGCTCGGGTGGGACGAGGGCGATATTCAATCGATCGAGCGAGGCAAATTGACCTAGCCTACCTTAGCGGCCACGGGCGCCGATTATCCGGGTCGTATTTTGGGAGCCGCGAAGTCCTGTAACCTTGCCAGCTCATAGGTGAAGGAAACGCGGTTCCGACCACGTTGTTTTGCGCCGCAACGTATTTCTGCTCCGCCGATGCTGACCGTCACTTTCACGCCGTCCTGTTGCCCTTTGACCCAGGGAGCCCCTTCGACATGCCGACGGATGTTCTCCGCGATATTGGCCGCTTGATCTCTGCGCACATCTCGCAGCAGGATCCCAAACTCCTCCCCACCAACGCGACCAATCGAGTCGCCTGGACGCGTCACATAGACGAGCGCTTTGGCGATCCGGACCAACGTCTCGTCGCCCTTGGAATGCCCGTGCCTGTCATTGATTAAGGAGAAATGGTCCGGGTCGATCAGAAGAAGCGTGTCGCATTCCCCTTCATCACGCTTCCTGTCCATCCTTGCGATGAATTCGCCTCGGCTAAGGAGGCCCGTCATAGGGTCATGGCTTATTACAAACGTGAGCCTGTCGTGCGCCTCTTTCAGGTCCGCATACGACGTCTCCAGCTTCTCACAGGTGTCCCGGATCGTTTCCGCTTGGGCGAAGATGTATGCGCCGACAGGCATCCCGATCAGAATTGGAATGAAGGTGCATTCTACCCAACTCAACCAATCGATCGGCATCTGCAAAGCGATTCTAGCCGTGAACGACAGACCGAAGGTTGCGACGATTGCAATTACCGTCACGACTATTGATTTGCCCAGAATACGCTTGGTGCGCGGCGTCATATCGTCTTTTTTATAAACCGTCGGCGCTGAAGGCGGCGTTACCGATTCGGCTAAGATTGTTCAGTGTTCAGGCCTCCCGAGTGCAGATCGTACGCCATCTTGGCTGCGGGATTTCCGATGTTACTCCTGCAATCGCTGGGCGGTAGACACCAGATGCGCGAGTCCTAGTTTGGCTGTTAACACCGCAGCCAAATGAGGTCGCGAATGTCTAGCCCTAGTCGTCTCGTTGAGAAGCAGCGCAATTGCGAGATCGAAGACCTGAGCAAACTCAGGGCGGATGCGGCCAAGGCAGCTGCGGTGCTGCGCGAACTATATGGCGAGGGAGCTCTTCAGCGCGCCAAGCTGCTGGAACGCCGGTCGCCCCAGTCTCATTTCGCGCGTATGGTTACGGCAGAGGTCTTGAGAAGGCCCTAGAAACGGACCGGGCGAATGGGAGGCTGGGTCTTCCGGTGGTCCTGCTATGGTAGACCGGGGCTGAACGGGAGGGAGAAGTGAGGAATCCGCAACGCACGACGAACGAGACGCCAGACTTCATAGTGCATGACGTCCTTGACCGTGCCGAATACACTGACCATGGGGCCGCCGTCACGGTGGTGGACGCAGAAGGAAGGCGCCTCCATCTCCACCTGGGAATCCGTATGGGTGAACTTCTGTGCGAGCGAATAGCGGACGCGCTTGAACGCCGCTACGGGACGGACGCGGGTTGACCTTACTATTGCTTATGGCTCGAGCTGACTGGAACTCCATGATCAGGTCATCAACCACCGAACCGTTCTCGGTGGGTCTTGGATAACCCAGATCCATGCCTGAACAAGCCGCATGTTCTGGTAAGAGGTGCGGTCGAGGGGGGACATGTACACATGCCTATCGCTTTTGCTGCGTCCCGCAGTAGGTCAGATGTGACGGCACAGCGTTTGCGTCGCGGTGGTCGACGCAGACTGCGGGGGCAGCATTGTTGGGATGTGCACGAAGACTGCGTCGACCGAGGCGGCATCAGCCACCCTGCGGTATCTACTGCGCAATGGACAGGGTCCGGAACCTACCCGAACGCGGAATTGATCCTATCCACACGCATATGCTTCGCGCCACTGAATGAAAAGGAACTGACCCCAGTCGGATTTTATTCAAATCGATGAGATATCCCATTCACTCGGTCTTTACCATTCGCTGCCATCGTCGGCTTAGCGGCAAAGTTTGAGTACCGCGCAGTCAAAGGCCCGCCCCGGAAAAAGGAGCGGGCCTTTTTGTGTTCGCACAGAGCCTTGCGAAGAGATGCGCCTGGCCTGGCTGCGCGGACTTGAAAATGTCGGTGGCCAGCCGGCAGGCTTTCTGGCTCTGCGATGTTGAAACAACGCACCACCCGAGCACAAGATGCGCGCTGGCGAGGCGGAGAAAGGGAAAGCGGTTCGCGCAGGGTTCCCCACAGCCGGGAGCTGATTACCGTAAAAGCATCGATCGGCCACGGCAATTTCCTTTCGGTATCGCGGCCGAATTCAAAATGGGACGAGCGGCAGCCTAGCGACCTCATAGAAGTTGCGCCTGGTATGCGCTTCGTGAGTGCTTCGCGTTCCTCGACTTCGCTGCCAAGCGGCCATTATTCACCCTGCAAGCGGCCTCGCTCGATCATTGTGTTCATCCAATATATGCGACCAGTCAGATTTCAAATACCGCTCGAACTTGACGGCAGGGAGTGGTTTTGAGAACAGGAACCCCTGGAGCTCGTCGCAGCCGGCAGCTTTAAGAAACGATGACTGGGCAACTGTTTCGACACCCTCTGCAGTCACCGCAAGTCCAAGGTTCTTAGCCATCGCGATGATCGAACGCACAATGGCTGTGTCCTCGTCGCTCGACTGCTCTGTAATTTTTCTTACGAAGCTGCGGTCGATCTTGATACGCGTCAGGGGGTAGCGGGTTAAATAGCTCAGCGACGCGTAGCCCGTCCCGAAATCATCAAACGCGATGCCCACTCCCTTTGCGCGTAGCTTTTTCAGCCGCGATAGAACCACAGGGTCCTGATCGAGGGCGATATTCTCGGTAACCTCGAGCTCAAGCGCATCGATAGGCAATCCGCTTTCCAAAAGCGCGGCTTCCACATCGGCAACCAGCGTACCGCCTTGAAACTGAGCGGGAAACAAATTTACAGCGATTTTGAGCTTGCCCAGACCTGCGGCTCTCCATTGGGCCGCTGCCTTGCAAGCAGTAAACAGGATCCAGCGCCCCGCGTCGGCAGCTACCGCGCTTTCGGCGAGGGCATCGATAAAGACGCCAGGCGGCAGGATGCCCCTGTCGGGATGACGCCAACGCAGCAGGGCTTCCGCTCCCACGATCGAACACTCCACGGAACTGACCTGGGGTTGGAAGTGAAGGTCGAATTCGTTGTTTTCGTGGGCGCGCCGCACCCCTTCACCGAGTTTGCGGCGTGCTTCCGCCTTAGCCCGTAAGGTTGGTGCGTAGAGGCGATAGGTCTGAGCGCCGGCTTCCTTTGCATCACGGAGCGCTAGGTTCGCGTTGGCCACAAGCGCGTCCACACCAATGACATCAAGCGAATTGATCGCAACGCCGGCATTTGCGCCAACAAACAGTCTGAGATCGTCGACTTCGAACTGCTCGTCCAAGCTGGCCAGAACTGAATTCACCTTGCGGCCAACAATCGTTGGATCGCCACAGCGGCCAAACACGACCACGAAATCATCTCCGCCCATGCGATAAACGTGGCCGCCGGCAGCGTTGGCTGCCACTCGATCGGCGACCAGCCTAAGCAGTTGGTCGCCTATCGTTTGCCCGAGCGTATCATTGATCTCTTTAAATCCATCGAGATCGAAAACGACCACGGCAAAGGCCTCAGCGGCCGCATCTTCTAGCAACGCCTCCAAATCCTCGTAGAGGCTCACCCGATTGGGGAGACCCGTGACCTGATCGTAAAGTGCCAAATGTCGAAGGCGTTCCGCCGCGATCTTTTGCTCCGTCATATCCCGGCCGATGACGAAGTGCCTCCTTTCCGGTTCGGACCAGAGGCCAGACCAGACCAGCGGCACAATGCGGCCATCCTTATGGACGTAGCGTGTCTCGAAGTTTCGCGTGCTGCGACCGTGACGGGCCTGTCTCATTTGGTCTCGCATACCGTCGAGGTCATCAGGGAACATGAATTCTGCGACGCTCCGCCCGATCACCTCCTGCGGGTGATATCCCAAGATCTTTTTGGAACTTGGGCTGATGCGGACAAAAGTACCTTTGGAATCGATGATCTGAATAAGATCCAGCGAAGTTTCGAAAAGGCGGCGCCGCTCCTCAGATTCAGCGCTGAGGGCGGTCGCGGTTCGCCGGAGCTCAGATTCGGCCGCGGCTCTTTCGCGTGCGGCGGCTGGGAGCCAGCGCAAAGCCAGAAGGCAAAGTACCGCCGTCGCTGCTACCACGTTCATGAGCTTGGGAAGGATCAGATAGTACGGACTGCCAAGTAGGTCGACGAACGCCGAGCGAAACAGCCCGTACTGCCCGCCGAAGTAAAGGCCGAAATAAAGATTCTCGACGATGTTTCGCGCCGTATCGATCGCCAGAACCGCCAATAGCAGACGGACCGCCCCGAACGTCTGCCGATTGCGTGCATAGGCAATGCCGACCGTTGCGAGGACAGCCAACCAAATTGCTATGATTACCCAGTATATGAGCGCCGCCGCGAGGCCCATGTTTTGGGTGCTCCTGGTCGATTTAACGGTCAACTATCGGGGAAAACCATCAAGATTTGATTGATGAGCGTCAGACTCAGCAGCATGGCTCTCGAATGATCGCCATGCTGCTGCCACCACATGTATGTGAATGCTCGTTTCCCCAGAGCTATTTATCGAACCAACTCAACCGATGCGGGAACGGCACACCCTACAAGACCAGCATAGGGCGCCAGCTCCAACCACGTTCGATCTGAGAGTGCAACGGAACGGGCGAATGAGCGCGCTTGTGTATATAACTGACGTAAGCGCGATGCCGTTCCCCTCGTGCGGTGCATGAGTTGAATGTGCGAAGGATCCTCCGATCGCGAGAGACGGAGGGCCAGGTGGGAGCAGACGGCAAAATGGACGTCCAATTGGACGTCTCGACCAATGGCTACGCGGGCCGGCTGGAGGTTCTGGAAGGTCCGACGGGGCGTCGGGCTCGCACGCAGGGGGAGAAAGCCCGGATTGCGGCCGAAAGCCTGATGCCGGGGGTGCAGGTTGCGGCGGTCGCCCGCAGGCATGGGGCGACACGCTGGCAGGTCTATGATTGGCGGCGTCGTCTTCGACAAGGACAACTGGCGCTGCCGGAGAACATGGCGCCGATGTTCGCGCCGCTGATGGTGGAGGAGACATCGTCGCCGCCACAGCAGGCGGGTAAGGCGCCGAGAGCGGCGCCGGCGCAGGTGGAGATCGTGATCGACGACGTGGTGATCCGAACGGCGGTTGACGTCGAGCAACTTGCGCAGGTGATCCGTGCGGTGCGGACCTCACGATGATTGTGCCGGGTGCCGATCTGAAGATCTACATGGCGACCCGTCCCGTCGACTTCCGGCGCGGCCTCGACGGGTTGGCGGCGGCGGTGCAGGAGATCCTCGGCCTCGACCCATACTGTGGGTCGGCCTTCGTCTTCCGGGCCAAAAGAGCTGACAGGATCAAGATTCTGGTGTGGGATCGCACAGGATTGGTGCTTGTTCACAAGCGGCTGGAGGGTTCGAAGTTCGTTTGGCCGCAGGTTCGCGACGGCGTGATGCGGATATCGCCGGCGAGCGGCGTATGGCGAGGAGCTCATTGGGCATATTGAATCGTGATCTCATATTTTGATCCGTTGTATGGATTTGCAGCATCCTTGCCCGGCACGAAATGCGCGGCCATCGAACCGAGCGGCGTGGCGGTCTTGAAGTCAGATACGGAAACCACCTGTGCCGCGACATCGTCCGGAACAGCTCCCTTCCCGGCTGCGGAAAATATTGCGCTGAGCAGAGGTCGCAGGGTCTTTGCGAGCGCGGCCTTTCGCAACTGATCATCGTACA
>BFBZ01000587.1_pt1 | contig 32551 bp, 25 predicted proteins | sample 1888401 | NCBI WGS metagenome assembly BFBZ01 (sample SAMD00112614, study PRJDB3348) | symbiont metagenome | host: Chara braunii
GACTTCCCCGGCGCCAAGGTCATTCGCCTCGAGCGCAACTACCGCTCCACCGGGCACATCCTCGCCGCCGCCTCGCACCTCATCACCCACAATGAAGGCCGGCTCGGCAAGACCTTGCATACTGAGGACGTCGAGGGCGAGAAGGTCACCGTCACCGGCGCCTGGGATTCCGAAGAGGAAGCGCGCGGCATCGGCGAGGAGATCGAGGAGCTGCAGCGCAAGGGCGAGCATCTCAACGACATCGCGATCCTGGTGCGCGCGTCCTACCAGATGCGCGAGTTCGAAGACCGCTTCGTCACGCTCGGCCTGCCCTATCGCGTGATCGGCGGCCCGCGCTTCTACGAGCGCGCCGAGATCCGCGACGCGCTGGCTTACTTGCGCGTCATCAACTCGCCGGCCGACGATCTCGCCTTCGAGCGCATCGTCAACGTGCCCAAGCGCGGGCTCGGCGATGCCACGGTGCAGATGCTGCACGACCATGCCCGCAAGCGCCGCATCCCGCTGTTCGAGGCGGCGCGCGCGGTGGTCGAGACCGACGAGCTGAAGCCGAAGGCGCGCGGCTCGCTGCGCGGGCTGATCCTGCAGTTCGAGCGCTGGCGCGCCCAGCGCGAGGTGACGCCGCATACCGAGCTCGCCGAGATCGTGCTCGACGAGAGCGGCTACACCGAGATGTGGCAGAAGGACCGCTCGGCCGATGCGGCCGGGCGACTGGACAACCTCAAGGAGCTCGTCCGCTCGATGGAGGAGTTCGAGAACCTGCACGGCTTCCTCGAGCACATCTCGCTGGTGATGGACCGCGAGGGCGCGGCCGACGAGGAAGCGGTGTCGCTGATGACCTTGCATTCGGCCAAGGGGCTGGAGTTCGACAACGTGTTCCTGCCGGGCTGGGAGGAAGGGCTATTCCCGAGCCAGCGCACGCTCGACGAGCAGGGCCGCGCCGGGCTGGAAGAGGAGCGCCGCCTCGCCCATGTCGGCCTGACCCGCGCGCGGCGTCGGGCAAAAATCTATTTCGCCACCAACCGCCGCATCCACGGCACCTGGACCACCACGATCCCGTCGCGCTTTCTCGACGAGCTGCCCGCGGCGAGCGTCGAGATCACCGAGTCGAAGGGCGGCTCGGGCTGGGGCGGCGCCGGGGGCTACGGCCCGTCGCGCTTCGACAATGTCGAGTCGTTCGGATCGAGCTATTCCACGCCGGGCTGGCAGCGCGCGCAGGCACGTCGGCCGGGCGCAGCGCGCGGTTCGTCGGAGGGCGGCTTCAAGGAAGAGCCGTCGCCGTTCTCGGGCCGTGATCCGTTCGGCAGCGGCTTCGGCGGTCATTTCGGCCGTGGCAAGCGCGGACCGATGACCATCGAGGGCGAGCTGGTGGCGAAATCCACCGGCACGACATCCGAATTCGCCCTCGACGACCGCGTCTTCCATCAGAAGTTCGGCTATGGCCGCGTCGTCAAGATCGACGGCAACAAGCTGACCATCGCCTTCGACAAGGCCGGCGAGAAGCACGTCGTCGACAGCTTCGTGCAGCGGGCGTGACCTGACCGCCACGCCTGCGCTTGCCGCGTAGCCGCTCGCCGCGATCGAACTTCACACTTCGCCTTGGTTAGGCCTTGACCGTGGCAGCATGCATCGTATGAGATGCAATCATGGTCCGGGGATACATTCTGTTGAGTGTTGCGGTCGCGCTGTGTGTGCCCTCGCTGGCGGCGGCGCAGACGATGAGCTTTGGCGATTCCGCGGGGCTGATCGCGTCGAGCTGCGGCGCCGACATCACCGCCAATTGCCGCGGCGTCAATCTCGACTCCAACCGCCTCAAGGAATGCCTCTCGCGCAACCAGGACGTGGTCTCCGCGCAGTGCAAGGCGACCTATTTCAAGGCGTTCGAGGCGATCCAGAAGCGCATCGCGGCACGGGTCACGGTCGCCAACGCCTGCCAGCGCGAGATCGTCAAGCTGTGTGGCGGCTCCACGAAGGAGACGAGCAAATCGATCCCGTGCCTGATGACGGCCAACGGCGTGAGCGCGCGGTGTCAGCAGGCGATGGGTGAAGCGGGGTATCGCTGATGCGGCGGACCGCGAGATCATTGCTGTCAGGGCCGATCGTGGCTTCGCTGATGGCCGCGAGCGCGCCCGCCTGGTCGCAGGAGCCGGGTCGCGAGGACATCGTGCGCCAGCTCGGCCGCTTCGAAACCGCACCCACGCTGGATCTGCCGGCGCTGAAGCAGCAGACGCAGGAGCGTTCCAGGTCGCGCGGGCGCAACGAGCCGCCGCCCCAGAAGCGTCCGCCGATCGCGCCGGAGCTGATGAATCTGCCGGCCTTCAACGTCGACATCCAGTTCGACGTGGACACGCCGATCGTGCGCCCGGAATCGTACCAGACCGTCGGGCGGATCGCCGATGCGATGGTGTATTCCGATCTGCTGCCCTACACCTTCCTGATCGTCGGCCATGTCGAGGCCAACGGCAAGCGCGAGGCCAACGTCATCCTGAGCCAGCGCCGCGCCGACGCGATCCGCGACATCCTGGCGAACACCTTCAAGATCTCGGTCAAGCGGCTGCAATCGATCGGACTTGGCGAGGAGCAGTTGCTCGACCCGTCCAAGCCGACCGCCGCCGTCAATCAGCAGATCCAGATCATCCCGATCGCAAAGACCGTAGAAGAGGCCGCGCCGCCGCCTTCGGCCCCTGCCCCGGCAGCGCCCCACAAGCAGGCCCCGCGCAAGCATCGCAGTTGATGCAATTGAGACCTGCGCTGAGGCCGTGAACCCAGCGCGCTGCAGGTGCGACTGTTGTCTCAGCAGGTTGCCGATACGCTATTCCCGACAGGCGCCAATGGAACCTGTTTTCAAGTCGGGTCGCGCGGCAATGCTGCTGGGCCGTGATTGCCGGGTTTGTCGATGCAGCCGCTTGATGGTATAGCCCCCTCTTTGCGGCCGTCGATTGAGCGACGGTCGATCTCATTGACGAGCGAGCCAGCCATGAACGCCATGTTCCGACGCCAGATGGTCGACTACGTCGAATACCATCGCGATCCGCGCAACGGCCTGATGCATGTGTTCGGGATCATCCTGTTGTTCCTGGGCGCCGTGCTGCCCCTGAGCTTGTGGCATTTCGACGCGTTCGGCATCCGGATCGGCCTCGGCGCCGTGCTGGCGCTGCCCGTCCTGCTCTACTGGCTGCTGCTCGATGCCGCACTCGGGGCCGGCATCCTGGCCTTCGCCGTGCTGTTCCTTGCTGCGGCCATGATGATCGCCGATCACGTCCATGGCGTCGCCTTCTGGGCGCTGTTTGCCGCGCTCATCATCTTCGGCTTTGTCTCGCAGGCCGTGGGCCACAAGGTGTTCGAGCGCAACAATCCATCTCTGCTGGATCATCCGGCGCATCTCTTTCTCGGTCCGATGTTCGTGATGGCGAAATTGTACATGGCGTTGGGTCTGCGGCCTTCGGTGGCCGACCTCATCGCGCCGGACTGGTCGCCGGATCGGCTCGCATCGGACCGGCTTCAAGGCGATCAGCACTCGCGCCCCTAATGAAAGTCCTCGTCACCGGCGGCAGCGGTTTCATCGGCCATCACCTCGTCTCTGCGCTCGCGACGCGGGGCGCGGAGGTGCGTGTGCTCGATATTCGCTGCCCCAGCCACATGATCGCTGACGTCGAGTACATCGAAGGCTCGGTGCTCGATGCGGGCCTGGTGAAGCAGGCGGTCGCCGGCGTCGATCAGGTCTATCATCTGGCTGGACTGCCCGGCATGTGGATGCCGGACCGCGAGGACTTCTACCGCGTCAATTGCGTGGGCACGGAGACGGTGCTGGCGGCGGCGCGCGCCGGCCGGGTGCGCCGGTTCCTGCACTGCTCGACCGAATCCATCCTGTTCGACTATCCCGGCTCGACCGGCGCCGCATCGGCACCGACCGCACCGCCGGCCGAGGCGATGCCCGGCGCCTATACGCGCTCCAAGGCGCTGGCGGAGGCCCGCGCCATGGCCGCCGCGGCGGACGGCTTCCCCGTCGTGGTGGGCACGCCGACAATGCCGATCGGGCCGCACGACAGCAACCTGACACCGCCCTCGCAGATGCTGCGGCACTTCCTGGACAGCCGGCTCCAGCTCTATCTCGACTTCGTCGTCAACCTGGTCGACGTCCGCGACGTCGCGGACGGCCTGATCCTGGCGATGGAGCGCGGCAAGGTCGGCGGCCGCTACGTGTTCGGCGGCGAGAGCCTGCGCCTCAGCCGCATCCTCGATCTCATGGCGGCGATCAGCGGCCGCAAGCATGTCGCGGTCGCCGTGCCCGGCCGGCTGGCCGAGCTGTCGGCGGGCATGCTCGAGCTCGTCTCCGATCACCTCACCAAGCGCTGCCCGTCCGGCACCGCCGAGGGGGTGCGGATCGCCCGCGCGGCCTCGGATCTGTCGATCGACAGGGCCAAACGCGAGCTCGGCTACGTCCCGCGCCCGATCGAGCCGACCTTGCGCGAGACGATCGGCTTTCTGCTCGGTTCCGAGCCGGGAAAGCGGCTCGACGGTAAACAACACCCTTTTCGCACCGCGGCCGAATAGCTAAGAGCAGCCGGTCCCAGGTCTCATAACGGTTCCAACACATGTCCGGCGATGCCAGCCCCATCTCGTCGTTTGCGTTCAGCGGATGGACCACCACCTGGCCCACCTCGCTGCTGGCCATCATCTGGCTGATCTGGCTCGCAAGCTGGGTCGGCGCCTCGTTCTGGTCGGGGCAGACCCGCAAGCATGTGACGGTGATCAAGACCAGCCGCTATCACGCGCTGATCGTGCTCGGCGGCATCCTGTTCACGCCGTGGACCTCGCGCCTGCTCGGCGAGAAGCCGTTCTGGACTCCCGGTGAGACCGGCGTCTACCTGCTGACCGTCGTCACCCTGGCCGGCATCGCCTTCACCTGGTGGGCGCGCATCCATCTCGGTCGCTTCTGGTCCAACGCGATCACCCACAAGGAAGGCCACAAGGTCATCGACACCGGCCCCTACGGCATGGTCCGTCACCCCATCTATACCGGGCTGATCCTCGGCATGATCGCCACCGGCATCGCGGTGGGCACGGTGACCGCCGTGCTGGGCGCCGTCCTGATCTCGCTCGGGATGGCCTGGAAGGCAAAGATGGAAGAGGTCTTCCTCGCGCAGGAGCTCGGGCCGGATTACGTCACCTACCGGCAGCGCGTGCCGATGATCATTCCGTTCCTGCCGCCGGGCTAGAGCGCTCAGCGTCTGGCCTGGGCTTCCGAAGGCGGCTGCGGCGACTGGTTTGCCGCCTGCGGCAGCAGGTGGCGCGGCAGGATGATGCGCTGGCCGGGGACCAACGGCTGGGTGGCGAGGCCGCGGTTGGATTGCTGGAGCGCCCAGAGCGGAACGTGATAATTGGTGGCGATCTGGTCCAGGGTCTCGCCCGGCCGTACCGCCAGAGCAGTGCCGCTGTCCCACAGCTCCACGGAGGCTTTCGGCGGCACCAAGTAGCGCAGCGGCACCGGGTCCGCGTCGGCGGTCGCCGAGGTCTGCGACAATTGGCTGATCATGGTGACCAATTGGGCGTGCACGTCCTCCATCTTGTCGATGTTGATGTGCGTGACCTCATCATGATCCTTCATGTCGAAACTGGCGTAGTGACCGCGAAAGCCGGGCTCCGGCTTGACGTCGCCGCCGCCGAGAATGTTGTCGGACAGGAACAGGTTGATGAAGCGCTGCACGTTGGGCGGCACGCTCTTGGTCGCATGCGCCGGATCGACGGTGACGACGAGGGCAACCGGGATGTTCTGCTCCTGCAGCGTGATCGCGATGCGGACGCTGCACAGCCCGCCCATCGAATGGCCGATCAGCACGATCGGGCCCGGCTCCTGGCGGTAGTTCTTGGCCACCTGGAGCGCGATCAGGTCGCACAGCGTGAATTCATAGACACTGGCCCGGTAGCCGGCCTGCTCGATCTTTTCGGCCAGACGATCCATCCCGGTCGAGAACAGCGGCCCGAGCGCGCCGCGGAACAGGTACACCCGCGGCGGCGGCAGCGGCTGGCTGATCTCGGGCGGCGCAGTCGGTACGGCGCGGATCGCCGCGGGGGTTGCTGCCGGGGATGCCTTGGCGGATCTGGTCGGCGCGGGGGCGGACGCAGCGCCGGGCTGGGCGGCCCGCGAGATGCTTGGGGCGGCAAGTCCCGCGAGCAAAGGTGCGGTGACGAGGATCGCGAGCAGTCTCCTGCCGGCAGCCACCTTGGCTGGACCGAGCCACCGCTTCGCGATTCGCGCCACGCTGGTCATTCGCGCTCCCGGGAAAGCTCTCGGCTGAGATCAAGCAGGGTCATATCCCCCCTGCCATACCGTTTGTCGCCGCCGAATGGGAGCATTTTGGGGCGCGCGCCCCGTGGCGCGGCCGCGGACTACCGGTAGCCGGTCACGTTGGCCGCGCGCTGCGGCGCGGCCATGCGCGTCGGCGGCGCCGCCGCCGGGCGGCCGCGGCCGCCGAACACCACGCCATCGATGGCACCGATCACCTTCTGCTGCATGATCTGGTTCTTCTCGATCGTGACGTGGCCGACACCGGGAACCGACTGGACGTCGACATTCTCAAGCTTGCCGCGGAAGCCGTCGTCGCGGCGGACCGGCTCGCCGGCACCGCTGGCGATGTAGAAATTGATGTAGCGCTCGGCGTTGCCGCCGACGAGCTTGGTCTTGAACACCGAATCGAGCCCGATCGCGAGCTTCACCGGCACCCCGAGCTGGCCGAGCTTGTTGATCATGTCCGGCAGCGCGGTCGCGCCCGAGGAATGGCCCACCAGGATGATGGTCTTGATCCGGCCGGCGCGATAGGCGGCCGCCGCTTCGTCGGCGAGCGACGACCACGACACGAAATTGGCGACCGTGTTCGGAATGCCCTGCGAATCCAGCTTGGCGGCGATGTCGTCGAGCCCGAGCGAGAAGATGTTGAGCACGCCGCGCAGCAGATAGACATGCGTGGTGCTGGCGGCGGTTGCGGCCGCCGGGCTCGGTGCCGCCCGGACCGATCCGGTGCCGAGCGGCAGAGCCAGCGCAACGGCCAGCGCCACCATGCCAAAGCAGCGCGCCGAGAGGCTGCGCTTGAAGGTGGGTCGAACGGTGCTGGCGCGTGCCGTCATCGGTCCTTCTCCGCGGCGGAAATGTCGAGACGGCGCGACCGTACCCAAGATGCTCGCGGACGCAACATCGTCGGACATCGCAAGGCGGCGTTCCTCCTCAGACGTGGCTGAGCGGCAACACTCAGCCATATCGGCCACGGAAAAGCCCAACAAGCGACATGATCGAGGGCGGCGCGCACGATTGCGCGAACGCATCGCCGTCCCTATCTGAGCGCTTCGCCTGCGCCCCCTCCTCCGCGCAGCTCCCCCGCTCTTTTCGAATCCCTCGCATCGAATCCCCGTGATGGCTCCCGTCATTTCCGTTACCGGCCTGTCGAAGACCTATTCCTCGGGCTTCACCTCGCTCAACAATGTCGATCTCGCGATCGAGCGGGGCGAGATCTTCGCGCTGCTCGGGCCCAACGGCGCGGGCAAGACGACGCTGATCAGCATCATCTGCGGCATCGTCAATGCGTCCGCGGGCAAGGTCGCGGTCGGCGGCCACGACATCAACCGCGACTACCGTGCCGCACGGGCGCTGATCGGGCTGGTGCCGCAGGAGCTGCACACCGATTCGTTCGAGACCGTATGGGCCACGGTCAGCTTCAGCCGGGGGCTGTTCGGCAAGCCGAAGAACCCCGCCCTGATCGAGAAGATCCTCAAGGACCTGTCGCTCTGGGACAAGAAGGACGCCAAGATCATCACGCTCTCCGGCGGCATGAAGCGCCGCGTGATGATCGCGAAGGCGCTCTCGCACGAGCCGCAGGTGCTGTTCCTGGACGAGCCGACCGCGGGCGTCGACGTCGAGCTGCGCAAGGGCATGTGGGACGTCGTGCGCGAGCTGAAGGCCGCCGGCGTCACCATCATTCTCACCACGCACTACATCGAGGAAGCCGAGGAGATGGCCGATCGCGTCGGCGTCATCAACAAGGGCGAGATCGTGCTGGTCGAGGACAAGGCCAAGCTGATGGCGAAGCTCGGCCGGAAGCGGCTGAGCCTGCATCTGCAGCACCGGATCGAGACCATCCCCGAGACGCTCGCGCCCTATCATCTGGCGCTGTCGGACGACGGCTGGCGGCTCGCCTATGACTACGATACCAAGGGCGAGCGCACCGGCATCACCAGCCTGCTCGGCGATCTCAGGACCGCCGGCATCCGCTTCGTCGATCTCGAGACCAAGCAATCATCCCTTGAAGACATCTTCGTGAGCCTGGTGCGGCAATGAATTTTCGCGCGGTCGCCGCAATCTACAAGTTCGAAATGGCGCGCACCTGGCGCACGCTGCTGCAGAGCATCGTGTCGCCCGTCGTGTCGACGTCGCTCTACTTCGTCGTGTTCGGCGCCGCGATCGGCTCGCGCATCAGCCACGTCGAGGGCGTCAGCTACGGCACCTTCATCGTGCCCGGCCTCGTGATGCTGTCGGTGTTGACCCAGAGCATCTCCAACGCCTCGTTCGGGATCTACTTCCCGAAATTCATCGGCACGATCTACGAGATCCTCTCGGCGCCGATCTCGCATTTCGAGATCGTGCTCGGCTATGTCGGCGCGGCCGCGACGAAATCCATCATTCTCGGGCTGATCATCCTCGCGACCGCCGGGCTGTTCGTGCCGCTGCACATCCAGCACCCGGTGTGGATGCTGTCGTTCCTGGTGCTGACGGCCGTGACCTTCAGCCTGTTCGGCTTCATCATCGGCATCTGGGCCGACGGCTTCGAGAAGCTGCAGATGGTCCCGATGCTGGTGGTGACGCCGCTCACGTTCCTCGGCGGCAGCTTCTACTCGGTCAACATGCTGCCGCCGACCTGGCATTCGATCGCGCTGCTCAACCCGGTGGTCTACCTGATCTCGGGCTTTCGCTGGAGCTTCTACGAGATCGCCGACGTCAGGGTGGAAATCAGCGTCGGCGTGACGCTGCTGTTCCTGGCGATCTGCATGACGATCATCTGGTGGATCTTCAAGACGGGCTACCGGCTCAAGCATTGAGCCGGCGCCTCAACTCAGCGGTAGCAGTGGAAGCGGCCGTAGCTGTCGCGGTATCCCCGGCAGTGATAGTGCCGGTGGTAATAGGAGCGGTGCGGAATGCCGAGCACGCCTTCGACGGCGCCCACGGCTCCGCCGACGCCGGCACCGACCGCGCCGCCGACGACGCCGCCCACCGGACCGGCGATGCGGTTGCCTTCGTGGGCCCCTTCATGGGCGCCACGGATGATGCCCTGGGCATGGGCGAATTGCGGCAGCGCCAGCCAGGCCAGCGCCAGGACGACCAGCGCGAGCGCAGCCAGCAGGTAGGTCAGCTTCTGCGGCGCGCGATCATCGAGCACCGCCGTCTTGGCCTTCATCGTCAACATTTTGAGTCCTGGGAACCGCATGGGGGAATCTTTGAAACGCGGATGCGGCCAAAAAGTTGCGCGGTCGTGACGAATTGCACCGATTAGAGAGGTCCCAAAACGCCGGAATGAAAGACCATCCGCGGTCGCGAAAATGTCAGCGCCGGTGAACGCGGGGAGCCTTTGTCCTGGTCCTGCCCGACATTAAGGTTGAGGCTGCCCTCGGCTGGAACAAAGCCGGCAATTCCGACATAGTGCAGGCCGAGGCGATGACCTGGGCGTTAAAGTCCCGTTTTGAGGTCTCTCCACAGTCGAGGGCCCTGGAGGCCAGAGGTTAGATGCGTACCATCCTTTTTGCAGTTGCCGGCTTCGCCTTTCTGTCGGCCACGCCGGCTCTGGCCAAGATCGACATCACGGTCGACAAGAACAGCCAGATCATGACGGTCGCCGTCGATGGCGTCGAGCGCTATCGATGGCCAGTCTCGACCGGCATTCCCTCACGGGAAACGCCGAATGGCTCGTTCCGCGCCTTCCGCATGGAGGCCGATCATTTTTCCAAGGAATTCGACGACGCACCGATGCCGCATTCGATCTTCTTCACGAAGGTCGGTCACGCGATTCACGGCACGGATTCGGAAAGCCGCCTCGGGACCCCGGCGTCCCACGGCTGCGTCCGGCTGTCCAAGGCCAACGCCACGACGCTCTACGACCTGGTGCAAAAGGACGGCGTGCTCAACACCACGGTGACCCTGACCGGCTCGGCCGAGGTGGCGCTGGCGCGCAATCCACGCCGCGGCACCGCTGTTGCCCGCCGCGACGTGCCGCAGCAGTATGACGACAGCGGCGAGCCGGTCGTGCTGACGCCGCAGCCACAGATGCTGCCCGGACGCCAGGTCGTTCCGCAGCAGCGGCCCGATGACGGCTACATCTATCCCGCCGACGGCAGCGACAACGGCGTGCGTTATCCGGCGCCGCGCGGCACGGCCCGGCGCGTCTATGACGCCCAGGCCTATCCGCAGCAGCAGCAGTACGATTACCAAAACGGCAATCCGAGCTACGCGCAGCCGCGCTATTACCAGCCGCGCTCTTATTATCAGCCGCGCGGCTACTACACCTATCAGGACTGATCGCGCATTGATCCTCGCGGCCGGGCGCTGTTACGCAGCGCATCGGCGCCTCCTCACTCGGCGTTGACCCGCTCGAGCGAGGCGGACGCACGATCGGCGCTGGCCTGCCCGCGGGCCGTCGGCATGCGCGCGCGCCGCTGCACGAAATACTGATCGGCCAGCACGCCGATCAGGATCACCGTGCCCATCACGGCGAAATTGAGCGAGCTCGGGATGCCCAGCAGATTGACCAGGTTCTGCAGCATCTGCAGCAGGATTGTGCCGAGCACGACGCCGATGACCGAGCCCTCGCCGCCGCGCAGCGAACAGCCCCCGAGCACCGCTGCGGCGATCGCATAGAGCTCGTAGAACGAGCCATGCACCGCCGGCGAGATCGAGCGGGTGTACATCGCCAGCAGGACCGCGGCGAGCGCCGTCAGGGCGCCGCAGATCACATAGGCCGCGATCGTCACCCGATCGGACCGGATGCCGGAGTAGCGCGCCGCCTCCTCGTTCTTGCCGACCGCGTAGAAATAGCGGCCGTACACCGAGCGGTGCAGCACCAGCCAGGCGATGCCGGCCACGATGGCGAGCGCCACGACGCTATGCGGCAGTGGAAAGCCGAGGACATCGGTGCGGCCGGCGGCCAGCCATTCCAGCGCCGGGAAGCTCGCGCCGTAGCCGAAGCCGGCCGTGGCATCCTCGGTGTAATAACGGGCCGCGCCGCGATAGATCAAAAGTCCGCACAGGGTCACCACGAAGGGCTGGATGCGCATCTTGGTCACCAGCGTGCCGTGGACCATGCCGATGGCGACGCCGCCGGCGAGGATGAGGAACAAGGCGGCGACCCAGTCGACGTCCCGGTTGACGATGAGGTCGATGAACAGCACGCCGAGCAACGCGATCACCGAGCCCACGGCGAGCTCGATGCCGCCAACGATGATGACGAAGGCCTCGGCGATCGAGAAGATTCCGAACATGCCGACCTGGTTGGCGGTATTGGAGAGGTTGCCGACCAGCAGGAAGCGCGGGTTGATGAAGGCGACGACGGCGCCGACCACCAGGATCAGGATCAGCAGGCTGAGATCTTTTTTCTGCACGGGCGCCCTCGCTCAGACGGTATGGCCGACGGCGAGCTGAAGCACGTTGTGCTCGCTGAACTCGTTGCGGGCCAGGAAGCCCGAAATCATGCCTTCATGCATCACGGCGATCCGGTCGCTCACCCCGATCACCTCCTCCATGTCGCTCGAGATCATCAGGATCGCGACGCCGGAATCCGCCAGCCGCCGCAGCATGTCGTAGATCTCCTGCTTGGCGCCGACATCGATGCCCCGGGTCGGCTCGTCGAAGATCAAGACCTTTGGCCGCATCGACAGCCATTTGGCGAGCACGACCTTCTGCTGGTTGCCGCCGGACAAGGTGCCGACCGAGACCTTGACGTCGGACGCCCGGATCTTGAGCCGTTCGCGCTGCCGGTCGGCATTCTCGGTCTCACGCCTGATGTCGACAAGTCCAAAGCTGAGATAGGAGGCGAGATCCGGCAGCGAGATGTTCTCGGCGATCGACAGGTCGAGCAGCAGGCCGCAGGCCTTGCGGTCTTCCGGAATGAGATAGATGCCGCGATCGATCGCCGCGCGCGGTGTCGAGATGCGGATCGGCTCGCCCTCCAGGCTGATGCCCCCGGCCAGCAGCGGCTCGACGCCGAAGATGCCGCGCGCGAGCTCGGTGCGGCCGGAGCCGACGAGACCTGCAAGCCCGAGGATCTCGCCGCGCCGGAGCTGCAGGCTGACGGCCTGGTTGGGATAGGTCGCGGTCACGGCCTCCACCACGTCGAGCACGGCCTCGCCGGGCGGCGCGGCCGGCGGCACGTAGAGTGACCGCAGGTCCCGGCCGATCATCAGCCGGATCATCGCGGCAGGACTGAGCTCGTCCCGCGTGAGCGCGCCAACCATGCGGCCGTCGCGCAGCACGATCGCGCGATCGGCGCATTGCATGACTTCGTTCAAGCGATGCGTGATGAAGATGACGCTGACCCCGCCCGCCTTCAGGCCGGCGATGACCTGCATCAGCCGCTCGGTTTCCGACAGCGTCAGGCTGGAGGTCGGCTCGTCCATGATCACGCAGCGCGCATCGAGCGACAAAGCCTTCATGATCTCGACCAGCTGGCGCTGCGCCAAAGACAACTCGGCAAGCGGCGTCTCCGGCTCGAAATCGGCCCCGAGGCGCGCGATCAGCGGGCGCACCCTGGCTCGCAGCGTCGCCCGGTCGATCAGCCGCAGCGGACCGCCATAGACCGGCTCGCGGCCGATGAAGACGTTGCCTGCGACATCGAGATTGTCGAACAGGTTCAGCTCCTGGTGGACGAAGGCGATGCCGGACGCGATCGCGTCCGCCACCGTGTAGCTGGTCCGCGCCGCGCCATCGATCCGGATCGTGCCGCTGCTCGGCTCGACGACGCCGCCGAGCACGCGCATCAAGGTCGACTTGCCGGCGCCGTTCTCGCCGACCAGGGCGATCACCTCGCCGGGCGCGACCGACAGGCTGGCGTGGTCGAGCGCGACCACGCCAGGATAGGTCTTGCCGATGTCGATCAGCTCGAGGAAGGGCTCGCGCACGCCGGCCGTCGCGCTACTTCTTCAGCATCTGCTTCATCTGCGCCATGAAGTCGTCGACGTTCGACTTCTCGATCACCTTGCCGGGCACGATGATGATGCCGTTCGCCGGCACGCCCGACTTGTCGCCCTCAACGACCTTCGCCATCAGCTTCATGCCCTGATAGCCCCACTCGAACGGCTGCTGCACGACGGTGCCCTCGATCGCGCCGTCCTTGACGCCGCCGAGCGTGATCGGATCCTCGTCGAAGCCGATGATCTTGATCTTGCCGAGCTTGCCGGCCTCCTTCAGCACCTCATAGATGCGCGGGGTGTTGTAGGAATAGAAGCCGACCAGGCAGCTCACGTCCGGCATCGCTGCCAGGATGTCCTCGACATTGCGCTTGGCCCGGGTCTGGTCGATCTCGTCGCCGCGCACGTCGACCAGTTCGACCTTCGATCCCTTGATGGTCTCCTTCACGCCTTCGATGCGCTCGCGAGCGTTGTCAGCCCCGAGCAGGCCGACGAAGCCGACACATTTGCCGCCGTTCGGGAGCGCCTTCAGCATCAGCTTGCCGGCATCCTTGCCGAGCTCGGTATTGGAGGAGCCGATATAGGCGATGCGTTTGGATTGCGGGGCGTCGCTGTCGGTGGTGAAGAGCACCGTCTGTGCGGCAATCTTGTTGAGGTGCTCAGTCTGGTTCTTCGGATCGACGGCGCTCACCATGATTCCAGCGGCCCCGGCCGCGACGAGGTCATCCAGCATCCGCTGCTGCACGGCGGCTGCCGCCTGCTCGGGATATTTGAGCTGCAGGTTGTAATTGGGCAACTCGCCCTGCGCCTTCTTCACGCCGGCCTCGGCGATCTTCCAAAAGTCGGAGGCACCGTTGACGACGAAGGCGAGGACCTTCTTGTCCGCGGCTCCCGCGGAGCCGAGACCGAGCGCCATCGACAACAAGGCAGACGCACCGGCAATCCAAAGACGCTTCATTGAACCCCTCCCATGTGAAGCCGGCCTGCTTTGATGCGGCCGGCATTTGGTAGTCGAACGATATCTAGTCGCGAACAGTCGTCTCTCGTCCGAACCGCTGGCTCCGCCCGGACGAACAGCACCTCGATCTGGACAGCGTCCGCGCGATCGTTCGCTCAGGGCAAGACGACCAGACCGGTCCCTCACCGCTCAGTTTGCGATCCAGCTCGACTGCGCGTGCGTGCCCCAACCCACCCATTCGAAGACGCGCAAAGTACCGACCTCAAATGAGGGGCGCACCTCAAGGTAGCATGGTCATGACGGGCACGCAACAGAGGCCCGCGCAGAAAGCGCGAAACCACTGCGTTTTGCGATGCGGTACAGCAAAGTCGGCGATCAGACGCTCGAGAAATCGATGCGGCAATGCAACCGAGGCCCGCCGCTGACGAGGCGCGCACCTCTTTGGGCGCAGACGCCATCATCACGGCGATCCAAGCCCGGCGACGTCGAACGGCGGCAGTGCCCTGTTACTCGCCGTCGCGAAGCCGCCGATACACCGCGCCGAGAATGTTCGAATAATCGTCGGTCCAGACCCGTTCGCCGTCGGTCGGCTCAGTTTCGGTCCACTTGTCCGAGGAGGCCAGCTTGCCGACGTCGGCGTCCTCGCGCGCGCTGATGACGACGTCGGTGGAGAAGATGTACTCGTCGTCGCGGCCGGAGTCCTCGTTGTAGACCCAGCTCTTCAGGTCGTTGGCGTCGGCGATGCCGACAACGACGCTCTCCAGCTCCAGATGCCGATTGGAGACATGCATCACAACGGCGCCCTGCGGCGCCAGCTTCGCCTTGTAGATCGCCATCGCCTCCTCCGTCGCCAGATGGATCGGAATCGCATCCGAGGAATAGGCGTCGACGATGATCAGATCGTAGGCGCCGTCCGGCTCCTTGGCAAAGGTCAGCCGGGCATCGCCGATGACGGGCTTGATGTCCGGCGCGCAGTTCCTGATGTAGCTGAAATATTTCGTGTCGCTGGCGGTGTCGACCATGGTCTGATCGATCTCGAAGAATTTCCAGCTCTCGCCAGGCTCGGCTGCGCATGTGAGTGTGCCGGCGCCGACGCCGATGACGGCGACCTTGAGCGGCGCGCCCTTGCGCTCCCGGATCGCGGTGATGGCGCGGCCGATGCCGCCGTCCTTGTGATAGTAGGTGATCGGCTCGGGCCGCCCCGTCACCTTGGAGCCATCGGCGTTGAGATATTTCTGCGCGCCGTGAATGGTCGTGCCGTGCATCAGCACGTGGTAGTGCCCGTCCGATGTCACCACGATCTTGTGCACGCCGAAGAAGCTGCGCACCGTCTCGACGCGGCCGTCATCGGCCGGATAGGCGCGGATCAGGACGAGCGCGAGCGCGGCCGTCGCGAACACCTTCCAGCGGCCACCGTTCAGCAGCAGAGCGAGCAGCGCTGCGAGCACGCCTACGGCGCCCGCGACATAGACGCGGTGGTCCTCGAGATAGGTCGTGACCTTGCCGGTCATGCCGGCGGGCACCAGCAGCGCGACGGCGATGACCGCGAGCGGGAGCCAGTACCAGCGCGTGATCCCGGGCAAGCGCTCGTTGGCCGCGGGCCGGCACAGCGCCGCCAGCGCCAGCAGGATCGGATATTCGGCAACCCATGAGAAGGTGAAGGGGGCGATCAAGCCGGCGAATAGGCCGCCGACCATGCCACCGAACGACAGCGCGACATAGAAGCCGGTGAGATATTTGGCCGGCGGGCGCGTGCGCGCGAGCTCACCATGGCAGGCCATGGCGATGATGAAGAAGCAGAGCTGGTGACCGCCGAGCGTGAGCGCGAGATTCTGCTCGCCGCCGAAGGCGAGCAGCACGACGACGCCGGCGATCGCCAGCGGCTGCAGCGCCAGCATCCATTTGTGCGGCAGCAGCGGCCGCGACTGGAACACCAGCACCCAGGTCAGCAAATAGAGCGACAGCGGCAGCACCCATAGCAAGGGGGCGGCCGCGACGTCGGTGGAGATGTGCGCGGTCACCGCGATCAGCAGGCCGGAGGGCACTGCGGCCAGGAAGATCCAGCGCAGGCGCAGCAGCCAGCGTGGCGCCGGCGCATGGCTGTCGCCGGTGTGCAGCAGGCTCGTCACGATCACGGGCGACCGCAACAGCAGGACGCCGCAGCCGGCGATCAGCGCGATCAGGAGGCCATAGCCACCGGTCCAGATCAGGTTCTGCATGCGCAGGCTGAAGATCGGCTCGATCAGCAGAGGATAGGACAGCAGCGCCAGAAAGCTGCCGATGTTCGACGACGCATAGAGGAAATACGGGTCGGGCGCGGCCGGATGACCCGTGCGCACGAACCACGCCTGCAGCAGCGGATTGTTGGCGGCGAGCGCGAAAAACGGCAGGCCGATCGACACGGTGAACAGGCCGAGCAGCCACAGCCCGTAGCCCGAGGTCGGCGGATCGCCCCAGCTACTCGCGATCGACAGCGGCAAGCCCAGGATTGCGAAACCGAGCAGCAGCAGATGAATCGCGATCGGCAGCACCCGGCTGCGCAGCTGGGTGAGAAAATGCGCATAGGCGTAGCCCGCCAGCAGCAGGGTCTGGAAGAACACCATCGCCACCGACCACACCGCCGGCGAGCCGCCGAGCCGCGGCAGCACCATCTTGGTGAACAGCGGCTGCACCGAGAACAACAGCAGCGCGCTGACGAAAATGGCGGCGGTATAGACGACGAGCACCAGCCGGTTGCGTGCGGCGGAGGGCTGAGCGACGGCGGCGGGCGAGGCGATTGAGGTCATGACAACTCCGGCAGCAGCGCGGCCGGCATCAGATGCCGAGGCCGGACCGCGATGAGCAGACGAGACATAGCGGATCGCAGGGCGGTATGGCGAGCAGCTGAGGCAAAATGGAGTTTTCCTTGACGTCGCAGCCTTCCGGCGCGACAGCACCAGCCGAGGTTCCCGGTGCGGGCCATTAAACAGGGCTTCTTGAAGCTGACATGAATGAAACCGACGTCATCATCATCGGCGCGGGCCACAACGGCCTGACCTGTGCGGCCTATCTCGCCATGGCGGGCCTGCGGGTGCATGTGGTCGAGCGTCGCAAGGTGGTCGGCGGCGCTGCGGTGACCGAGGAGTTTCATCCGGGCTTCCGCAACTCCGTCGCGTCCTACACGGTGAGCCTGCTCAATCCGCGCGTCATCTCCGACCTGAAGCTGCTCGAGCACGGGCTCGAGATCGTCGAGCGCCGGGCGCAGAACTTCCTGCCCTCGCCGGACGGTCGCTATCTGCTGACGGGCGAGGGTCGCACGCTGGCTTCGGTTGCGCGGCTGAGCCAGCGCGACGCCGACGCGATCGGCCCGTTCTCGGCCCGGCTCGAGGCGATCGCGGATGTGCTTCGCAGCCTCGTGCTGCGGGCGCCACCGAATCTGGTCGCCCAGTTCGGGCTGTCGGCGATCCGCGAGGCGTTCAACGCGCTCGGCACCGCCAACACCCTGCGCGCACTGTCGCTGGAGCAGCAGCGCGACCTGCTCGACCTTTTCACGCGCTCGGCCGGCGAGATGCTCGACGAGATCTTCGAGACCGACCTGGTGAAGGCGCTGTTCGGCTTCGATGCCATCGTCGGCAACTATGCCAGCCCCTACGCTGCCGGCTCGGCCTATGTGATGCTGCATCACGCCTTCGGCGAGGTGAACGGCAAGAAGGGCGTCTGGGGCCATGCGATCGGCGGGATGGGCGCGATCACGCAGGCGATGGCCGGGTGCCTGAAAGAGCTGGGAACGCTGGTCGAGGTCGAGGCCGGCGTGCGCGAGGTGATCGTCGAGCGCGACCGCGCGGTCGGCATCGTGCTCGAGGATGGCCGCACCATCCGCGCCCGCCATGTCGTCGCCAACGTGAACCCGAAGCTGCTGTATACGCGCCTGGTGCCGGCCGGTGCCGTGCCCGAGCCGTTCCTGAGCCGCATCCGGAACTGGCGCTGCGGTTCGGGCACGTTCCGCATGAACGTGGCGCTCGACCGGCTGCCCTCGTTCAGCGCGCTGCCGGGCGAAGGCGACCATCTGTCCGCGGGAATCATCCTTGGCCCGAGCCTCGGCTACATGGACCAGGCCTATCTCGACGCGCGGGCGCATGGCTGGAGCCGCGATCCCGTGGTCGAACTGCTGATCCCCTCCACGCTCGACCCGACGCTGGCGCCCGCGGGCCGGCACGTCGCCAGCCTGTTCTGCCAGCATGTCGCGCCCGAGCTGCCGGACGGCCGCTCCTGGGACAATCATCGCGACGAGGTCGCCGACCTGATGATCGCGACCGTCGACCGCTATGCGCCGGGCTTTGCGGCCAGCGTGCTCGGCCGGCAGGTGCTGTCACCGCTCGACCTCGAACGCCAGTTCGGGCTGATCGGTGGCGACATCTTCCACGGCGCGCTGACCTTGAACCAGTTGTTCTCGGCCCGCCCCATGCTCGGTCACGCCGACTATCGCTCGCCGCTGAAGGGGCTCTACCATTGCGGCTCGGGTAGCCACCCCGGTGGCGGCGTCACCGGCGCCCCCGGCCACAATGCGGCCCAGGCGATCCTGGCGGACCATCGCGCGTTGTTCGGCTGAGGATAAGGGGTGGAAAGGCGCGGCACACCCCTGTGGACAAGCGGTGGATCAACCGCCAAAGAAGCAGTGCACGGCCGTGTGGATATGCTGTGGACCCGGCGTTCGATACGCCCTCTCAAGAGCAGAAAAACCGGGCGCTGAGGCCCGGTTCTTCGAGGACGCCGCGGCGGTCGGATTACTTCAGCGACGTGTTGATCGATTCGAACTTGCTGCTGAGCGAGCTGCCCAGGCCGTTGACGGCGGCAATGATCGCCAGCGAGATGCCCGCTGCAATCAGGCCGTATTCGATGGCGGTGGCGCCGGATTCATCACGCAAGAACTTCGACAGAATGGACTTCATCTGAACCTCGTTTCCCAACCCAGGAACCGAGGATCATCCGGTTCCCATGACGGGAAAATTAGGGGCCAGGACCCTAAAGTCGGGATAATGCCCCCAGTTCAAGTTGCAGAGATTCTTCGCTGCAATTGAACCTCAACTTTTATTCGGATCAGGAAAGGCATTATACAACCGCCGGATGCACAGATCCGGCCGCATTGCGGCCCTATCGCTTGCGTTGGCAGGCAATTCCCTTAACCACGCCGTCAAATCTCGCCAGGATCCACCTTGATGACCTCAACGACCACGCCCGCCACCCACAAGGCCAGCTTCACGGTTGCCGATGAAGCGACCGCCCGCCCGGCGGTCGACGTCCTGACCGAGGTGTTCTTCGAGGGCGACGCGGCGGTGGCGGCGTTCGAGCGTCCGGACGGGCGCTGGGACGTCACGGTTCATTTTGCCGACCCGCCCGACCAGGCGCTGGTGCGCGAGTTGGTCGGCGGGGCGGCAGGCTCCGACGTGGCCCAGACCCTGGCGTTCGAGGTCGTCGAGGCCAAGGACTGGGTCAAGGCCAGCCTGGACGACCTCGTTCCGGTGCCGGCCGGCCGCTTCATGGTCCATGGCAGCCATGACCGGCAGCGGGTGCCCGGCAACAAGCTCGGGATCGAGATCGAGGCGGCGCTCGCCTTCGGCACCGGCCACCACGGCACCACCCGCGGCTGCCTGCTGCTGCTTGATCACGTGCTCAAGACGCGCGCGCCGCGACGGGTGCTCGACCTCGGCACCGGAACCGGCGTGCTCGCCATCGCCGCCGCCAAGGCGACGCACCGGTCCGTGCTGGCGAGCGACATCGATGCGCCCTCGGTCATGGTGGCGCGGGAGAACGCCCGGCTCAACGGCGCAGGCCCCCTGGTCCGGGTCATCCGCGCCACCGGCTTCGCCGCCCCGGACTTTGCCCGGTGCGGCCCATTCGACCTGGTGCTGGCGAATATCCTGGCCAACCCGCTGCGCCAGCTGGCCGCGCCGATGCTGCGCCACCTCGCGCCTGGAGCCTTCGTGATCCTGTCGGGCCTGTTGACCCCGCAGGCACGCGCCGTCCGCGCCGCCTATCGCGCTCGCGGCCTGGTTCCGATCCGGCATTTGAGAATCGAAGGGTGGAGCAGCCTGTTGCTGCAGAAGCAGCAGTGAGGCAGTCAGCTCACGGCGTGGATCGAACCTGCACGCTAACCTGCACGCCGGTGCGGCAAGCTCGCGACTACGTCTTCGGCTGGCTCTGCTGGGAGGTGGAGTCGGACTGATTACGCGAGGCACGTCGACCGCGCGGCGCAACGAGACGATTGACGAGATCGGCCAGCGCGCTGCGCGGCTTCTCGGCCGGTGCGGACGCCGGTCCGCTTGGCGCGGGCGCCGATAGTTTTTCGAAGGTAAAAGCAGGCATCGTGCATCCCCTCGCCGTTGAGTTGAGGCACTCCCCGGATCATGCGACCGACCGCGGATGATCTTTACGATCGCGGTCGTCACGTCCATACGTTTCCTCGCCGCACCTCTTTCGGATGACTGGCATGCGACAGCAAATCTTTTTGCACAGGCGAATGCAAGGAGATTCTTCGTGCACTGCACTGTCTGCTGAAGGAGTATTCGTCGCGGACGCGGCAAGATCCACTTCTGCGGCAGGATCCACTTCTAAAGTATGAGACCGATGTTCGAAGCTCTGTTCCAGACGTTCGAAGAACCCGAAACCGGCGTGGCGCTGACCGCGCGGCTGGCCGCGCTCCGCGAAGAGCTGGCCAGGCGCAAGCTCACCGGATTCATCGTGCCTCGGGCCGACCAGCAGCAGAACGAATATGTGCCGCCATCGGAGGAAAGGCTGGCATGGCTGACCGGCTTCACCGGCTCGGCCGGCCTCGCGATCGTGCTGCCGCAGGCAGCCGCGATCTTCGTCGACGGCCGCTATACGCTGCAGGCCGGCAAGCAGGTCGACGGCAAGGCCTGGATGGTGGAATCGCTGATCGAGCCGCCGCCCGAGAGTTGGCTGACGCGACACCTGCAGAGCGGTGACCGCGTCGGCTTCGATCCGTGGCTGCATACGACGGCCGCGGCCGAACGTCTGGCCGCCGCTTGCGCCAAGGCGGGCGCGGAGCTGGTGCCGGTCGAGCGCAACCCGGTCGACAGCATCTGGACCGAACGGCCGCTGCCGCCGCTCGGCGCCGTCTCCATCCACGGCGCGGAATTGTCCGGCGAGAGCGAGGCGGACAAGCTCGGCCGGATCCGCCTGGAGATCGAGCGCCTCGGGGTCGAGGCGCTGGTGCTGTCCGATTCCCACAACGTCGCCTGGACCTTCAACATCCGCGGCGCCGACGTCTCGCACACGCCGCTGCCGCTGTCCTATGCGCTGGTGCCGAAGGCCGGACGTCCGACCATCTTCATCGATTCCCGCAAGCTCTCGAACCTGACGCGCGATCATCTCGAGCAGAGCGCTGATGTGGCGGAGCCGGACACGCTGACACTGCGCCTGAGCGAGCTCGCACAATCCGGCGCAGCCGTTGCGCTCGACAGCGCCACGGCCGCCGATGCCCTGACGCGGCTGATCCAGGGCGCCGGCGGCAAGGCGGTGCGCGGCGCCGATCCGGTCAGCCTACTCAAGGCCGCCAAGAACGCGGTGGAGATCGAGGGTACGCGGCGCGCCCATCAGCGCGATGCGGTGGCGCTGGCGCGCTTTCTCGCCTTCATCGATCGCGAGGCGCCGAAGGGCACGTTGACCGAGATCGATGCGGTCGAGGCGCTGGAGAGCTTTCGCCGCGACACCGGCGCACTCAGGGACGTCTCGTTCCCGACCATCTCGGGCACCGGTCCGAACGGCGCGATCGTGCATTATCGCGTCACCCGCAAGAGCAACCGCCGCATCATGCCGGGTGATCTGCTGCTGATCGATTCCGGCGCGCAATATCAGGACGGCACCACTGACGTCACCCGCACGATCGCCGTGGGCGCGCCGACCGAGGAGATGCGCGACCGCTTCACCCGCGTGCTGCGCGGCCACCTCGCAATCGCACGCGCGATCTTCCCCGACGGCACCACTGGTGCGCAGCTCGACACCCTGGCGCGGCAGTTCCTGTGGCAGGCGGGCATCGATTTCGAGCACGGCACCGGCCACGGCGTCGGCAGCTATCTGTCCGTACACGAGGGGCCCGCGCGCATCTCGAAGCTCGGCACGACGCCACTGAAGCGCGGCATGATCTTGTCCAACGAGCCCGGCTACTACAAGACCGACGCCTTCGGCATCCGCATCGAGAACCTCGAGCTCGTTGTGGCGAAGGACGTCGCGGGCGCGGAGAAGCCGATGAACGGCTTCGAGGCGCTGACCCTGGCGCCGGTCGACCGCCGCCTGATCGATGTCGTCATGCTGACCGCCGAGGAACGGGCATGGCTCGACGCCTATCATGCCCGGGTCAGGGAAACCGTCCGTGCAGCGCTCGACGACAGCGACCAGCGCTGGCTCGATCAGGCGACTGCGCCACTGTAGTCATCCGGACTGTCCAGCTACGAACTGTCCCGCTGCCCGCATGGGCGCATGCCGAAACAGGCATTTCCGCGAAGCGGAAGGCCGCTACAGTCAGGGCGTTCACCCGATTTGAGCGGCAGCATGCATGGAATGATCAGCAGACCGCCTGGGGCGGCGCCACCGCGCGCCGCTCCCTCGCGCACGCTGCTGGTCGTGATGACCGGGCTGGCGCCGATCTCGCTATACCTGCTGGTGCCAGCCCTGCCGATGCTCGCGACCACGTTCGGGCGCGACGCCTCCGTGGTGCAGATGACGGTGTCGTTCTACATGGCCGGAATCGCGATCTCGCAGCTGCTGCTCGGGCCGCTGTCGGACCGCTTCGGCCGCCGCCCCGTGATGCTCGCAGGGCTCGCGCTGTCGATCGTCGCGAGCGTGAGCTGCATCTTCGCCGACACCCTGCCCCAGCTCATCGCGGCGCGCTTCTTCCAGGCGCTCGGCAGCGCCAGCGGCATGGTGATCAGCCGCGCCATCATCCGCGATCTCTATCCGCGCGAGCGCATCGGCGCGATGATCAGCCTCGTCGTCGCGGTCATGATGATCGCGCAGATGCTGTCGCCGCTGACCGGCGGCCTGATCGAGATCGCGTTCGGCTGGCACGCCATCTTCTACATCGTCGCCGCGCTGTCGATCGTGATCGCGATCGCCGTGACCATGGCGCTGCCGGAGACCCGCCCTGCCCGCGTCGAAGACGCGAGCTTCCGCCGCGACGTCGCCATGCTGGTGAAGAGCCGCGCCTTCCTCGGCTACATGCTGTGCCAGGTGCTGGCCTCGCAGATCATCTTCGCCTTCGCCGGCGGCGGGCCGTATATCGTCGAGGTGCAGATGGGCCGCTCCTCGGCGGAGTATGGCGCGTGGTTTGCGACCACCGGCTTCGCCTATTTCGTCGGCAACCTGTTCTGCGTGCGCTACGCGCCGCGCCATTCGCTCGATCGGCTGATCTGGTTCGGACTGGGGCTGCAGCTCACCAGCGCCGCGCTGAACTTCACGTGGAGCCTGTTCGGCTTCAACCAGGTGCCTTCGGTGCTGTTCGGCACGCAGATGCTGCTGATGTTCGCCAATGCCGCCGTGATGGCGAACTCCGCCGCCGGCGCCATCAGCGTCCGGCCGGGCGCGGCGGGCACCGCCTCCGGCGCGATGGGCTTCCTGCAGATGGGCGTGGGCGCGCTGACGTCGCAACTCGGCGCCTGGCTCGGCGGCCATTTCAGCAGCACGCTGCCGCTGACATCAGCGATGCTCACCCTGTCCCTCGCCTGCGCCTGCAGCATGATCTTCCTGGTCCCGCGCACGCAGATGAAGGTGACGAAGGAGCTGATCGAGACGGCGGAAGAGGACGAAGCCGGGGTAATGTGAGGGAGGTGCGTGAGGGACTGCACGACCGCGCGTCACTCTCGGCGTCATACCCGCGCAGGCGGGTAATCCAGCAGGCCGAAGCGTCCTGGCTCCATGACAAATGCCTCTGGAATACTGGATCATCCGCTTTCGCGGATGATGACAATTGTTGGGGGCGCATCCAGGGTCTGTCGCAACCAACACTGCGGAGCTGCTACTCCCCGATCAGCTGCAGCCACTCGTCCTCGGTGAGCACCTGCACGCCGTGCTTCTGCGCGTCCTTCAGCTTTGATCCCGCGCCGGGACCGGCGACGACGTAGTCCGTCTTCTTCGACACCGAGCCCGAGACCTTCGCGCCGAGCCGCTCGGCGGTCGCCTTGGCCTCATCGCGCGTCATCTTTTCCAGCGTGCCGGTGAACACCACGGTCTTGGTCGCGATCGGCGAATTGCGCTTCGGCTTCTCCGCGTCGAGGATCTTCACCTCTTTCGTGAGCCGCTCGACGATGCCGCGATTGTGGTCCTCGCCGAAATAGGCGGCGACGCTCTTGATCACGGTGTCGCCGATCTGGTCGAGCGCATCCATCTCCGCGATCGCCTCCTCGTCGCCGTTGGCGACCTTGAGACAGGCTTCGTGGAACGCATCCCAGGAGCCGTAGCCGCGCGCCAACGCCAGCGCCGTGGTCTCGCCGACATGGCGCATGCCGAGCGCAAAGATGAAGCGCTCCAGCGCGATCTCGCGCCGCGCGTCGATGGCATTGAAGAGATTGCGCACCGAGGTCTCGCCATAGCCCTCGATCTCCTCGAGCTTCAGCTTGGCGTTGCGCGCGGCCAGCGTGAAGATGTCGGCGGGCTCCTTGACCCAGCCCTGGTCGAAGAAGAATTGGATCTGCTTCTCGCCAAGGCCGTCGATGTCGAAAGCGCGGCGCGAGGCGAACAGCTTGAGGTGCTCGATCTTCTGGAACGGGCAGGCGAACTCGCCAGTGCAGCGGGCGCGCGAGCCCTCCTCGCCGGTCGCAATCTCCTCCCGAACGACGTCGGTATGCAGGGGGCACGGGCACGTCTTGGGGAAATGGAATTCCTTGGCATGCTTCGGCCGCTTGTCGATGAGGACGTCGACCACCTGTGGGATGACGTCGCCGGCGCGCTGGATCACGACGGTGTCGCCGATCCGGATGTCGCGGCCCTCGCGCAGAACCTCGCCCTTGTTGCCGATCCCCTTGATGTAGTCCTCATTGTGCAGCGTCACGTTCTGCACGATGACGCCGCCGACACCGACCGGCTCAAGCTTGCCGACCGGCGTGAACGAGCCGGTGCGGCCGACCTGGATCTCGATGTCCTTGAGCACGGTCATGGCGCGCTCGGCCGGAAACTTGTGCGCGATGCCCCAACGCGGCGTGCGCGACACGAAGCCGAGCCGCTCCTGCCAGTCGATGCGGTCGACCTTGTAGACGACGCCGTCGATGTCGTAGTCGAGCTCGGCACGCTGCTCCTCGATGTGACGATGGAACGCGATCAGTTCCTCCACCGAGTGGCAGAGCCTGGTGAGCGGATTGGTCGTGAAGCCGCAGCGCTCGAACCATTTGATCATGCCGCTCTGCGTCTCCGCCGGCATCGCGCTCATTTCACCCCAGGCATAGGCGAAGAAGCCGAGGGGACGCGAGGCGGTGATGGCCGGATCCTTCTGCCGCAGCGAGCCTGCGGCGGAGTTGCGCGGGTTGGCGAAGATGGTGTCGCCCGCTTCCTTCTGGCGCTCGTTGAGCGCGAGGAAGGCCTGCTTGGTCATGTAGACCTCGCCGCGCACTTCGCAGATGTCGGGCAGGTTGCGGCCGTGCAGCTTGTGCGGCACGTCCTTCAGGGTGCGGATGTTGGCGGTGACGTCCTCACCCTCGGCGCCGTCACCACGCGTCGCGGCGGTGACCAGCTCGCCGCCCTCGTAACGCAGCGACATCGACAGCCCGTCGATCTTCGGCTCGGCCGAGAAATCGATGCGATCGTCGGCAAGCTTGAGGAAGCGCGCAATGCGGCCGACGAAGTCGCGCACGTCCTCCTCGGCGAAGGCGTTGTCGAGCGACAGCATCGGCACCGCGTGCCGCACTTTCTTGAACCGGCCGGAGGGCGCCGCGCCGACCTTCTGCGACGGAGACTCGCTGCTGACGAGCTCAGGGAAACGCTTCTCGATCGCATTGAAGCGGCGACGCAGCTCGTCATAGGCGGCGTCCGAGATCTTCGGCGCGTCATCCTGATAATAGAGCCTGTCGTGGGTCTCGAGCTCCAGCGCCAGCCGTTTCCATTCCACCTTGGCCTGGGCCTTGGTGAGATCGGCAACGTCGACGGGCTGCTTCGGTTTTGCTGTCTTGGGCATGCTGCGTGTTATTTACTGGTCATTCCGGGGCGGTTCTCCGTGGCAATTGCCACGGAGAACCGAACCCGGAATCTCGAGATTCGGGGCCCGATGCTTCGCATGCGCCCTGGAATGACATCGTGGTCGGCACTGACGCGGGCGAATAATGAGCTACTATGTCTACATCCTTGCGAGCCGGAAGGACGGTGCGATCTACGTTGGCGTGACTAACAATCTCGTGCGACGGGTCTTTGAACATCGTCAGAAGGCGGTACCTGGATTTACCTCCAAGTACAATATCACACGGCTTGTCTGGTTCGAGGCATACGATGATCCGGCTTCCGCGATCACGCGCGAGAAGGAGCTGAAGAAGTGGAAGCGGGCTTGGAAAGTGACGCTGATCGAGGCAGATAACCCGGAGTGGAAGGATCTGTACGAGGCGATCTGCGGCTGACTCCGTCATTCCCGGGGCAATCCTCGCCGCAAACGGCGACGCCATTTCTGTTGGGTGGACCTCTCCCGGAATCTCGAGATTCCGGGTTCGGTGCTTCGCACAAAATGGCTTTGCCATTTTGCACGAAGCATCGCCCCGGAATGACGGCAAGACAAATTTTCCAACGGGTTCGCCGCCAAAACCGTTCGGCCCGATCCCTCAATCTACGCCGCCGCAGCCTCCAGCAGCCGGTCGGCGGCGGCGCGGGCTTCGGCGGTGACCTCGGCGCCGGCCAGCATGCGGGCGATCTCCTCGCGGCGGTGCAGGGTGGCGAGCGTGTTGACCCGGGTGACGACACGCTTGCCGCGATCCAGCGCATCCTTGGAAATCAGGAGATGCTGGTCCGCCCTGGCCGCGACCTGCGGCGCATGGGTCACGGCCATCACCTGAACCCCGTGCGCGAGCCGCGCCAGCCGGGCGCCGATGGCATCCGCGACCGCGCCGCCAACGCCCGTGTCGATCTCGTCGAACACCAAGGTCGGCGCCGAGCCGCGGTCGGACAGCACGACCTTGAGCGCCAGCAGGAACCGCGACAGCTCGCCGCCCGAGGCGACCTTCATCATCGGGCCCGGCCGCGTGCCCGGATTGGTCTGGACCCAGAACTCGACACGGTCGATGCCCTCCGGCCCCGGCGTCTCGGCATCGCTGTCGACCTGAGTCATGAACTTGGCGCGCTCCAGCTTGAGCGGGGCGAGCTCGGCATGGACGGCCCGGTTCAGCTTGTCCGCCGACTTGGTCCGCGCCGCCGACAGCTTGGCCGCCGCCGCGGCATAGCGCGCATCGGCTGTTGCCGCCGCCGCCTCCAGCTTCTTCAACTGCTCGGCGCCGGCATCGATCAGGACGACATCCGCGGCATATTTGGCAGCCAAGGCCGCCAGCCCATCCACCGGCGTCGAATATTTGCGCGCAGCCGCGCGCAGCGCGAACAGCCGCTCCTCGATGCGCTCCAGCTCCAGCGGATCGAAATCGGTGGCCGCGAGCGCCACCGTCAGATGCTGATCGGCCTCCTCCAGGGCGTTGATCGCCGAATCGATCGCCTTCACCGCCGGATCGACCAGCGCGGGCGAGCTGACCGCGCGTCGCTCCAGCCGGCGAACGGCCGCGGCCAGCGCGGCGATCGGCGACTGGTTGCCGCTGACCGCATCCTGCGCGTCGCGCAGATCGCCTGCGATCTTCTCGCCCTGCATCATGGCCGTGCGGCGGGCGGCGAGCTGCGTCTCCTCGCCCTCCTTCGGCGCCAGCTTCTTCAGCTCGTCCGAGGCATGCCGCAGATAGTCGGCCTCGCGGGCCGCGCGCTCCATGCCCGCCCGGTGCTCGTCGAGCGCCGTGACCGCGGTCCGGCGGGCCGCCCAGAGGGCCTCGACCGCGGCGACGTCCTTCTCCAGGCCCGCAAAGGCATCCAGCAGCCGGCGGTGGGTGGCGGCATCGACCAGCGCACGTTCATCATGCTGGCCATGGATCTCGACCAGGGTGGCGCCGATCGCTTTCAGCGTCTGCACGCTGACCGACTGGTCGTTGATGAAGGCGCGGGTGCGGCCGTCGCCGAACTGGACGCGGCGCAGGATCATCTCGCCATTGGCATCCAGGCCGTTGGCGGCGAGGATCCTGGCCGCGGGATGATCCTTGCCGATCTCGAACACGGCCGTGACCTGCCCCTGGTCGGCCCCGTGGCGCACCAGGCTGGCGTCGCCGCGACCGCCGAGCGCGAGAGCGAAGGCGTCCAGCAGGATCGACTTGCCGGCACCGGTCTCGCCGGTCAGCACCGCAAGTCCATGGGAGAATTCGAGATCGAGTCGTTCGATCAGGACGATGTCACGGATCGACAGTCGCGCCAGCATGGAACCGAAGTCCTTCGTAACGGGGCGGAACGCCCCTGAGCGAACGACTCGATGCTAGCAGCAAATAGAGAACAAAACAAGAATATAGAACAAAGCCAGATCAAACGAGCGATCCGGCCGATTGCTCAGCCCAGGCCGAGCTTCTTGAAGGCGCGCGAGATGTAGGAGCCCTTGTTCTCCTCGGGCTCGACGCCGCCCGACTTCACGAGATTGTAGGCGTCCTTGTACCACTTGCTGTCGGGGAAATTGTGCCCGAGCACGGCCGCCGCGGTCTGGGCCTCGCCGACGATGCCGATCGTCATGTAGGCCTCGGTCAGGCGATACAGCGCTTCCTCGACGTGCCGCGTGGTCTGATACTGCGTCACCACCGCCTTGAAGCGGTTGATGGCGGCCGTGTAGTCGCGCTTCTGCATGTAGTAGCGGCCGACATCCATTTCCTTGCCGGCGAGCTGGTCGCGGGCGCCCTCCATCTTGGCCTTGGCATTGGTGGCGTATTCGGAGGTCGGATATTTACGCACCACCTCTTCGAGGGAGGCGATGGCCTTCTCGGTCCGGCCCTGGTCGCGGCTGATGTCCGGGATCTGGTCGTAATGCGAGGCAGCGATCAGGTATTGCGCATAGGCCGCGTCCGGGCTGCCCGGGTGCAGGGTCACGTAGCGGGTGGCGGCGCCGATGCAGCCGTCGTAGTCGCCGGCCTGATAGGAGGCGTAGGCCGACATCAGCAGCGATTTGCGGGCCCAGTCGGAATAAGGATGCTGACGGTCGACCTCCTCGAACTTCTTGGTCGCGCCTTTGACGTCCTTCTTCTCGTTCATCAGGTACAAGCCCTCATTGTAGAGCTTGTCCGCGGGCTCATCGACGAAGGTGTCGTCCTTGGCGAGGAACTTGTCCCAGAGTCCGCCGGTGCCGCAGCCGCTCAACGGCAGCGCCAGCAGGATCAGCGACGCGGCGAGCCGGAGCCGGCCGATGCTTGCTGCGGGATGACGGAGGTCGCGCGTGAGACGCTGTATCGACATGCTTCTTTGGAACCCGATGCCTGTGATCTGATCTACGCCGTGCACCATGAAGGTCGCTTCATGACCGCGAAGGAAGAGCCCCGCCGGTGGCACGCATCACGCGGCCCCGGCCTCTCTAGCCGAAAACACTTCATCAACCAACCGCATAGGAAGCCAATCCGCCCGGATTAAGGCAACACCGAGGCTGCCGCCGCGCATCATGGTTACCGCTGAAGAAGCCGTTGGAAAACATCGAAATGCCGATGATCCAGCCACGGAGAAGACGTGGCCAGTAACAAACATTGACAAAAAAGCAGCCGGAAAAAACCGAACGAAGTCGAAAACAAAGCTCCCGGCAATGCCGCGCGTCGCGCAACCCCGTCGACGGATCAGCCGAGCGGCAGGACGGCGCTCAGGACACGTCCGGGCCGTAGGCCGGCGCAACCATGCCACCGACCATGCCGCCAACGACCTCCGCGGCCACGCGGGGACGCCGCACGGTCTCGCCTTCGACGATCCGCCAAGCCGTGCGATCCGCCATCAGAGCAGTCAGCACCGCATGGTTGAGCTTGTGACCACCACGGACCGAACGATAGGTTCCGAGCATCGGCAAGCCGGCCAGCGCCAGATCGCCGATCGCATCCAGCACCTTGTGGCGGGCGCATTCGTCGGCGTAGCGCAGACCTTCGGGATTGAGCAGGCGGTCCTCGTCGAACACAAGCGTGTTGTCGAAGGACGAACCGAGCGCGAAGCCGGCGCTCCACAGTCGCGACACGTCGCTCATGCAGCCGAAGGTGCGGGCGCGGGCGATCTCGCGGCGGAAGCGCTCGGGGCTGAGCTCGAAATGATAGGCTTGGCGGCCGATCACGGGGTTGGTGAAATCGATTTCGGCTTCGACCCAGAAGCCGGAGCTGTTTGGACGCAGCTCGCCCGTGGAGGCGCCGATGGTCACCTGGACCGGCTTGAGCACCTGAATGTAGCGCCGCGGAGCCGACTGATTGACGATCCCGGCCTGGTCGATGGCAGCAACGAACGGTGCCGCACTGCCATCCATGATCGGAACCTCGGGGCCATCGACCTCGATCAGCGCATTGTCGACACCCATGCCGCGCAGCGCGGCGAGAACATGCTCGGCGGTGGACACCAGCGGACCGTTGCGGTCACCGAGCACCGTCGCCAACTCGGTGGCGATCACCGAGCCGAAGGACGCCTGGACCTCGCGGTCGGCGCCATCGAGGCCGGTGCGGAGGAACACGATCCCCGCATCGATCGGCGCAGGCCCGATCGTCAGGCTGACAGGCGCGCCAGAGTGGACGCCTACACCGGTGACGGTGGCTTGCGAACGAAGCGTTGTTTGCCGGCTGAATTTCATCGACGATCGCCCAAGACCCCGCCTGATCCCTCGTCAGCCCGCCCCTCGCGAACCGACTCACTTTCAGGCATCCCCAAGTCACGGCAGAACTTAACGAGAGCCCCAAAGAGCGCCAACTCACGCTTCTTTACGGATTGTTACCCCATCTCTGCCGTATTCGCGCCAACCCTTAACCAAACTGGAACGAGGCCTTAACCCTCCCGGTTCCCGATCTAAACACCGAAAGAATAATTAATCATTTAAAATCAGTTAGTTGAACGGCAATCACGGAGCCCCGGCGGCCCATGGAAAAGGCCCGGCTCTCGCGAGCCGGGCCTGTTCAGCACCATCAGGGCTGTAACAATTCTCAGGTTGCCTGCCGGCGGAGGAAGGCCGGGATATCCAAATGGTCGTCTCCCTGTGGCGCCGGGGACACAGGCGCAGGACGGCCATGGACGTCCAGACCCTGCGGCGCGGGACGGCGGGCATATTCCGAGACAGGCGATTCGTGGCTCGCAACCTGCTGAGCAACGTTCCGCTGCGGCTTACGTTCCGGCAGGGGCGGCATCTGCGGCATGGCAGGACCCGCGGTCCGCACCGGCAGCGGCGGCTCGGCGTCCTCGTCCCGGCGGCCGAGACCGACATTGGCGAGACGCTGCAGCAGCGACATTCGGGTCTTCTGCGGATGCTCGTCGCCCTCGTCGCCCCTCGCCTGACGGATCTCGGCCTGGGCCGGCATCGGCAGGTCCTCGAACTTGGGCATGCGCGGCGCGCGGACCGGAACCCGCTCAGCGGCCTGGGGAATGAAGGTCTCGGGCGGGGCCGCCGGCTCGATCGGAGCCGCGCGCTGCGCCTCGGGCTCCGGGAACAGGGACGGCTTCTGCGCAATCGGGCGGACCGTCACGTCGCCATAAGAGGCTGCCGGCGCCGGGGCAGCCGAGGGCGCGGGCTCGCTTGCCATTGCGGCGGCAACGGCGGCCAGCGTGTCGCGCTCGAGATTCGGCGCCGGACGCGGCGCAGGCGCCATCGGCGCGGGCGCCGCGGCGGCGACGGCCGGAGCCTGCGACGCCTGCTGCTCGAGCTTGGCGGCGCGTTCAGCCAGGCGCTGATTGTCGGCGCGCAGGCGCGCAGTCAGATCGGCGAGGCGGCTTTCAGGGAGACCCGCGGCAGCGGTCGGGGCGGCGGCAATCGGAGCGACAGCCGCCGCCGGCTGTGAGGTCGTGACGTTCCGGTTGAACTGCGCCTGCTCGATGCCGGTCGCGACCACCGAGACCCGAATCAGCCCGTCGAGCGATTCGTCGAAGGTGGCGCCGACGATGATGTTGGCGTCCTGGTCGACCTCCTCGCGGATACGGGTCGCAGCTTCGTCGACCTCGAACAGCGTGAGATCCTTGCCGCCGGTGATCGAGATCAGGAGGCCGCGCGCGCCCTTCATCGACGAATCGTCGATCAGCGGGTTGGCGATGGCGGCTTCGGCGGCAGTGAGCGCGCGCTTGTCGCCGGAGGCTTCGCCGGTGCCCATCATCGCCTTGCCCATCTCACGCATAACAGCGCGGACGTCGGCGAAGTCGAGGTTGATCAGGCCTTCCTTGACCATCAGGTCGGTGATGCAGGCGACGCCG
>BFBZ01000011.1_pt76 | contig 32516 bp, 27 predicted proteins | sample 1888401 | NCBI WGS metagenome assembly BFBZ01 (sample SAMD00112614, study PRJDB3348) | symbiont metagenome | host: Chara braunii
CCCCTACACCCTCGCCGTCGCCCGGGTCGGCGGGCGCAACTGGACGATCATCAGCGCGCTGCTCCTGCTGGTGCCCTGCGTCGCCGCCGGCATCGTGCTGGAGCCGGGCGTCGCGTTCGGCACCCTCCTGGGCGTCGCGTGCCTGGCCGGCGTGGGCGGCGGCAACTTCGCCTCGTCGATGGCCAACATCAACGCGTTCTACCCCCAGCGCCTGAAGGGCTGGGCGCTCGGCCTGAACGCCGGCGGCGGCAACCTGGGCGTCGCGGCCGTCCAGCTGGTGGGCCTGGCGGTGCTGGCGATCGCCGGCAGCGACGAGCCGCGGCTGGTGCTGCTGGTCTACATCCCGCTGGTCGTGGTCGCCGCCGTCTGCGCCGCGCTGTTCATGGACAACCTCAGCCAGGCGCGGAACGAGCGCCGCTCCATGCGCGACACCATGCGCGACGGCGACGCGTGGATCATGTCGCTGCTCTACATCGGGACGTTCGGCTCGTTCATCGGCTTCAGCTTCGCGTTCGGCCAGGTGCTGCTGGTCCAGTTCGCCGACACGTTCTCGACGCCGGTGAAGGCCGCCTACCTCACGTTCCTGGGGCCCCTGATCGGGTCGCTCGTGCGCCCCGTGGGCGGCAAGCTCGCCGACCGCGTGGGCGGCGCGCGCGTGACGTTCGCCAACTTCGCGGCGATGGCCGCGGCGGCGGCGGTCGTGCTCACCGCGTCCCTGACCGGCTCCCTGCCGCTCTTCATCGGCGGGTTCCTGGCCCTGTTCGCGTTCAGCGGGATCGGCAACGGCTCGACCTACAAGATGATCCCGGCGATCTTCGCGGCGAAGGCATCCGAGGCGGAGTGCCGGCGCCTGTCGGCCGGCCTGATCGGCATCGCGGGCGCCATCGGCGCCGCCGGCGGCGTGCTCGTGAACCTCGCGTTCCGGCAGAGCTTCCTGAGCCAGGGCACCGGCGACGCGGCCTACATCGCGTTCATCGCGTTCTACGTCCTGTGCCTCGCGGTGACGTGGGCGGCGTACATGCGGGGCCGCCTCCCGGGCGTGTGACGCTCGTCTGACCTGTACAAGCGGACACGGGGAACCTTTGGACGGTGGTACAGCGCGCCCGGCCCGGCGGGCGCCTACCGTCCGAGCAGATGAGCAGCGACGACCCGCGGGAGCTCGCGTTCCTGGAGCGGCTGGCCCTGGCCGCCGCCTCCGTGCTGGAGCCCGACGCGCTGATGGAGCTGGTGATCACCGAGACCACCGGCGCCCTCGGGGTCGACGTCTGCTCCATCTACCTCCGCGACGCGGCCGACGACGCGCTGGTGTTCACCGCCACCAACGGGCTGTCGTCGGCCAGCCTCGGGCGCGTGCGCCTGCGGGCCGGCGAGGGCGTGACCGGCTGGGTGGCGCAGGAGCAGCGCCCCGCGGTCGTCGACGACGTCCACCACGACCCCCGCTTCCGCTGGATCCCGGGGCTCGACCAGACCCGGTTCGTGGCGATGTGCTCCGCGCCGATCCTCTCCGGCGGCCGGCTGGTGGGCGTCATCAACGTCCAGACCGAGCGGCCCCGGCACTTCACCGACGGCGACGTGGCGCTGATCCAGGCGATCGGCGCCCAGGTGGGCGGCGTGGTCGAGCGCGCCGAGCTGCAGCGGCGGCTGGAGCGGCGCGTCGAGGAGCTCCAGATCTCCACCGAGATCCACCGCCGCCTGAGCGGCCTGGCCCTGTCCGGGGCCGGGTTGCCGGCCCTGGTCGCGGCGATCGCCCGCTACGCCGCCGCCCCCGTCGGCGTGTACGACCCGGAGGGCGAGCCCCTGGCGCTGAGCGGCGGCGGGCTGCCGGAGGTGCTGCGGGGCTTCGTCGACCCGGAGCGCCGCGGCGACGCCCTGGAGGTGACCCCCATCCGCGCGGCCCGTGACGCGCTCGGCTGGCTTGCCGTCGGGCCCGACGACGGCGGCGGCGGCACCGCCCGCCAGCTCGCGGTCGAGCACGGGCTGACGGTGGTGGCGCTCCAGCTCGTGCAGGAGCGGGCGGCGGCCGAGAACGAGAGCCGCCTGCGCGGCGGCCTGCTCCAGGAGTTGCTGACGGCGACCCTCTCCGGCCACGACGCCCGCCGCCTGGCCCGCCGCGCCGCACGCCTCGGCTACCGCATCCGCACTCCGATCCGGGTGGTCGTCGTCGAGCCCGACGACGGCGACGCCGCCCAGGCGCTCGGCAACGCCACCGCCCAGCGGCGCGCCCGCCGCGCGCTCGGCGACCTGCTGGCCCAGGCGCGGCCGGGCGGGCTCCTGGCGGAGCAGGGCACCGACTTCGCGCTGCTGCTGCCCGACGAGGGCCACGGGCTGGAGGCCGCCGAGGACCTGGCCGAGAAGGCGCGCGCGGCGGTCGCGGCGGCGGCGGGCGGCGTGGCGGTGTCCGCGGGCGTCAGCGCCGGCGCGGGCGGGCCCGAGGAGCTGAGCCGCCTGGCGCGCGAGGCCCGGGAGGCCATCCGGGTGGGGCGCCCCGCGCGCGGCGACGGCGTCCCCGCCGTGCACTCCCACGCCCGCCTGGGCGTCGAGCGCCTGCTGCTGGGCGTGGAGCGGCGCGACGACCTGACCGCGTTCGTGGAGCAGTGGCTCGGCGCCCTGGAGCGCCACGAGCACACCGGCCGGGCCGCCGCGCCGCTGCTGGTGACGCTCGAGGCGCTCGTGGCGGAGGGCTGGAACCTGCGCGCCGCGGCCCGCCGCCTGCACGTCCACGTCAACACGCTGCTGTACCGCGTCGCGCGCATCGAGGAGCTCGTCGGGCGCCGCCTCGACGACATCGACGTGCGCTCCGCGCTCGGGGTGGCGCTCACCGCCCGCCGCCTGGTGGACCTGGACGAGTCGACCGAGCCGCCCCCGGTCCTCGATCGGACGCTCGCTCCATACCCGTACGGGCTGGACGCTGCGACCGTTCCCGTGTCCCCGACGACGGCAGGCACATGAGCACCGACGCACCCGCGCCCTTCACGTACGACCGCCGCCTCCAGCGCACCGTCGACCGCCTCCCGGTGGTCCACCTGGAGGCCGCGGACCCCGGGCCCGCCCCCGCGTGGGTCGAGGTGACCGGCCTGGTGGAGCGGCCCCAGCGGCTCGACATCGACGCGCTCCGCGCGATCGAGGACCGCTTCGTGATCGCCGACCACCACTGCGTGTGGGGCTGGTCGCGGCGCACGTGCCGCTGGCGCGGCGCCACGCTCGGCGCGGTGCTCGACCACGTGGGCGTGCTGCCGGAGGCGCGCACGGTGACCGTCCGGTGCCACCTGTCCGACTACGCAAGCTGCCTGTGGCTCGACGACGCCCGCGGCGGCACCCTCGCGTGGGGGCTGGACGGCGCGCCTCTCGACCCGGCCCACGGCGGCCCGCTGCGCTTCCAGAACCCCGAGTGGCTCTGGGCCTACAAGGGCGTGAAGTGGGCGGGCCGCATCGAGGTGGGCCGCGAGTTCGCGCCCGGGTTCTGGGAGTCGCTCGTCGGCGACCCCGAGGGGCGCATCCCGCCCGCCGTGCTCGGCCAGTTCGCCCACTGGAAGCGCCGGAGGCGCCCGTGACGCCGCCGCCCCACCCGCGGACCCTCGCGGAGGTGACCGAGGACCGGCGCGTCGCGCACAACGACTGCCGCGACTGCAAGAACTACAACGAGGTCGTCCCCGGCATGAGCTACGGGTGGTGCAGCGCGTTCGACGCCCACGTGAAGCTCTACCACCCCGCCGGCGCGTTCTTCTCCCAGTGCCGCTTCAAGTCGATCGTCCGACCGAAGCGGGAGCGCGGGCTGTGAGGGCCGTCATCGTCGGGGGCGGGATCGCCGCCCAGTCGGTCGCCGAGCGCCTCCGCGCCGCCGACCCGGCCGCCGCCGTCGCCATCCTGTCGGCGGAGGCCCGGGCGCCGTACGACCGCGTCCGCCTGTCCCACGTCCTCGGCGGCGCCGACGCCGGCGAGCTCGCCCTGCGCCCCGCCTCCTGGTACGAGGACAACGCCGTCGAGCTGCGCCTCGCCACGCCCGTGGCGCGCATCGACCGCGCGGCCCGCGAGGTGGAGACGGCCGGCGGCGAGCGGGTCCCCTACGACCGGCTGGTGCTCTGCACCGGCTCGACCGCGCTGGTCCCGCCGATCCCCGGGATCGAGGCCGGCCGTTCGTTCGTCTTCCGCGACCCCGACGACTGCGCGGCCATCGCCGCCGCCGCCGGCCCGGGCGTGCGCGCCGCCGTGGTCGGCGGCGGCCTGCTGGGCCTGGAGGCCGCCCGCGGGCTGGTCGACCGGGGCGCCGCCGTGACCGTCGTGCACCTGGAGGACACGCTCATGGAGCGCCAGGTCGACCGCCCCGCCGGGGCCATCCTGGCGCGCCGGATGGCCGAGCTGGACGTCGACGTGCTCCTCGGGCGGCGCACGACCGAGGTGCTCGAGCGCGACGGCGCCGTCTCCGGCCTGCGCTTCGCCGACGGCGCGGAGCTGCCGTGCGACGTCCTGGTCACCTGCATCGGGATCCGCGCCAACGTCGCGCTGGCCCGGGAGGCGGAGCTCGCGTGCGAGCGCGGGATCCTGGTGGACGACGCCATGTGCACCGACGACCCGGCCATCCAGGCCGTCGGCGAGTGCGCGCAGCACCGCGGCGTCGTCTACGGCCTGGTCGCGCCCATCCACGACCAGGCGCGGGTGGCCGCCGAGGCGGCCGCCGGGCGGACGGCCGCCTACGGCGGCTCCATCCCCTCGGCGACCTTGAAGGTGATGGGCGTCGGCCTGGTCGCCGCCGGCGACCCGCACGCCGACGGCGGCTGCACCGTCAGCGACGAGGTCGCCGGCTCGTACCGGCGCCTGGCGCTGCGCGACGGCGTCGCCGTGGGCGCGGTCCTGATGGGCGACACCCGCGGCGCCGAGCTGCTGGTGGACATGGTCCGCATCGGCGCCCGCGTGGACGACCCCCTGGCCACCCTCGCCGAGGCGGCCCGCGCGACCGCCGCCGACCTGGACGACGACGCGCAGGTGTGCGCCTGCAACGGCGTCTGCGCGGGCGCCATCCGGTCGGCGATCCGCGACGGCGGGCTGACCGCCACCCGCGAGGTCTGCAACGTCACCCGCGCCGGCACCGGCTGCGGCAGCTGCCGCGACCTGGTCGGCGAGCTGGTGCGCCACGAGACCGGGACGGCCGGCGAGGAGCCCGCGTACCTGTGCGCCTGCCGCCGGCTCACCCGCGAGTCGGTGGCCGGGACGGTGCGGGCGCAGGGCCTGCGGTCGGTGGGCGAGGTGATGGACGCCTGCGGCGCGGGCCGCGACTGCGCCGCCTGCAAGCCGGGCCTCGCCTACCTGGTGGAGATGATCAACCAGAACCGCCACGAGGAGGAGCGGCACGCGCGGTTCATCAACGACCGCGTGCACGCCAACATCCAGAACGACGGAACCTTCTCGGTGGTCCCGCGGATCCGCGGCGGCGTCACCACCCCGGAGGAGCTGCGGCGCATCGCCGACGTCGCCGAGCGCCACGAGGTGCGGATGGTGAAGATCACCGGCGGCCAGCGCATCGACCTGCTGGGGGTGCCGAAGGAGAAGCTCGTCGACGTGTGGCGCGAGCTGGGGATGCCCTCCGGGTTCGCCTACTCGAAGGCGATCCGCACGGTGAAGACGTGCGTCGGGAAGGACTTCTGCCGGTTCGGCATCGGCGACTCGATCGGCCTCGGCATCGAGATGGAGCGCACCATGGAGGGGCTGCGCACGCCCCACAAGGTGAAGCTCGGGGTCTCGGGCTGCCCGCGCAACTGCGCCGAGGCGACGGTGAAGGACATCGGCGTCGTGGCCGTCGAGGGCGGCTGGCAGGTGGTCGTCGGCGGCGCCGCCGGCTCGCGCGTGCGCGCCGCCGACGTGCTCGTGACGGTGGCCGAGCCCGACGAGGCGCTGCGCGCTGCGGTCACCTTCCTCCAGTTCTACCGCGAGAACGCGGAGTACCTGGAGCGCACCTACGACTTCGTGGAGCGCCTCGGGATCGACGCGGTCCGCGAGGCCGTACTCGACGAGGAGGGCGGCGGCCCGGCGGCGCTGCGCGAGCGGTTCGCCATCGCACGCGCCGCCGCCCGCGACCCCTGGGACGACGCGGTCCGCGGCGCGCAGGGGCCCGGCGACTTCCACGACCTCGGGACCGACCCGGAGCCCGCCCTGATCGGCCCGCCGCCCGACGCCCTCGACCCCTTCGCGGAGGACGCACCGTGACCACCACCGCCCCCGCCACCCGCCTCGTCGCCGTCGGGCGGCTCGAGGACGTCCCCCGCTTCGAGGGCCGTCCCGTGACGGTCGCCGGCCGGCGGATCGCGATCTTCAACACGCCGTCGGGCGTGCGGGCGCTCGAGGACGCGTGCCCCCACCGCGGCGGCCCGCTCTCGGACGGCCTGGTGGGCGACGGCTGCGTCGTCTGCCCCCTCCACAACCGCCGGATCGACCTGCTGACCGGCGCGATGGACGGCGACTGCGCGGAGCGCGCGGTGGTGGTCCCGGTGGTCGAGCGCTCGGGCTGGATCTACGTCGAGGTCGAGGTCTGATGATCGGGGCCCGCATCGGCATCACCGCCCACCGGCGCGCGACCGAGCAGGCCCGCCTGGTCGCGTCGCTCGGCGGGGTGCCGGTGATGGGCCGCAGCATCGAGGCCGACGTGCCCCGGCGTCCTGCCACCCTGGCGGAGGAGCTGCGCGAGGTGCTGGCCGAGCCGTTCGACACGGCGGTGTTCCTGACCGGCGTCGGCGCCCGGCTGGTGTTCGAGGCGGCCCGCGAGGCGGGCCTGGAGGAGATGCTGCGGGACCGGCTGCGCCTGGCCCGCGTGATCGCCCGCGGCCCCAAGCCGCGCAAGGAGCTGCGCGCGCTGCGCCAGCGGGTCGATTGGACCGCCGACCCGGCGAGCACGCTGCTGGTGCGCGACCGGCTGCTGCCCGACGCCGCCCCGGGCGTGCGGGTGCTCGTGCAGGCCTTCGCCGAGCCCCCGGACGTGTTGACGCGCCCGCTCGAGGAGCGCGGCGCCGCCTGCCACGTCCTGAACCCCTACGTCATCGGGTGGCCCCAGGACCAGGCGCCCGCCCGGCGCCTCGCGCGCGAGACCGCCGGCGGGTCGGTGGACGCCCTCACCTTCACCACCGCGCGCGCCGGCCAGCAGTTCCTGGCGATCGCCGAGACCGCGGGCGTCGATGTCGCCGACCTCCAGCGCGGCGGCGCGCTGATCGCCGCCGTGGGGCCGGTGACGAAGGCGGCGCTCGAAGCGGAGGGGCTCACGGTCCACATCACCGCCGACCCGCCGAAGATGGGGACGATGTACCGCGCGCTGGCGGCCGCCATCCAGGCCGGCCGGAGCGGCTTCGTCCCGCCCGGGCCGGCCGCGGAGGCGGTGCGCTAGCCGGGGCCGAGCATCCCGGCGCCGGCCATCAGCGTCGAGTTGTCCCAGTAGACGTTCTCCTGGGCGATGCGCCCACCGTCCATCCGGATGACGGACACCCCCTTGAGCTCCAGGTCCTGGCCGTTGCCCGGGATGCCCTGGTAGTCCACCTGGACGGTCGCGCGGAAGGTCCATTCGACCATCAGCCGCCCATCGGGCAGCGTGCCCTCGGAGCGGTTCTCGAGGGTGCAGTCGGGGCAGGAGCGCATGATCTCGCGGACGTGCTCCGCGATCGCCTCGGGCCCCTCGACCCGGGGGCCGGGGTGGGCCATCACGCATCGCACGCCGTCGGGCGCGTAGAGCGCCGCGACGGCCTCCGGGCGGCGGGTGTTCCAGGCGTCCGTGAGGGCGCCTGCCGACACGGCGGTCATCGCCATCGTCGTCAACCTCCGGTTGCGGGTTTCGGCCCCGGCGCCCGTCAGGGTCCGCATCGATGATCCGCCCGGCCGCGCGACCCGCGCAACCGCGGTTTCACCCTCCGCGAAACTCCGGCGGCCGGCGCTCCCGGAACGCCCGCAGGCCCTCCCGGAAGTCCTCCGACCCGAAGGCCCGTGTCCGCCACCCGTCGGCGGTCGCGTCGACCGCGTCGGGCGCCGCGCCGTCCTCCAGGGCCCGCACGATCGCGCGGGTGCCGGCCACCGCCAGGGGCGCGGCCCGCCCGACGTCGGCCGCCGCCGCCCGCGCGGCGTCCCACAGCGCTTCCTCCTCGACCACCTCGTCCACCAGCCCGATCCGGAGGGCCTCCTCGGCGTCGACCGGCGCGCCGGTCAGGAACAGGCGCCGCGTCCGCGCCGGGCCCATCACCGCCACGAACCGGCGCAGCCCGTCGGCCGCGTAGACCACCCCCAGGCGCGCGGCGGGCATCCCGAGCCGGGCCCCCGCGCGCGCGATGCGCCAGTCGCAGGCGATCGCCAGCTCGAGGGCCCCGCCGAACGCCGCCCCGTTGAGCACGCCGATCACCGGGACCCGCGCGGCGGCGATCGCGGCGGCGGCCCGCCGCAGGCGCCGCTCGCCCTCCTGCAGGAACGCGGGCAGCTCGTCGGCGCTCCGGTCGCCCAGGTCGAGGCCGGCGGAGAAGTGGCGGTCGCCCGCCCCCGCCAGCAGCACGACGCCCGCCGCGGCCGCGCGGGGGCCCTCGAGTAGGCTCACCAGGTCGTCGAGGATCGCCTCGTCGAGGGCGTTCGCGCGCGACTCGTTGGCGATCCGGGCCACCAGCGCGCCGTCCTCCTCGGTCACGAGGAGCCGGCCGCCGGGCGAGGGGGGTCCTGCTGGCATCAGTGCTCGTGATGGGGGCGGGGGCGGTCGGGTCGTACTACGGCGCCCTGCTCGCGCGCGACGGCCACGACGTGGCCCTGGTCGCGCGCGGCGCTCACCTGGCGGCGCTGGCCGCGGCCGGCCGCATCGTGGTGCGCGAGGCCGACGGGAGCCGCTGGGACGCGCCGGTGGCCGCGCTCGCCGCGCCGGAGGGGCCCGCACCCGATCTCGTCATCGTCGCGACCAAGTCGCACCACACCCTAGCGGCGGCCGAGGCCCTCGCCCCGTGGCTGCCCCGCGACGCCACGGTGCTCTCGCTGCAGAACGGGGTGGAGAACGTCGGCCGCCTCGGATCGCTGCTCGGCGCCGACCGGGTGCTCGGGGCGATCGCGTTCGTGGGGCTGCGGGTGGAGGAGCCCGGGGTGGTCGACCACGAGGCGGAGGGCTGGGTGCGGATGGGCGACCCGGCCGGGATCACGCCGCGGGCACGGACCGCCCACGACCTGCTGGCCCCCGCGTGGGACGTGGAGCTCTGCGAGGACATCGTTCACGCCCAGTGGCACAAGCTGCTGTGGAACGCCGGCTTCAACGCCATCTGCGCCGTGACGGGCGCCACGGCGGGCGAGGCGCTCGCCACCCCCGCCTCCGAAGCGCTGGTTCGCCAGGCGATGTGGGAGGTGGTGGCGGTCGCGGCCCGCCACGGCGTGACGCTGACCGGGGCGGACGTCGACCAGATGGCCGCCCCGAACCCGGAACTGCGCGACTACCACCCCTCGACCGCCCGCGACCTCGTCGCCGGCAAGCCGCTGGAGCGCGACGCCCTCTGCGGCTTCCTCGCCCGCGAGGGCGCGGCCCTCGGCGTGCCCACGCCGGTCAACGCCGTGCTCGACGGCCTGCTCGCCTTGCAAGAGGACCGGTCGCGTGCTCGTCAAGGGCCTCCAAGAACGCCGTAAGCATCCTTTGAGGCCCCCCGGAACGGGGATCCCCGGGTCGTACCGTCTCGTTGCATTCCACAACGACACCGAGGGGGGACCATGCGGAAGGCGAACTGGTGGGTCGGGGTGACCGTCGGGATGGCGGTCGGCCTGGCCGGCGTGGCGATCGCCGACCAGGCGAGCCAGCCGGCCGAGGCGGCGAGCTTCACGGTCACGCCCGCCCAGTTGCAGATCAACCAGCGCATCTCCCAGGCGGCGGTGCGCCGCAGCAACGAGGCGCTCGACCTGCTGGACCCGGTCCGCAAGTCGGGCGCCCAGGACGACGCCCCCGGCTGGGGCACGGCGCAGATCAGGGACGGGGCGATCACGGCCGCGAAGCTCGACACCGCGGCGCGCGAGCGCCTGCCGCGCTGGGCGGTCGTGGCGGCGACGACCGGGAGCCTGGTGCGCGGGCAGGGCGCCGCGAGCGCGGCGAAGACCACCGACACCGGCATCTACACGGTCACGTTCGACCGCGACGTGAGCGCCTGCTCCATCCAGGCGAGCCAGGGCGACGGGGGGACGACGCCGATCACGACGGACGCCGTGGTGACCGCCTGGCGGAGCGCGACGGACGCCAAGGTCGTGACCGTCCGGACCGCCGACGGGGCGAACACGGTGCAGAACACCATCCCCTTCACGGTCTCCGTCCTGTGCTAGCGGTTTTGAGCGAAGGGTAAGAACGCCGTGAAGCGCGTCGGTACGCTGCTTCGGCGCGGCGTACCGTCGCGTCTCCACATCACCCGGACGAGGGGGTCCAGGATGAGATCTGGTTGGTGGATCGGGATCACGGCGGGAGTCGCGCTCGGTATCGGCACCGTGGCGGCGGTCGACGTGGCGACGCAGCCGGCGACGGCGGCGACGGGCACGGTGACCATCGCGCAGTTCAAGCAGGTGCAGAAGGTGTCGATCGCCGCGGTCAAGCGGACGAACGCCGATCACAAGAAGCTCAACCGCGTCGCCGCACAGCTGCCGCTGTGGGCCGTGTCGAGCGGCGCGCCCGGCTCCAACCTGCTCCGCGGCGACGGCGTCGTGCTGTCGCAGCGGCTCACCGACGGGAACTACCGCGTCCGCTTCGTGCGCGACGTGAGCCAGTGCACGTGGTCCGGCACGCCGGCGACGGACGGCGCGAGCCTGCCGGACGCCTTCAGCGTGCGGATCTCGCTCGACATCACCGAGCCCACGAAGAGTCAGCTCATCGTGCGGACCAACGACGCGGCCGGGAACCCGAAGGACTCCGGCTTCCACGTCCAGGTGTTCTGCTAGCAGGACGCGGCGGCCCCGCACGGGGCCGCCGCATTCCTGACGCCTAGGCCCCCAGCGCCGCCTCGGCGAGGATCCGCTCGACGACCTCGTCGAACCCGAGGCCGGCGGCCTCCGCCGCCTTCGGCAGCAGCGACGTGTCGGTCATCCCCGGGATGGGGTTGATCTCCAGGACCCAGAGCCGGTCGTCGGGGTCCAGGATCATGTCGACCCGGCTGAGGCCGCGGCACCCGAGCGCCTTGAAGCAGTCGATCGCCAGGCGGGCGGCGTCCTGCGCCGTCGCGTCCGGCAGGTTGGCGGGGGCCTCGAAGTCGGTCAGACCCGGCGTGTAGCGGGCCTCGAAGTCGTAGAACTCGCGCTCGCGCGGGATCGCCTCCACCACCGGGAGCGCCCACGGCTCGGCGGTGCCGAGCACCGAGATCGCCAGCTCGCGCCCCGGGACGAACCGCTCCAGCAGCACGCGGTCGTCGTACGACAGGGCGCTCATCAGCGCGGCCGGGATGTCGCCGGGCTCGTGGGCGACGGTGATGCCGAGCGCCGACCCCTGCTTCGCCGGCTTCACCACCAGCGGCAGGCCCAGGCGCTCGCGGATGTCGGAGATCGCCTCCCCGGCGCCGAGCTCCCGGAACGCGTCCTGGCTGAATGCGTACCAGGGCGGCGTGTCCACCCCCGCCGCCGCGAAGTGCGCCTTGGCCACCACCTTGTCGGTGGCCCGCTCGCACGCCAGCACGCCCGGGCCGGTGTACGGGATCTCCAAGATCTCGAGCAGCTCCTGGACGGTGCCGTCCTCGCCGCCCTTGCCGTGCAGGGCGATGAACGCCGCGTCCGGGCGCTCGGCCCGCAGCGTCCGCACCAGGTGCTGGTCGACGTCGATCTCCAGGACGTCGTGCCCCAGGCGGCGCAGTGCGGCCTCGGCGTTGAGCCCGGAGCGCAGGGACACCTCGCGCTCCAGGGAGCGCCCGCCCTTCAGCACCGCGACCCTCATGACCCGCCCAGGGCCCGGTGGAGCTCGGTCATCTCCGTCACGGCCAGGCCGAGGCGGCGGACGCCCTCGCTGATCGTCGCCTCGGGGACCCCGGAGAAGTTGAGGCGCATGGAGTTGCCGCCCCGGCCGTCGAGGTACGCGCCGCGCCCGGGCACGAACGCCACCTCGTGGCGCTCGATCGCCGCCGCCGCCAGGTTGGTGGTGTCGATGTAGTCCGGCAGCGTGGCCCACACGAACAGGCCGCCGTTCGGCCGCGTCCACGTGGCCTCCGGGGGCATCTCCTCCTCGAGCGCGCGCAGCAGCGCGTCGCGGCGCAGGCGGTAGATGCCGTTGAGGCGGGCGACGTAGTCGCGCCAGTCGTGCCGCTTCAGGTACTCGATCACGAACCGCTGCGTGACGGTCGAGCTGCAGAGGTCGGCGGCCTGCTTGCCCAGGTTCATCTTCCGCAGCACCGCCGCGGGGGCCGCGACCCAGCCGACCCGCGTGCCCGGCGCCAGGATCTTCGAGAACGTGGAGAGGTAGATCACCCAGCCCTGGCCGGCGTCCAGCTCCCACAGCGTCGGCAGCGGGTCGCCGTCGAAGCGGATCTGGCCGTACGGGTTGTCCTCCACGATCAGCAGCTCGCGATCGTGGGCGATCTCGATGAGCCGCTCCCGGCGCTCCAGCGACATGGTCACACCGGCCGGGTTGTGGAAGTTGGGGATCGTGTAGAGCAGCTTCGGCGCGCGGCCCTCGGCGCCGAGCCGGTCGAGCGCCTCCTCCACCAGGTCGACCCGCAGGCCGTCGTCGTCCATGGGGACGTGCTCCACGCGGGCCTCGTAGGTGGTGAAGCACGGGACGGCCCCGGGGTAGGTGGGGCCCTCCGCCAGGACGGTGTCGCCCGGGTTCACGAACGTGCGGATCGACAGGTCGATCGCCTGCTGCCCGCCGCTCGTGACCTGTCTCTTATACACATCTAGATGTGTATAAGAGACAGGGCCTCGTAGGTGGTGAAGCACGGGACGGCCCCGGGGTAGGTGGGGCCCTCCGCCAGGACGGTGTCGCCCGGGTTCACGAACGTGCGGATCGACAGGTCGATCGCCTGCTGCCCGCCGCTCGTGACCATGATGTCCTCGACGCCGGCGTGGGCGCCCTCGTGGCCCATGATGTCCACGATCAGCTCGCGCAGCTCCAGGAGGCCCTCCGTGGGGCCGTACTGGAGCGCCGCCGCCAGGTGGTCGCGCGCGACGACCTCCACCACCTCGTCGAAGATCTCGCGCTCGAAGGCCTCGGTATTGGGGAAGCCGCCCGCCAGCGAGATGATCTCCGGGCGCCCGGCCATCGACATGAGGTCGCGCATGACCGACGACACGATCCCGGCGGCGCGGGACGCGAAGCGGCTGTCGTAGCGCGCCGCGTCAACCGGCCGCAGGGCGGTCTCCGGCGTCCGCTGACGCGGCGGTGGGATGCGCTGGGACGTGGGGTCCCCCTCGTGGCGATCGGTCGCGATCATCGGAAGTCTAGGCCCTTCGCGCCCGGGATCCGAGGACCCCCTCTGGTACCATCGCGGGCCGTGCCGACCCGTGAAGCCCCGCCCGCGGCCGTGCCCGAGGCGCGCGTGTTGCGCGTCCCGAACATCCGGGCTGCGCGGCGGTCCGACTGGACCGAGCTGCTGCGGTTCTGCGTGGTGGGCGCGTCGGGGTACCTGGTCAACCTGGTCGTCTTCTCGCTGCTGGTCCACGCCGCGGGCGTGCACTACCTCGTGGCCGCCGTCGGCGCATTCGTCGTGGCCTGGACCAACAACTTCGTCCTGAACAAGTTCTGGACCTTCCAGCGGCACGAGCTCTCGGCCGTCCAGCAGGGCGCCCGGTACCTGGCGGTCAGCCTGGTGGCGCTGGGCCTGAACCTGATCGTGCTGGAGCTGCTGGTCTCCGCCGGGAGCCCGGAGGTGCCCGCCCAGGCGATCGCGATCGCGGTGGTCATGCCGGTCAACTTCCTGCTGAACCGCCGCTGGTCCTTCCGGTAGCGCGCATGTGGCCACGGGCAGTCGCGCTGCTGGCGGCCCTGGCCCTCGCGGCACCCGCCGCCTCCGCCGCCGCCGCGACCTCGGCCCCCGCCCACGCGGTCGAGCCGACCCCCGCCGAGGCGACGGCCGCGGCCGCCGATCTGGTGTCCGGCGTCGCCGAGCGCGCGTCCGAGATCCAGACCGTGCTGGAGCGGCCGCTGCTGGACCGCAAGGCGACGCTCACCGACCAGGAGGTCGAGGCGATCGCGGAGAGCTCGCCCGAGCTCCACGACTGGATCGACTCCCGCACGATCGCCCGCACCGCGGTCGACTACGACGCGGCCAAGCGGCTGCACACCTACTACGCCGTCTCGAAGGACGCGAAGGGCAAGGAGACGGTCGAGGCCCAGGTCTTCGTCTCCGACGACAGCGGCGAGATCACCGAGGTGCGGACCGGCCCCCAGGTCGCGTGGATGATGGCCCGCGGCTACGACGGCGCCTTCGGCCGCGCGATCACGCGCCCGGCGATCTGGATCCCGCTGTGCCTGATCTTCCTCCTGGCGATGCTCCCGTTCGCGGAGCCGCGGCGGATGCTGTCGATCCGCACGCTCGACCTGCTCGTGCTGCTGTCGTTCTCGATCTCGCTGATCTGGTTCAACGACGGCGAGATCTTCACGTCGGTGCCGCTCCAGTACCCGCCGATGGTGTACCTGGCGCTGCGCCTCGCGTGGATCGCGATCGCGCGCACGCGGGCGGCGCGGCCGGTGGCCGTCCCGGCGGGCGAGGCCGGCGACGATCGCGGCGATCGCCCGCCGCCGCGGCCGCGGCCCGCGTTCGGCGGCTCGGCGCCCACCTGGGTGCTGGTGACCCTGCTCCTCGTGACGCTGGCGTTGCGCTTCGGGCTCAACGCGTTCAACTCGAACGTCATCGACGTGGGCTACGCAGGCGTGATCGGCGCCGACCGCATCGAGCACGGCGCCACGCCCTACGGGAACATGCCGAGCGATTGCAGCTCGTGCGACACGTACGGCCCGCTGAACTACATCGCCTACGTCCCGTTCGAGCTCACGCAGCCGTGGGAGGGGAAGTGGGACGACCTCGGCGCCGCCCACGGCGCCGCAACGCTGTTCGACATCCTCTGCATCGCCGGGATGTTCGCCCTGGGGTGGCGCATCGCCGGCCTCCGGCTGGGGATGGGGCTGGCGCTGGCGTGGTCGGCGTTCCCGTTCACGGCCTTCGCGCTGGAGACGAACGCCAACGACGGGTTGGTCGCCGCGACGCTGATCTGGGGGCTGGTGCTGTTGCGGCACGCGTTCTGGCGCGGGGCGATGCTGGGGCTGGCCCTGTCCGCCAAGTTCGCGCCCGCGGTGCTGCTGCTGCTGTGGAGCCGCAAGCCCTTCCCGCGGCCCGGCCCGGGCCGCAACCTGGTGCCCTACGTCGCGGGCCTCGTGAGCGCGGTGGTCGCGACCGGCTGGGTGCTGCTGCTGGACGGCACCGACGGGGTCCGGGCGTTCTGGGACCGCACGATCGGGTACCAGCTGGGACGCGATTCGCCATTCTCGGTCTGGGGGCAGTACCCGGGGTTGCGCCCGGTCCAGATCGCCGTGATGGTGGTCGTGGCGATCGCCGCCGTGGCCGTGCTCCGCTGGCCGCGCCGCCTCGATCTGCTCACCATGACCGCCCTGTCCGGTGCCCTCCTCATCGGGGTCGAGCTGACGCTGACGCACTGGTTCTACCTGTACATCCCGTGGTTCCTGCCGTTCGCGCTCCTCGCGGTCGTGCCCGACTGGCCGCCGCCGCTGCGCCCGCGCCGGTCCGAGCCCGAGCCCGCGCGGGCGCCCGCGCACGAGCCCGTCCCGGTGCCCGGATGACCGGCAACCGCTGGACGCTCCCGGCCCTCGCCTGCGCCCTCGCCGCCCTGGTGTGGGCGATCCCGCTCCAGATCGGGGTCTACGCGAACTCGGTGATCACCGACATCCCGGTGTACCAGCGCGCGTACGACGCGATCGCCGGCGGCAACGTGCCGTACGCCGACTTCAGCCTGGAGTACCCGCCGCTGGCGGCCGGGCTCTTCTGGCTGGCGGGCGCGCTCCCGGGGCCGTACGGCGCGACGTTCTCGGTGCTGATGCTGCTGTGCCTGTGCGCGACGGTCGTCGGAGTGGTGTTCCTGGCGCGCGCGATCGGGCTGGACGGCCGGCGCCAGACCGTCGCGGCGGTGCTGACGGCGGTCAGCCCGCTCCTGATCGGCAACCTGGTCGAGACGCGGTTCGACATGGCGCTCTCGGCGCTGGTGGTGTGGATGCTGTGGGCGGCCGCGACCGAGCGCTGGCGCCTGGCGTGGGGCCTTCTGGCGGCGGCGACGTTGCTGAAGCTGATCCCGCTGGCCCTGATCCCGGTGCTGCTGCTGTGGCAGGCGCACCGCGACTCGGCGCGCCGCGCGTGGACCGGCTGCCTCGCCGCCCTGGCCGCGGTGGCGATCGTGATCGCGCCGTTCGCGATCATGTCGCCGTCCGGGACGTGGGAGATCGCCCGCTACCACCTCGACCGCCCGCTCCAGGTGGAGTCGATCGGGTCGGCCTACCTGCTGGGGCTCCACGCCCTGGCGGACGTGCCGGTCACGATCGAGAACTCCTACGGCAGCCAGGGGCTGGAGGGCACCGGCCCGGCGGTGATCGCCGCGATCATGACGGCCGTCCTGATCGTGCTGGTGATCGCCATCGCGTGGAGCTTCTGGCTGGGGCTGCACCGGTCGCGGCACCCCGGCGACGCCCGCCTGTTCGTGGCCGCCGCCGCGGCGACGCTGATCGCGATGCTGGTGTGCGGCAAGGTCCTGTCGCCGCAGTTCATGGTGTGGCTGCTGCCGGTGGGCTTCGTGGTGGCCGGCCGCTTCGGCCCCGCGACCGCCGTCGCGACGGCCGCGGCGATGCTGCTGACGTTCGCCTACTTCCCCCACCAGTATTGGGATTTGGTGGCGATGCACGACGGCCCGATCGCGATCCTCGTCCTGCGCGACACGGCGCTCATCGCGCTGCTGGCGGCCGCCTGGCCGCGCCCCAGCATCGCCGGGCGCCCCCTGGGGCGGGTGCTGGGGAGGGAACGCACGGAGCCGCCACGCGCCGAGAGCGCGGTGTCGGCCCGCTACCTCACCGACTGAGCCGGGCGTGAGGATCTCGGCGGTCGTCGCGACGTGCGATGGCGCCCCCCACGTCGGGGTCCAGCTGCGGTCGATCCTGGGCCAGCACCGGCCGCCCGACCAGGTGGTCGTCGCCGACGACGCCAGCGCCGACGGCACCCCCGGCATCGTCGAGGGCGTCCTGGCCGGGGCGCCGGCGACGGTCCGGGCGGAGCTCGTCCGCGGCGCGGAGCGCGTCGGCCTGCCCGGCAACCTGGAGCGCGCCCTCGCCCGGGCCGACGGGGACGTGGTCCTGTTCGCCGACCAGGACGACGCCTGGGCGGCGCACAAGCTCGACGTGGTGGAGGCGCGGTTCCGCCGCGACCCGGCGCTGCGACTCCTGTTCACCGACGCCGCGATCATCGACGCCGACGGCGCCGTGACCCCCGGTGGTCGGCTCTGGGACCGCACCGGCTTCACCGCGCGCCGGAGGCGGTCCTTCGGGCGCGACCCGCTCGGCGTGCTGCTGCGCCGCACCGTGGTGACCGGCGCGACGATGGCCGTCCGGCGCGACCTGCTGGAGGCGCTCGGCCCGCTGCCGCGCGAGGGCTGGCACGACGCGTGGCTGGCGCTCGGCGCCGCCCTGCGCGGGCGTGCGGCGATCGCCGCCCTGCCGGCGCCGCTCATCCGGTACCGGCTCCACGGCGCCAACCTGGCGGGCGTGCGCGGGCGGGGCGCGTGGGCCTGGTACGGGTCGCTCCGCTGGCCCCGCGAGGCCGTCCTGGCGCAGTGGGAGCGCCTCGCCGCGGGCGCCCCGGCCACGCCGGAGGCCGCCCGCCGCCTGGACCGGGCGATCGCGTTCCACCGCCGCCGCGGAACGCTGCCCGCGGCCCCGGCGGCCCGCCTCCCGGCGGTCGCCCGCCGGCTCCCCGACTACGCCCGCGCCCCCGGCGGCGTGCGTGCCGCGGCCTGGGACCTCACCAGCCCGGTGCTGATGCCGGGCGGCTGACTACCGCGGGAGGCCCACCTCGCCGCGGGCCGCCGGGAGGCCCGAGAGCCCGGGCGCCAGGGTGCCCGCCCGGCGCACGAGCCCCCGGGCCCGGTCCGGGTCGGACGGTGCGACCCGGCGCGCGTCGGCCAGCAGGCGCTGCGCGGCGCGGGTCGACCAGCTCCGGACCGCGGCCTGGGAGCTGCGGTAGGGGACGACGGTCCGCATCACCTCGACGGCCTCGGCGTAGCGGCCGGCGTTGCCGAGCGTGAGGGCGGCCTGGTAGCGCGCCTCGACCACGACGCCCATGTCCGACGTCGCGCCCGGGACGGGCGGCGGGGCGGTCTGGCCGAGGCCGGCGATGCCGACGGCCGGGATGACGCACATCGCCAACGCGGCGGCCAGGAGGGCCACGCGGCGGCGCAGCCGGACCGGCGTCCCGGGGGACGGCGATGCGACCCGGAAGACCCCGTCCGGTGCGAGGGACGCCGCGAGGGCGCCATCGGCCGGGGTGGGGCGCCCCGTGCGACCGATGATGGGCATCATCTCTAGGATCGGCGCGCGGCGCGAAATGCTTGACCCCCCTCCCGCGCGACGCCTTCTCGGGTTAGCCTCGGGTCATGGCCGGCGCGCGCTTCCTGGCGCAGACGATCCGGGGCCGTGACGACGCCATGGCGCGGCTGGAGGAGCTGATCGCGGACGGCGGCGCCCTCGTCCTCGTCGGCGAGGGTGGCATCGGGAAGACGCGGCTCTCGCGCTGGACGGCCGAGCGCGCCGCTCGGCGGCGGATGGGCGCGCTCGAGGGAACGACCGTCCTCGGGGTCGCCGAGCCGCTCGCGGTGATGCGGGACCTCGTGCGCTCCGCCCGCCGCGCGGGCGCCGAGCCCACGCTGCGCGACCCCCTCGCCGCGGAGTTCCCGGCGCGCCTGCTCCCCGAGCTCGGGGGCGGCGCGGAGGACGGGAGCCTGGGTGCCACGTTCGAGGCCGCCGCGCGGTATCTGGACGCGCTCGCCGGTCCTCGGGGGGCCCTGGTCGTCCTGGAGGACTTGCACTGGGCCGACGCGACGAGCCTGTCGCTGGTCCCGTTCCTCGCCCGGACACTGGACCGCCAGCGGATCGCGCTGCTCCTGACCTTCCGGCCCGAGGACCACACCGGCACCCCGGCGCTCGAGGGGCTGCGGGCGGAGCTGCGGCGGAGCCGGCTGGCGGAGGAGGTGCGCCTCGGGCCGCTCGACGAGCGCGATGCCGCGGCCATGCTCGCCGAGATCCTCGGGGGGGCGCCGGCGCCCGATGTCACGGCCGAGTTGCTCCGGCTCGCGGGCGGCAACCCGTTCGCGGTCGAGGAGCTGGCCCGGGCCGCCGTCGAGTCCGGATGGCTCGACCGGACCAGCGGGCGGCGGCAGGGCACGAGCGCAGTGGCACTGCCGTGGACGCTGGCGGAGTCGATCCGGGCGCGGGCGGCGGCGCTTCCCCCGGAGGAGCGGGAGCTGCTCGCCTGGGCGGGCGCCATCGGCCGCCGCTTCGACGCGCACCTCCTCGCCCGGTCGTCCGCGCGCGACATCGACGCGGTGCTCGACGGACTCGACGCGCTGACGTCCGCCGGGCTCGTCGCCGAGATCCCCGACGATCCGTCCGGAGGCGCATTCGCGTTCCGCCACGCGCTCGTCCACGAGGCGCTCGCCCGGGAGGGACTCGCCGCGCGACGGCGCGAGCGCCACGAGGCGATCCTCCTCGCGGCCGAGGCGATGGCCGACGAGGGGGCGGCACCGCTCTCTCCGGCCGAGCTCGCGCGCCACGCGATGGCCGCGGGCGACCGGGAACGGACCCTCGCCCACTCGCGCGAGGCGGTCGCCGAGGCGCAGGAGCTGGGCGCCGTGGACGAGGCCGTCCAGCATCTGGAGCGCGCCCTCACGCTCTGGACGCCGGAGGACGGGCCGGCGCTCCGCGCCGAGCTGCTGTTCGCGTGTGGGCGGCTGCGCACCCGTCTGGCGCGCGGCGACGAGCGGGCGGTCGAGCTGCTCGCATCCGCGCGGGAGGCGTACGAGGCGCTGGGGGACCAGCCCGGCGCGCTCTGGGCGCTGGCGGTGCTCGCCGACGCCCGCCTCGAGGCCGGCGACCGTCTGGCGGCCATGGCCGACTGGGAGGCGGCGATCCCCCGATTGCGCGGGAGCGGTCAGCGTGAGGCACTTAGGACCGCCCTCGTGGGCTACGCCCGCGGGCTCGCGCTCGAAGAGCGCCTGCCGGCCGCCCGCGTCGCCGCCGACGAGGCGCTCGCCCTGGTGCCTGCCGCCGCGACCGTCGCGGAGGCGTACGAACGCGTGAACCTCTTGATCACGCGCGGGATGGTCGCGAACGGCGAGTTCCAGCCGGCGGTGGCCCGGCCTCTCCTCGAGGAGGCGATCGCCCTCGCGCTCGCCCACCACGACGACATCGGCGCGGCGCGTGCCCACCACCTGATCGCCATGTCGTCGCTCCCCTTCCGCCCGGTCCCCGAACTGCTCGGCCACGCCCGGACCGCCCGCGAGCTGGTGGACCGACACGGACTCAGCAACCTCGCCGCCTGGTACGTGGTCATCGGGGGGCTGCTCCTCTGCGAGGCCTGTCTCTTATACACATCTAGATGTGTATAAGAGACAGGTACGAACGCGTGAACCTCTTGATCACGCGCGGGATGGTCGCGAACGGCGAGTTCCAGCCGGCGGTGGCCCGGCCTCTCCTCGAGGAGGCGATCGCCCTCGCGCTCGCCCACCACGACGACATCGGCGCGGCGCGTGCCCACCACCTGATCGCCATGTCGTCGCTCCCCTTCCGCCCGGTCCCCGAACTGCTCGGCCACGCCCGGACCGCCCGCGAGCTGGTGGACCGACACGGACTCAGCAACCTCGCCGCCTGGTACGTGGTCATCGGGGGGCTGCTCCTCTGCGAGGCCGGGGACTGGGAGGGCGCAGCCGGCGCGCAGTCGGAGGTGGACGAGCTGTTGCAGGGGACAGAGGGCGCCGAATGGACCCGCTGGATCAACGGGCAGAACCGGGCGGAGCTGCTGCTGGGTCTGGGGAGGCTCGCCGCGGCCCGCCGGTTGGCTGCGGACCTGGCCGCGCAGCCGCTCGCGCAGACGAGTCCGCCGTTGCGCCGGGAGATCCTGGTGGTGGCCGCCGAGGCCGCCCTCGTTGCGGGGGATCATGACGATGCGGTCGCGGACGCCGGGCCCGCGCGGGAGGAGCTCGAGCGCGCGATGGCCGCCGGCGAGACCCTCGACGAGTACCTCGCCCTCCCCGTCGTCGCCATCCTGATCGCCTCGGGAGAGACGCAGCGCGCCGATGCACTCGCGCGGGCGCTCGGGCTCCAGTACCCCAGCGGACACGCAAGGGGGGCGGCGGGGCTCGTGGCCATGCCGTCCGATCCCGCGCAGGGCCGGGCCGAGATCGAGCGGGCGGTGGCGATGTTGGACGCGCTCGGGCGGCGTGTCGTCGCCGCGCGGCTCCTCGTGCTCGGCGCGACCGTCGCGTCGGCGACGCAGGAGGGCCGCCCGACGGCCGTCGCCCTGGCGCGGGCGGCGCTCGAGCGGTTCCGTGCGATGGGCTCGGACGAGTGGTGCCGGCGTCTGGAGGCGATGCTGCGCTCGTGGGGTGAGCGGGCGCCGACGCGCGCCGGTCGCGGCGAAGGGGGCTTGTCGCGCCGCGAGCTGGAGGTCCTGGCCCTCGTCGCCGAGGGCCTGACGAACCGGGGGATCGCCGAGCGCCTGGTGATCAGCGAACACACCGCCGTCCGGCACGTCGCGAACCTGATGGCCAAGCTCGGCGCGCCCAGCCGGGCGGCTGCGGTGAGGATCGCGGCGGAGCGTGGTCTGCTCGTTTCCGAGCCGGGCGACATTGCCATGCCGACAGGGTCCGAATAGCAAGGCCTTGCAATGGCAAGGGGCCCTCATGGGCCTACGTTGCTCCCATGTCCGAGCACCCCGATCCGCTCCCCCCCGACTTCGACGCCTTCCGCGCCAGCCGGCTCCGGTTCTTCGACGGACTGGCCGCCGATCACCTGCTGCGTCGCATCCAGGATGAGGCCGCCCGTCAGGAGACGGACGTGCAGCGCTCCCTCACCATCCAGGGCGACCTGGTCGTGCTCTCGTCCGAGCGCCGCGTGATCCTCGACTACTTCGGGTCGGCGCAGCGCGATCTGGCCGACGTGATCCGGGATCGCCTCGGCTTCCGCGACGAGGCCNCATACGTTGTTCCCACAGGTGCCGATGGCAGTGCATTAAGATCAGGAGCCGGAACATCATGCAAATCATTCATTTCTTCATCGCGACTATTTGGTTCACTATCTTCATGATTGTTCATTGAATTTCGATTTCTCACGGACGGATTTTGCGATTGCCTTGCTCGCGATGACAGACTCCACAAGTGCCGTGCCCGAGAAGATTGACTCCGCGATTGTCTCGCAGGAGAAGATGCACTCCTCGATTGCGCAGAGACGTGTTGACTTGAATCTCTCGAAGGATATTCACAGCGAACGAACTTCGCCTCACACCCCGTACAAAATTTTTATGAGCACGTAGATCTTCTTTCCTCCTATGATTCTTAAGCGCAGCTCTCAATGCACGCATACGTTTAACATGAACGGTTGGTCGTCTTCCCTGCCTTTTCCTTTGTTTTGAAATTATACGCGACGTAGAAAATGGTTCATTCACATTCATTCTATTGACGTGTTCCATTCGTTCACCAGACTCTACAGTACTTTCAACAACTATTGCACTTGCATCATAGCCCGATGGCACATGGTGAGACATCGACGACAACAATCCAAGTTCCAAACGACCAAGGTTGTCACACGGGGATCCCCGGGGCCCAAGCCGGGGTACGGGTTTCACCACGAGGCGCCCGCCGTCGGGCGTGCCGTCGAAGGGGTCCTTCCCGAGTGGACCGCCGTCGCGGAGTGCCCGAAGGAGCTCCTGATCGGCGGCCGCCGCCGGCCCGCTCGATCCGGCGCGACGCTGGCCGTCGAGGACCCGTCCACGGGCGAGGTCCTGTGCGCCGTCTCCGACGCCGGCCCGGCCGACGCGGCCGACGCGCTGGCGGCGGCGGACGCGGCCCAGGCGGCCTGGTCGGCTGTCGCGCCCCGCGACCGCTCCCGCGTGCTCCGCCGCGGCGCGGACGAGCTGCTCGCACGGATCGACGCGCTGGCGATGCTGATCACCCTGGAGATGGGCAAGCCGTTGGCGGAGTCGCGCGATGAGGTGTCCTTCGCGGCCGAGTACCTCGAGTGGTGCGCCGAGGAGGCCGTCCGAGTGGCCGGCACCTGCACCGACAGCCCCGACGGCCGCGCACGCGTCGTGACGCGCCGGCGCCCGGTGGGGCCGTGCCTCATCGTGACCCCGTGGAACTTCCCGCTCGCCGTCCCGGCCCGCGGCGTCGCCGCCGCGCTCGCCGCCGGCTGCACCGTCGTGCTGCGCCCCTCGGCGATGACCCCGCTCTCCGCCCACGCCCTCGCGGACGCCCTGCAGGCGGCCGGGCTGCCGGACGGCGTCCTGAACGTCGTCGTCTGCTCCGCGGACGGCGCGACGGACGGCCTGCTGGACGATCCCCGCCTGCGGAAGGTCACGTTCACCGGCTCGACGGCCGTCGGGCGTCACCTCATCCACGGCGCCGCCGACCGCGTGCTGCGCGTCAGCGCCGAGCTCGGCGGCCAGGCTCCCTTCATCGTCCTGGCCGACGCCGACCTCGACGCGGCGGTCGACGGCGCCGTCGCGGCGAAGATGCGCAACGGCGCCGAGGCCTGCACCGCAGCGAACCGCTTCTATGTCGATCGGCCGGTGGCGGCCGAGTTCACGCGCCGCCTCACCGAGCGGCTGGGCGCGATGCGCATCGCCCGCGGCACCGAGCCGGGCGCCGAGCTGGGGCCCGTGATCGGCGAGCGGCAGCGGTCGCGGCTCCAGGATCTGGTTGACGACGCCGTCGCCCGCGGCGCACGGGTGCCGCTCGCCGGCGGCTCGCTCCCCGGCCCCGGTCACTTCTTCGCGCCGGTCGTACTGACCGACGTCCCCGAGGACGCACGCGTCATGCACGAGGAGCTCTTCGGGCCGATCGCCCCCGTCGTCGTCGTGGACGGCGAGGCGGACGCGGTCGCCCGCGCGAACCGGTGCGACCAGGGCCTCGCCGCCTACGTCTACACGTCGGACCTCGACGCGGCGCTCCGGATCGGGGACGCCCTCGAGGTCGGCATGGTCGGCGTCAACCGCGGACGCGTCTCCTCGGCGGCGAGCCCCTTCTGCGGCGTGAAGCAGTCGGGGTACGGGCAGTCCGGCGGCCCGGGCGCCCTCGACGACTACCTGGAGACCCGGGTCCTCACGATCGCCGCCGGCTGATCAGCGCTGCTTCGCGGGATCGACGGCGGTCTCGGTGAGGGCCATCTCCCCCGCGGACTGATCGAAGTCGTAGTGGGTGACGGCGGGGCCCAGGACGTCGAGGTTGGTGCTGTCGAGGTAGGGCACCCACGGCACGACCTCCTCGGTGATCCGCCGGTCGAGCGCCGTCCAGCACGCGGTCCGTTCCTCGCCGGAGGTCGTCAGGCAGCGGTCGATGTCGCGATCGACCGAGGGCGGCGGCCCGCCCGCCGGCAGCCGGACGCCCAGTTCCCGGGCCTGCGCCGGCGTCAGGCCGACCAGGCCGAGGTTGCCGTTGCCCTCGGGGATGATGGACCGGCCGTCGTGCAGGGGCACGATGGTCGTGCGGGCGTCGGCGTAGTCCTTGCCGAAGCCGGCGTGGGTGCTGATCGGGATGCCCTTCTTGACGTCGCCGGCAGTCCCGTAGGCGACCGTCGGAGGCACTTCGCGCGGCGAGAGCCCGACTCCGATTCTCGCGGCCGACGCCTTGATGATGGGGGTCATCTGCTTCCACACCGGCTGGTTGCGGGTGATCAGGACGATCCCGCGGCACTCGGGTGCATCGCACACGCCGTCCCCGTCCGTGTCGTAGCGCGACAGCTTCATCTCGGCGGCGGCGGCCTCCGGGTCGCCGTCGTACGGCGGATCCTGGAACGGGTGGTACGACGCCGTGCGCATGTCGTCGCCGAGGATCCCGTCGGGGACGACGTCGGTGGCGATCTCGCCCGACACCGGCCCGCCCCACGCCCGCTGGAGCCCCGCGAGATCCATGACCATGTTCATCGCGCGCCGGACGTGCACGTCGTCGAACGGCGGCTGGGTCAGGTTCATGGCGATGTACCAGGTCGCGTCCTGGCTGTTGACGCGCAGCCGCGGGCGGAGCCCCGGGTCCTGGAGGTAGCGTCTGGCGGTCGCGCCGGGGGGGCGGTCGAAGCTGCCGTCGTACTCGCCGCGCGCGATCTTGGCGTAGATGTCGGCGGTGTTGGTGTTGACGATGATGCGGATCCGGTCGGGGTAGTTCGCGGGATCCCGCTCCGGGTCGGTCGCAGGGTCGTAGTTCGGGTTCCGGACGAACGTCGCCCCGCGGATCAGGTCGAGGCCGCGCAACGGCCGCTGGCTGCCGCAGCTCGAGATGTCGAGATCCTCGCTCCCCTCGATCATGTAGGCGCCGCTCGAGATCACGTAGCGCCCGTACTCGTGGGGGTCGGCGTGACAGCGCGCGACCTCCTCGGGGATCGGCGCGGTCGCCGGGAGCGAGAAGGCGAACGGGAAGTCACCGCGGGGCTCGGTGAGCCGGAAGACGATGGTGCGGTCGTCTGGTGTGGAGATGCCGCGGATGCGGTCCGCCTTGCCGTCGAGGACGTCCTGGAACCCGTCGATGACCGTGTAGTAGAAGGCGTACTGGGCGAGGCCGGGCGTCGCGATCCGCCGCATGGCGTACGCGACGTCGCGGGAGGTAATCTCACGGTTCACCGGCGGCCCGAACCGGACGCCCTCGCGTAGGCGGAACGTGTAGGTGAGTCCGTCGGCGGAGATCTCGGGCTGCGCCTCGGCCAGGTCCGGCACGAGCTCGTCGCCGGCGGCGCCGGCCGTCGCCCGGTAGCCGAGCAGCGTCCGCGTGATGGCCTTGAGGCCGGTATGGAAGAAGTACTCCCCGGTGGGGTCGAACTGGGCGGTGTTGGCGAGGTCGACGGTGGCGATCCGCAACGTCCCACCCTGCGTCGGGGTGCCGAGGTCGACCGGCCCGCCGAGCTCCTGCATCAGCGCCGCGGCGCCCTCCCCCTCGGCCGAGGACGTGTCGTCATCGCCGCCGCACGCGGCACCCCCGACCAGAACGGCGCACGCCACCGCGGCCACGAGCACGGACCAGACCCGCAGTCCCACGTTCATCGCCCACCCCTGTGCGATCGAACCGCACGCGACTCTATGACTTCCTGATGGCGCCCGCCAAGGTCACCCGATCTGCGCTGCCTGACGGCTCGGCGGCGGGTTAACGTCGCGCCATGACGAGCGCCCCCCTGCTGGCGCGCGCGATCCACGGCCGGGCCGAGGCGACCGCACGCCTGGACAGCCTCGTGGAGGGGGGTGGGGCAGTGGTCCTCGTGGGCGAGGCGGGGATCGGCAAGACCCGCCTTGCCCGCCACGCGGGGGAGCAGGCCGGGACGAAGCGGGCGTTTGTGCTGGAGGGCCACGCCACCCTCGGCGCCATCGAGCCGCTGGGGGTGATCTGCGACCTGGTGCGCGCCGCCCGCCGCGCGGGCATCTCCCCGCCTGCACGTGAGCGGGAGGCCGCCGCCTTCCCGGCGATGGTCCTGCCGGAGCTGGGCGGCGGCTCTGACGGGGCGGGGTTGGGGGCGATCCAGGACGCCGCCGCCCGGTACATCAGGGCCATCGCAGGCACCCGCGGGGCGTTGGTGGTGCTGGAGGACCTCCACTGGGCCGACGCCACCAGCCTGGGGGTGATCACCTACTCGATCCGCGCCGTGCGTGAGGCACCGGTGGCGTTCGTGCTCACGCACCGCCCCGCCGACGATCCGTCGGCCACCGGGCACCTCGCCGGCGTCCGGGCGGAGCTCGCGCGGGAGCGGCTGGCCCAGGAGATCACCTTGACCCCCCTCGAGTCCGCGGACGCGTCGGCGATGCTCACTGAGGTGCTGGGCGGCGAGCCGCCACCTGAGGTTACGCAGGAGCTGCTGCGCCTGGCGGAGGGGAACCCGTTCGCCCTGGAGGAGCTGGCGCGGGCCGCCGTGGAGTCGGGGTGGTTCGATCCGCACACCGGCAGCCGCGAGGATGTCGGGCCGGTGGCATTGCCGTGGACGCTGGCCGAGTCGATCGTCGCCCGCGCAGCCGCCCTCGATGCCGAGACCAGGGAGGTGCTCGCCTGGGCGGTGGCACTCGGCGACCGCATCGACGCCCTCCTGCTGCGGGAGGCCGCCGAAATGGACGAGCTCGAGGCGGGCGTACGGCTGGACGCGCTCGCCGAGGCGGGGTTTCTGGTCGCCCTGGCAGCCGACGACGGCGCGATCAACATGGCCTTCCGGCACGCCCTGGTGCTGGAGGCGCTCTCACGAGAGGGCGGGGCGCTGCGCAGGCGCGCACGCCACGCCCGGATCCTCGCCGCCGCCGAGTCGCTGGCCGCCCAGGGGCGGTTGCGGATGCCCGCCGCTGAGCTCGCCCGCCACGCCCTCGCGGCGGGCGACCGCGCCCGGGCGCTGGTCCACTCGCGCAGCGCGGCTGATCACGCGCTCGAGCTCGGCGCGGTCGAGGAGGCGACCGTCCAGGCCGAACGAGCCCTCGGGCTCTGGACCCAGAGCGACGGCCCACGTCTACGCGCCGAGCTCCTCTTCAGCCTCGGTTCCCTCCTCAGCGATATACGTCAGCAGGGGCCGAGGCCGGTGGAGCTGCTCCGGCAAGCGACCACCCTCTACGAAGCGGCACAGGATGAGGCGGGAGTCGCGCGCAGTCGCGCGGCGGCCCTCGAGCGGCTGATCCTGACCAGTGACCAGCCCCATGCCATCGAAAACTGGCGATCGACTACAGCGGCACTGCAGGAGGTCGGGGCAGATGACGCCCTTCCGCGGACGTTGGGCATCCTCGCGATCGGCCTGTCCGCCAACTACCGGATCGACGAGGCCGTGGCGGTGATCCATGAGGGGCTCACGTTGGTCCCGGAGCCGCGAACCGCCAGGGAGGCGACCGACCGGACACGGCTACTTATGGTCGATGGGCTCATGGCCCTGAGCCGCGCGGATGCCGTGACAGCGCGCGATCGACTGGGGGAGGCAGCGGCACTCGCCGCGCGGCACCACGATGACATGGGCGCCGCGAGCGCGCTGCGCTGTCTCGCCTTCGGAAACATCATCCTCGTGCGACCCGCCGAGTCGCTCGACCAGCTCGGCCGCGCCGCCGAGCTCGTCGCGGCCCACGGGCTGCGCGAACTGGAGGGCTTCTACCTCGGGATGGCCGCCTATGTCGCAGCCGGCGCGGGCGCCTACGAGCGGGCCGCCGACCTGCTCGGGCGTGCGGAGCAGCTGGTGGAGGGAACCCCCGGCGCGGGCTACATGTCGTGGAGCATCCCTGACACCCGCGCCGCGTTGCTCTTGGCCTTGGGCGAGCTCGGGCAAGCGATGGCGGTGCGCCGCGAGATGGCGACGTGGCCCGTCGAGGTCACATACGAGCGGCTCGCGCTCGAGACGGCCGAAGAGGTCGCGCTGCTCTGCCTGCTCACCGGCGAGCCCGATGAGGCGGGGCAACTCGTGAGCCCGCACGTCACGCAGTACCTCGCGCTGATCGCCTGCGGCTCCGGCGCCGAGATCGAGACGTTCCTGCGCAAGGTGATCGTGCTCGAGGCCGCCGGTGACCGGGACGACGCCCGGACGATCCTCGAATGGGCCCGCAGGCTCCTGCCGGATCACCCACACGTCGCGTTCGGCGACGCGCTCCTCGCCATCCGGGGGGACCCGGGCGCGGCGGCGCCCCGGATCGAGGAGGCCCTCGCGGCGTGGGACGCGCAAGGGTGGCGCGCCGACGCCGCGCGGCTGGCGATCCACGCCGCCCAGGCGGCTGAGCGGGCCGAGGAAGGGCGGGCGGCAGCGGTGACGCTCGCCCGCGGCGCCCACACCCGCTTCCAGGAACTCGGCGCCGACGCCTGGTGCCGCCGCATCGAAGGGATGCTCCGCCGATGGGGCGAGCGCGCCCCCACCCGCCCCGGCCCGGGCGCCGGCGGCCTCTCCCAACGCGAGCTCGAGGTGCTCGCCCTCGTCGCCGAGGGCCTCACCAACCACCAGATCGCCCAACAACTCGTCATCAGCGACCACACCGCCATCCGCCACGTCGCCAACCTGATGGCCAAGCTCGGCGCCCCCAACCGCGCAGCCGCAGTCACCCTCGCCACCGAACGCGGCCTGCTCACGGGTTAACGTCGGGGCATGAGTAGCGCTCCCCTGCTGGCGCGCACAATCCACGGCCGCGCCGAGGCGACCGCACGCCTGAACAGCCTCGTGGAGGGGGGTGGGGCAGTGGTGCTGGTGGGCGAGGCGGGGATCGGCAAGACCCGGCTCGCCCGGTACGCCGCGGAGCGGGCCGGAGCCGCACGCATGTCCGTGCTGGAGGGCCACGCCACCTTGGGCGCAATCGAGCCGCTGGGGCTCGTCTGTGACCTGGTGCGCGCCGCCCGGCGCGCCGGGGTGGAGCCGCCGCAACGGGAGCGGGAGGCCGCTGCGTTCCCGGCGATGGTGCTGCCGGAGCTGGGTGGCAGCGACGGCGCCGGGTTGGGGGCGATCCAGGACGCCGCCGCCCGCTACATAAGGGCGATCGCGGGGACCCGCGGCGCGTTGGTGGTGCTGGAGGACCTCCACTGGGCCGACGCCACCAGCCTCGGGCTCATCGCGTTCACTATCCGCGCCCTGCGCGGCGCCCCGGCAACGTTCGTGCTGACCCACCGCCCAGCAGCGGACGCCGCCGCCGGCCACCTCACCGGATTCCGGGCAGAGCTCGCGCGGGAGCGACTGGCCGAGGAGATCTCCCTCACCCCCCTCACAGCCGCCGACGCGGCAGCGATGCTCACCGAGGTGCTCGGCGGCGAGCCGGCACCCGAGGTGGCCCAGGAGCTGCTGCGGCTGGCGGAGGGCAACCCCTTCGCGTTGGAGGAGCTGGCGCGAGCGGCGGTCGAGTCGGGCTGGCTCGACCCGCACACCGGCAGTCGAGGGGGCGCCGGCCCGGTGGCGTTGCCGTGGACGCTGGCCGAGTCGATCGTCGCCCGCGCCGCCGCCCTGGAGCCGGAGGCCCGAGAGGTGCTCGCCTGGGCGCTCGCGCTGGGCCAACGCGTGGATGCGCTCCTCCTCGCGGAGGCGGCCGGGATGGGCGGACTCGATGCGGGGGTGCAGCTCGACACCCTCGCCGATGCGGGGTTCCTCGTCGCCCTCCCCTCTGACGACGGCGCGATCGCCATGACGTTCCGCCACGCCCTAGTCCTGGAGGCCCTCTCGCGGGAGGGCGGGGCGCTCCGACGCCGCGCCCGCCACGCCCGGATCCTCGCCGCCGCCGAGACGCTGGTCGATCAGGGACGCCTGCGCATCCCTGCCGCCGAGCTCGCACGCCACGCCCTCGCCGCCGGCGACCGCGACCGAGCGCTCGCTTTCTCACGCGCCGCCGGGGACCACGCCCGAGAGCTGGGGGCGGTCGAGGAGGCGACCGTCCACGCCGAGCGCGCCCTTTCGCTGTGGGCCGAGCCCGACGGTGCCGTCCTGCGCGCCGAGTTGCTGTGGACGCTCGGCTTCCTCCTCAGCGACACGCGGCGGGAGGGCCCGCGGCCGCTGGAGCTGCTCCGCGAGGCGACCGCCCTCTACGAGACGGCCGGCGACCAGGGTGCTGCAGCACGCTGCCGCGCGGCCGTCGCGGCACATCTCTTCTTCACGACCGACGAGCAGCTGGCGGCACTGGCCGAGTGGGAGAGGGCCCTGCCGGCGCTGCGGCGCGCAGGCGCGACTGACGCCCTCCGGCGGGCGCTGTCGCGGTACGGCCAGGGGCTAGTCGGGGACTACCGCATCGACGACGCACAGGCGGCCGTGGACGAAGGGCTCGCGATGATCCCGGACCCACCGACGGCTGCCCAGGCCTACGACCGAACGCGGCTTCTGACCGTCGACGGCTTCATCGCGCTCACCCGAGGTGACGGCGCGCGGGCGCGGGATCGTCTGCGGGCAGCGGTATCGCTCGCCGTCGCGCACCACGACGACCTCGGTGCGGCAGGCGCACTGCGCATGCTCGGCTTGGGCAACCTTCTGCTCGTGACACTGGAGGAGTCGCTGGACTGCCTAAGGCGGTGCACAGAGCTCGCCGCCGCGCACGGCCTCCGCGAGTCGGAAGCCATGGACCTCGGAAACGCTGCATTCGTCGCCGCGAGAGGGGGAGCGTACGCCCGCGCCGACGAGCTGCTCCACCGAGCTGAGGAGTTGATCGTCGACACGCCGGATGCCGGGCACGCCCCCTGGTACATCCTCGACGCCCGGGCCGACTTGCTGGCGGCGGAGGGCCAGTTGGAGCAGGCGATGTCGGTGCGCCGCGACATGGCGGAATGGCCGGTCGAGAAGGGTTCCTACCGGCTCGCCGTCGAGACGGGGGAGGAGCTCGCGACAGTCCTTCTTCTGGCGGGCGAACACGATGCGGCGATACGGCTCATGGGCCCCTACGCGGCGCGATACCTCGACGCCATCGCCAGCGGCTCGGGCGCCGAGGTCGAGACGTTCGTGCGCAAGGTCATCCTGCTCGAGGCCGCGGGCCAGCGGGAAGACGCTGCGACCGTCCTGAAATGGGCGCGCGGGATCGTGCCGGACCACACCCTGATCCGGTACGGCGACGCGCTCCTCTCACTCCCTGACGACCCAGCGGTGGCGGCCATCGCCGAGGCGCTCGCGGCACGGGACGCGCAGGGGTGGCGCGCCGACGCCGGGCGGCTGGGCGTCCTCGCCGCCCACGCCGCGCACCGCGCCGACGGGGGACACGCCGCGGCGGTGGCGCTCGCCCGTGGCGCCCACACCCGCTTCCGGGAACTCGGCGCCGACCCCTGGTGCCGCCGCATCGAGGCGACCCTCCGCCAATGGGGCGAGCGCGCCCCCACCCGCCTCCCCGGCCCCGGAGCCGGCGGCCTCTCCCAACGCGAACTGGAAGTCCTCGCCCTCGTCGCCAACGGCCTCACCAACCACCAGATCGCCCAACAACTCGTCATCAGCGACCACACCGCCATCCGCCACGTCGCCAACCTGATGGCCAAGCTCGGCGCACCCAACCGGGCCGCCGCCGTCACCATCGCCACCGAACGCGGCCTCCTGACCGACCACTCCCGGGAACCGACCGCAGGCTGACCCTCAGGTGTCCCCGGCCACCAGGGCGCGGAGCCGCGGCAGGCTCGACAGCCACGGCGCGATCCGGGCGGCGTCGCGCACGAGGGCCCGCGCGCGGCCCGGCCGGGTGGTGCGGACGCGCCGGGCCTCGGCCAGCATGGCCTGGGCCGCCCGCACGGAGTAGCTGCGGGCCGCGGCCGGCGCGTTGCGGAACGTCCCCAGCGACTCCATCGCCTCACGGGCCTCCACGAACCGGCCCTGCCGCCCGAGCGCGGTCGCCATCCGGTACTGCGCGAGCAGGACCGCCTCGGCCGCCGGCGGGCCGGCCGCGCCG
>BFBZ01000025.1_pt192 | contig 32514 bp, 33 predicted proteins | sample 1888401 | NCBI WGS metagenome assembly BFBZ01 (sample SAMD00112614, study PRJDB3348) | symbiont metagenome | host: Chara braunii
CACGGTGCCGCCCTCCATGACGAAGTTCCGCACGGTCGTTCCGGTCAGGATATCGACGCCATGTTTCTTGAGGGAGAGAAGCAATCGGCCGATCAGCGCATTGCCCATGACCAGCCGCGACCCGCGCGGTCCGGACAGTCGGTCCACGCCGTATCGCGCCAGGATCCTTGCCGCATGGGAGAAGGATTTCCATGACGTCTTGAGATTGAGAAGATGATTGATGTCGGTGCGGTCCACCATCATGCCGCCGAAGATGGTGAATTCCGGGATCGGCGGCCGGATGCGGGCGAGGTCGTCTCCAAGACTCCTGCCGTCGAACGGGATGGGTTCGAGCGCGCGGCCCCGCATGGTCGCCCCCTCATGTTGCTGCTCGTAGTCCGGATGGGTGGCGTAGGGGCGAAACTTGACGTCGCTGTTGGCTTCCAGCGTCGCGATGGCTTCCGGACCGCTGTCGAGGAACGCCTCGCGCAGCGCGGCTGGTGAACGATTTCCGACCGCGGCGTTCAGGAAAGCGCTGGCCTTCTCCCGACTGTCGCCCTGATTGACTGTCGCGGCATGGTGGGAGTTCGGAATCCAGGTCGTGGCGGCGGACAGTGCGCTGGTCCCGCCGACATAGTCCGTGCTCTCCACCAGCAAGACCCTGCCTCTCTGTATCGCGGCGAACAGCGCGGCCGCCATGCCGCCGGCCCCGGCACCGACGACCACGAGATCATAGGTTGCGCCGTCTGCGATTGAATCAATCGTTCGAAACATGATGAACCTCAGGCACGCGCTTCGGGAGAAAGCAGAAAGTCGACCATCGAATTTTGCAGGGCGTTGTACATCTCGGTGCCGGTCGACGTCGGACAGCCGATCCGTCTCGCGGCTTCGACCAGCGGCGAAACGGCGGGAGCGGTGATGACGCAGCCGACGAACGTCGTCGGCGACAGTCTCGTGACGTCCACTGGCAGCGGATCGTCGGCTTTCATGCCGGCGGGCGTGGCGTTGGCCACCAGATCGTAACCGTGCGGATCGGCCGAGCCGGCCACGATTTCAGCGCGATCGAGCGTTTTCAGCCGAGTCACCAGGTGGTCGCGCCGCGCGACGTCGCCATCATGAACGGCGAGCTCGCGCACACCGGCCTCCACCAGCGCCATGGCGATGGCTGAGCCGGCGCCGCCAGCGCCGATCAGCAGGGCACGCTTTCCACGCGGATCGTAACCCTGGCGGCGGACGGCACCGACGAAGCCGAGACCATCGACCATGTCGCCGTGCCAGCGGCCGTCAGCACGCCGGCGCATGATGTTGACCGTGCCGAGGAAGTCGCCGCGCTCGGTGGCGCTGGCGCAATGGCGATGGCAGGCGAATTTGTGCGGCACGGTGACGATGACGCCGTCGAGATTCTTGAGACGGTCCGCAATGGCCAGCAACCCGCCGAGATCCTCGGCATCGACCTGCACCGGGACCAGCACGCCGTCGTAGCCTCTGTCGATAAAAGCCCCGGTCACGCCGCCGGGGGATTTCACCTGCGCGATAGGGTCGCCAAGTATCACATTGAGGCGGGTGGCGCCGGTCAAATTCAGGTTCATCATCTCTCTCCGGATCAAATGGCAGCGCGTTTGAGTGTTGCTTCGAGCTCGTCGCCCTGGACGACTCCGAGAAGGCGGGCCTGCAGGTCATGGTCGCGCTCCAGCCTGGCGGCGTCGCCTTCGAAAGCGACCTGGCCGTTGACCAGCACATAGGCCCGATCCACGATCGGCAGTACGCTTTCCGCATGATGTTCGACGATCACCATCGCAACCTTGCCGCGCAGTTTCACCAGCGCATCCATCACCTCCTTGACGACGGCGGGAGCCAGGCCCTCGAACGGCTCGTCGAGCAGGATCAGCTTGCTCGGCACCACCAGTGCCCGCGCGATCGCGACCATCTGCCGCTCGCCACCGGACAGGTTTTCTGCCTTCGCCTTCTGCCGCGTACGCAGGCGTGGAAAAAGCTCGAAGATCTGCTCCAGGCTGCTGCCGCCCGGGCGCGCGGCGAGTTGCAGGTTTTCCGTGACGGTCAGGTTCGGGAACAGGCGTCGCCCTTCCGGCACGAGCGATATTCCGAGACGATTGATCTCGTAGGGCTTCAATCCGCTGAGCGGCCTGCCATCGAAGACGATCGTGCCGGTGACGGCCGGAAGCGTGCCGGTCAGGCATCGCAATGTCGTGGTTTTGCCGACGCCGTTGCGGCCAAGCAGCGCGACGGCCTCCCCCTCGTGAACGCTGAGATCGAGATTGCTGAGGACGGTGCTGCCGCTGTATCCGCCGGCGACGGCCTTCGCTGCGAGAAGCGGGCGGGCGACAAGGCGGCCTTCACGCGCAACCTCGGTGCGCGGCATCTGGGTGTCGTCATGGGCGGCACCGAGATAGGCGGCGATGACGTCGGGATGTTTGGCGACGTCCGCCGGTCGTCCGTCGGCGATCATGCGCCCCTGATGCAGCACCGAGATCCGATCGGAGATCGCAAGGACACGGTCGATGTCGTGCTCGATCAGAACGACGGCATGACGCCGGGATAGTTTCTTGATCAGCTCGGCGACGACGACGCGATCGGATTCGGCCAGGCCGGCCAGTGGCTCGTCGAGCAGCAGCAGCTTGGCGTTGATCGCAAGGGTGATACCGATCTCCAGCAGCCGCTTGGCACCGTGCGGCAGGTTGAGACACGGCTCGGCAGCCCGGTCGGCGAGCCCGACGGCGTCCAGGATCGACCAGGTGCGATCGTTGATGCCGGCAAGGGCGTGAGCGTCGAAGAAGAAGCCCCTCACGCCGCGCCGTTCGGCCTGGACGGCGATGCGGACGTTCTCGAAGACGGAGAGGTTGGGGAAGATTGACAGGATCTGGAACGAGCGGCCGATGCCCAGTCGCGCACGCACGTGCATCGGCTTGCGTGTGATGTCCTCACCCTCGAAGATGATTTGACCACCGCTCGGTGCCATGGCGCCCGACAGCATGTTGAAGAATGTGGTCTTGCCGGCGCCGTTGGGCCCGATGATGCTGTGCAGGACGAAGGGATGGACATCCAGATCGATGTCCCGCGCCGTGACCAGGCTGCCGAATCTCTTGTTGATCTTGCGCGTCTGCAGCAGCGGCTGGTCCGGATTGATGCCGACCGCGGCGCTTTCGAACGGCTTGATCCTGGCCGGTCGGGCGGGAATCGTGTCGCGCACCAGTGTCCAGCGCGAACGGCCAAGCAACCGCTGCGTCAGCCCCTGGATGCCTTCCGGCGAGAGCAGCGCGAACAACATCAGGATCGGCGCAAAGATCAGCCACCAGTTTTCAGTGATGGCGGAGAGGCGGTCTTCGAGGAGGATGAAGGCTGTCTCTTATACACATCTAGATGTGTATAAGAGACAGGTCAGCCCCTGGATGCCTTCCGGCGAGAGCAGCGCGAACAACATCAGGATCGGCGCAAAGATCAGCCACCAGTTTTCAGTGATGGCGGAGAGGCGGTCTTCGAGGAGGATGAAGGCGATCGCGCCCCAGAGCGGCCCCAGCGCATGATGGACGCCGCCGAGCACCGTCATCAGCAGCGAGTCGCCGGCATGCTGCCAATTGAGGTTGTTGGCGTAGACACCTTGCAGCATGAGTGTCAGCAGGCCACCGCTGTAACCGACGAAAGCGCCCGTCAGGGTGAAGGCGCCGAGGCGCACCAGATAAACATTGTAGCCGAGGCTGCGGGCCCGGTGCTCATTGTCGCGCACGGCCTGCAGGACGCGGCCGAAGGGCGAGTGCGCGATTCGCCACAACAACCACAGCCCGGCAACCACGGTCACGACGACAAAGGCGTGAAAGGTCAGGTCACTCGGAAAACTGGACCGGGCAACACCCTGCAATCCGTTTTCGCCGCCGGTCACGGCTGTCCACTTGAAGGCGATTTCAAACGCGATCTGTGAGAAGGCGAGGGTCAGCAGCGAGAAGTAAAGTCCGGTTCGGCGCAGGATGACGGCTCCGATCACCAGCGCCAGCAGCGTCGAGAACGCCACGGCGAACACCAGCGAGGCGATGTCGTTGCCGTAGCGGCCCAGCACAAAGAACGCCGCGGCATAACTCGCACATCCGAAAAAGACCGACGCGCCGAACGGAACCAGGCCGGTGTAGCCGATCAGCAGATTCACGCCGGCGCCGTACAATGTGTAGATCGCGATTTGTGTAATAAGCGAGACCGGCGAGCCCAGTGCAAGCCACAGCACCGTCAACGCCGTGAGCGTGACCGCCGCCCAGAACGCAGGCGCCCGCATGGCAGCAGGTATCTTCATTCGAACCTCTCCCACTTTTCACCGAAGAGGCCGCGGGGCCGCACCAGCAGAATGGCCGCCATCAGGATATACATCGCAGCGCCGGCCCATTCCGGCTGGAACTGGATCGTCATGGCGGTGGTGAGCCCGACGAGGAGCCCGGCGATGATGGCGCCTGCATACGAGCCCAGGCCGCCGATCGTGACGATGACGAAAGCGGGCATGATCGCGCCGGCCGCTATCGACGGCGTCACGGTCCACAGCGGCGCTGCGAGCATGCCGCCGAGACCCGCGAGCAGGCAGCCGATCCCGAACACGCCGCTGAATACGACCGGCAGATTGATGCCCAGCAGCCCGACCATTTCCGGATCGCGTGATCCCGCGCGGATGATCCGGCCGTAGGGGGTATAGGCGAGGAAGGTCCAGAAGGCGGCCAGCACCAGGACCGTCACGACCAGCACGAACATCCGGTATTTCGTGATCAGGATCGGCCCGTATTCGGCGAAGCCCGCCAGAAATTTCGGCGCCGCGAAGGGGACGGGAGCGCCGCCGAAGAGCAGCCGCAGGATGGCTTCGATGAACAGCGCCAGTGCGAATGTCAGGATCAGCCCCAGCAAGGGCTCCTTGCCGTAAAGCCAGCGGATCAGCACCATCTCGACGACGATGCCGATCAGTCCGGTCAGGATCGGCGCGAGGAGGGCGGCGCCCCAGCCGAACTCCCGATTGAGCGCGAAGGCCAGATATGCGCCCACCGCGAAGAAGGCGCCGTGGGCGAAATTCACGATTCCGAGCATGCCGAAGATGATCGACAGGCCAATTGCAATCAGGACGTAGAGAAAGCCCAGCACCAGGCCGTTGACGGCCTGTGACAGGATCATGTCGAGCATGGCATCATTCCTTTCGGAAAACGCCGGATCATCGGCGCGGACCGGATGTGATCCGGTCCGCGCCGAGAGGATCGGCGGAGGCTTTACAATGTGTCCATCTTGCAGGCGCTGTCCGCCTGGGACCCGAAGGCCTTGACGATCTCGTCCGGCGTCTTGGGCAACTCTGCCTTGACGTCGAAATAGTCCCATTTATCGGTGATTTTCGGATGGATGCCGGCGACAAGAAGCCGGCTCGTCATCTGGTGGTCGAAGGCGCGGTAGCCGACGTCGATATCGCCGCGCCTGAATTTCCAGTTTTCAAGGGACTGAACGACGGCGCCGGGGTCGGTCGATTTCGCCATCTCGATCGCGTCGAGCAGGCTCTTCATGCCGAGCCAGCCCATCCATGTCTTGTCGGCGGCGGGACGCTTGTATTTGGCCTCGTAAGCCGCGGCCATCGCCTGTTCTTCAGGCGGGTTGTTCGGATTCTTGTACCACCAGGTGATGGTGTAGAGACCATCGGCGGCCTCGGGGCCGACGCCCCACAGATCGGTGTTGCCGACGGAGATTTCGGCGAAGGGGATCTTGCCCTTCATGCCGAGCTCGTTCCACTGCTTGAGGAATGTCGTCAGGTCGCTGGCCGCGACGCCGCCGATGACGACGTCGGGCTTTGCTGCCCGGATCTTGAGAATGAAGGAGCTGTAGTCGGGAGTCCCGACCGGAACCTCGTCGGCGCCGACGACGGTGCCGCCATTGGCGACGATGTAGTCGTTGAAAGCCCGCTTGATGTCCTGTCCGAAGGCATACGACGCCGTCAGCAGATACCATTTCTTGCCGATCGATGCGCAATACGGCGCGAGGATGCGCGCGTGCACGTCGACGGGCGGCTGCAGGCGAAACGTGTATTTGTTGCAGGATTTTCCGGTGAGGTCACCGGTCGCGGCATTGGCGGCGATGAACGGGACCTTGGTTTTTTTCGCGACCGAGGAAATCGCCAGCGCGAAGGATGACAGCGCGCCGCCGACGATGCCGACCACCTTGTGCTCGCCGACCAGCCGCTCGGCGCTCTGCTGCGCGCCTTGGGGATTCGGCTCGTCGAGCCATACGATCTCGGCGGGCCGTCCCAGCAGCATGTTGTTGCGCTGCTCCAGCGCGAGCATGCTGCCTTGCGCCAGATACTCGGACTGGTCGACGATCGATCCTGTCTTGGCCCAGATCATGCCGATCTTGATCGGCTCGGCCGCGGCGGCATTGCCGATGTAGGGCATGCCGAGACGCGTGGCCATCAACCCGGTCGCGCCAAGAATCAGGCTCCGGCGGCCGATCTTCGGGCCCAGCGGCGGAATTCTCCTCTGCGTCATTGCGTCCTCCCGTTTTGAAAACCGGTCGTTCGGATCGGCGCCGGCGGCCGTGGAGGCGTTGCTCCCCTCGATCCCTGGGCTGCCTAACACGACTGGAATCCAATTCCAATATTTGATTTCAAAAAATGGAATTGGATTCCAAAATGACTTGACGCGGCCGCCGGACCGGGACAGGACAGGGCAAAGGTGAGGAAACGGGTCATGTCCAAACTTGCAGTCGCTGTCATCGGCGCCGGTGCCATCGGCCGGGCCCACGTCGAGACCATTCGCCGCTCGTCCATCTGGACGCTGGCGGGAATCGCGGAACCAGCCGCCGAGGGCAAAGCCTATGCGGACCGGCTGGATGTGCCGTGGCGCGCCGATCATGCCGATCTGCTGGACAGCGTGCGGCCGGACGCAGCCATCATCGCGACGCCGAATGCCACGCATCGCGATGTTGCGATGGCCTGCATCGCCCGGGGAATTCCGGCGATCGTCGAAAAACCGATCGCCAGCACGATCGAGGACGCGGCTGCGATCGTCCAGGCTTCGGACCAGTCAGGCATTCCGATCCTGGTCGGGCATCATCGTCGTCACAATCCCATTATCCGCCGCGCCCGCGCGATCGTTGGTGAGGGGATGCTCGGCCGTCTGACCAGCGCGTCGGTCCTCTATACGTTCTGCAAGCCACCGGAGTATTTTGAGCTGGCGTGGCGGCGGCAATCCGGAGGCGGTCCGATCCTCATCAATCTGATCCATGAGATCGACTTGATCCGGCATCTCTGCGGCGAAATCGCAACGGTGCAGGCGGTGACGTCCAATGCGGCGCGTGGTTTCGAGGTCGAGGATACGGCGGCGGTGCTGCTCCGTCTGGTCGGCGGTGCGCTCGTCACGCTGTCCCTGAGCGATGCCGCGGTGACGCCGTGGAGCTGGGATCTCGCCTCGGGAGAGAGCCCGAACTATCCGCCGCAGCCCGTTCCGGTGCAGACTCACTTCCTGTGCGGCACCGAAGGGGCTCTGACACTGCCGACGCTGGAACACTGGACCTACAAGGGCGCCAAGAGCTGGTTCGCGCCGATTTCACGGGACGAGGTCGCGATTGACCGGGCGGATCCGTATATGGAGCAGTTGCGCCATCTCTGCCGGGTCGTGCGTCGCGAGGAGGTTCCGCTGATTACCGCCGCCGACGGCATGCAGACGCTGCGTGCCACAATGGCGGTTCACAGAGCCGCGCAAACCGGACAAATGGTGGTCCTCACATAGGACGAATCGCCATGACCGACGAAGCTGCCACCAACAGACCGCTGCCCGAGGCCGAGAGCAGCCCCAACGGCCTGCTGGAGCGGACGCTCAGTGTGCTCGAACTGCTGTCCGACAATGCCCACGGCATGTTGCTGTTCGAAATCGCCGACCGGCTGCGCATTCCGCGCAGCGCCACCCACCGCGTCCTGACCAGCCTAGTCGAGCACGGCTATGTGCGGCAGGAACGGCAGCAGGGGGCCTACCAGTTGACGGCCAAGATCGCGTCGCTGGCCTTCACCTTCCTGACGGGCAGCGGCATTACCGATTTCGCGCAGCCGATCCTGGAGCGGGTCGCCCGCGAGTGCGGCGAACTGGTGCGTCTGGCCATGATCGACGGCAAGGAGCTGGTTTGGGTCGCCAAGGCGCAGGGGTCGCCCCACGGATTGCGCTACGACCCCGATATGGGACAGGTCGGCCGTCTCTCGTGTTCGGCCAGCGGCCACGCCTGGCTCGCGTGCCTGTCGGACGAGGAAGCGCTGGCGCTGGTGGAGAAGCAGGGCTTTGGTCTGCGCCGGGACTATGGCCCGCGTGCGCCGGAGACCAAGGTGGCGTTGCTCAAATACCTGCGCCAGACCCGCAAACGCGGTTTCAGCCTGGTGGTGCAGACCTACTCGCCGTGGATGAATGCGACCGCCGCGCCGATCCGTCACCCCAAGACCAAGGAAGTGACCGGGGCGGTCGTGATTGCCGGTCCGGATATCCGCCTCACCGAGGAGCGCATGCTGGAGCTTTCGCCGGCGCTGCTGGCAGCCGCCCAGGAATTGTCGCTCGCGACCATTGCGTCACCTGGCCTCTATGGCCGCGGAGCGCGCACGCAGGTGAGCATCTTCGACGAGAAAAGCTGATGGCGGGAGATGTCGTGCAATGCATATTCTGGTGACCGGGGGCGGCGGGTTTCTCGGGGCCTGGCTGATCAAGCGGCTTGCCGCCGCTGGCCACCGCCTTCGCATCTTCGATGCGAGCGCCGACCGCGGCTTGCTCAGCGAGATCGCGGGCCGGTCGATCGCAGCCGATGTCGACTGGCATCGGGGTGACATTGCCGACGCGGCGCAGGTGCTGACGGCCGCTGAAGGATGCGACGCCATCATTCATCTCGCCGGCATTCTGACGCCGGCTTGCAAGGCCGATCCGGTTCGCGGGGCGATGACCAATCTGCTCGGCACCTTGCACATCTTCAACGCGGCGAAGGCGTTGGGAATCGAGCGGATCGTCTATACCAGCAGCGCCGGCGTCTACGGCCCGATCGATGGCCACACGCCACGGCCGACCACGCACTACGGTGCGTTCAAGCTCGCCTGCGAGGGCAGCGCACGGGCCTTTTGGCACGATGCGGGCATCGCAAGCATCGGCTTTCGGCCCTATGTGATTTACGGCGGTGGCCGCGAAGTCGGCCTGTCCGCCGGACCATCACTGGCCTGTCGCGCCGCGGCGCGCGGCGAGGCTTACGATATCCCCTATTCGGGAGGGGCCGGTCTGGTTCATGTCGACGACGTCGTCGCCGCCTACGAAATGGCGCTGTTGCGTCAGCCCGACCGCGCCCATGTCTTCAATCTGGTGGGCGAGGTCGCGTCGAACGACGCGTTCATTGCGGCGATCCGCGACGTCGTGCCCGGTGCAGCGATCGGAATCAGCGGCCCTCCGCTGCCGATCGTCGCCGACGTCGAGGAGGGCGAACTGCGCGATGTCCTGGTCGGCCTGCCGCACACCGGCATTGCCGAAGGCGTCAGGCGCACGGTCGCGTACTATCAGGAAAGGGGCCGGTGATGCCGGTGTTGACACTCGGCGCGCATACGTTCGGCTTCGTCTGGGATTGCCTTGCCGATCGGGCGCTGGAGCAACTCGGCGAAGCCGGCTTTCGCCATGTCCAGTTGATGGCCACGCCGCCGCACTATGATCCATGGACGGAGGACACGGGGCTGACCAAACGACTCCGTGCGACCCTTGCGCGCCACGGCCTGTCGCTTCTCGCGCTCGACCTTGCCAGCAGTGATATCAATCTGGCCAGTCCCTCGGCCGACGTGGTCGATTTCGCGGTCGACGCCTATGCGCGCGCGATCGACCGGGCCGCCGACCTCGGCGCGCGCTGGATTTGCGTCGGTTCGGGACGGCGCCATGCGCTGCTCTCGAAAGCCAACGATCGACTGATGGAGACGTTTCGGCCCGCGTTCGCCCGCATCCATGGCAAAGCGGAACAGCGTGGCATCGGCATCATTCTGGAAAACCATCCGCAGGGCTTGCTCGCCGACGCACCGACGATCGCGCGCTTTCTGGATTCGGAAGGCTATGCCTCGATCCCGGTGATCTACGATGTCGCCAACGCCTTCGCCATCGGTGAAGATCCCGTTGCCGGCCTGCAGGCGCTCTGGTCGCGCCTCGGGATTGTTCATCTCTCGGACAGCCCCCAGGGCCAGTGGCGGCACGATCCGATCGGTTCGGGGGCGATCGATTTTGCCGCGATCGGCAGGCTCCTGCACGCACGGCGATACGAGGGGGCGGTCGTTCTTGAAATCCTGTCGAGCCCGCCTCTGCGCGGGCTGACCGACGGCGTCGCGGCGTTGACTGCCCGCGGCTTCGCCTTCGGCGATCCCATCCGGCCAGGCTATTGATGCTGACGATCGCGCTTCAGGCCGATGGAAGCAGGCTGTCGCGGAATTTTCCGGGCGGCAGGCCGACGCCGCGTGTGAAGAAGCGGTTGAAATAGGCCGGATCGCTGAACCCGAGCGACAGCGCGATCTCCGCCACGTTCATCTCCGAATAGAGCAGATTGCGCTTGGCCTCGACGAGAATACGGTCGTTGATCAACGCGAGCGAGGATTTGCCGGCCACCGCCCGGCACGACGCGTTGAGGCGCGCGGTCGTCACTCCGAGTTTCCGCGCAAAGAACGCCAGCGGGGGATGATTGCGATAGTTTCGTTCCAGCAATTCCCGGAAGCGGATCACCGTGTCGGTATCACGCGTGCTGGACACCGGATGATGTCGTTCTTTTCCGCGAAGGCGGCTGATCGTCACGGCGATCAGCTGCAGGTAGGCCTTGATCGCGGCGCGGCGTCCAGGCGCGGCCCAGACGAACTCGCGTTCCAGGGATGCGAAAACCTCGACAAGGTCGATATCGTCGCCAAGCTGGTCTTGCAAAAACCGGCTCGGCCCGAGGAAGCCGCTGAGAATGTCCGGATCGTCAGTGAATGCCGAATGCAGGAATGACGGCGCGACCGTGATGACATAGCCGTTGGTATCGCGTTTGAAACGGAATGCATGCACCGTCAGGGCCGGAACGATCACCAGCGCGGTCGGCGACAGATCCCATTCCTCGCCCTCGACCTCGATCGTTCCGCCGCCCTTGTCGATGACGAGGATCTGGTGGTGGTCCGGATGCGCGTGCGGTTCAATCGTCCAATCATGGCGGCTGCTGCGCACCCGGATTGCCTCGATATGGAGAAACGACGGCTCCAGCTCGGGGGGCGTTTCTTCATACAAAAAATAGTGCGGAATCATCGCGTACGGTCCGATCGAGACGCGCGTGCTGCATCGCCGAAGAAAATGCACCTTACGAAAAGTACAATAGAAAGCTGTATTCGTCCATTGGCCGGACAACGCGCCGTGCCCTAGGACTCGGGAGGCGCATGACGACGCGCGGCCGTGGCGACACCAAGTGCCCGGCTAAAAAACCGGGAGAGCGCCGATGGCAGCGCAAATGCGCGAGACGACAGGTCGCGACAGGACGTGCGATGTGCTTGTGATCGGAGCCGGCGCCGGCGGGCTGTCCACCGCGATCACCGCGAAGAAGGGTGGTCTCGACGTCCTCATCATCGAGAAAGAACCGTTCTTCGGCGGCACCACGGCGTTTTCCGGCGGCGTGCTCTGGATCCCGGGCAATCCGCATGCGCGCAAGGCCGGAATCAACGACAGCCGCGACGCCGCGCGAACCTATCTGCGCAACGAGACCGGCAATTTCTTCAGCGAAACGGCGATCGAGGCCTTTCTCGAGCAAGGGCCGCGCATGCTGGAGTTCTTCGAGAACGAGACCGAAGCCAAGTTCGTGCTGTCCGGTTACCCGGATTATCATCCGGATGTCGCAGGCGGCGCGGCGCTCGGCCGCTCGGTCACCGCGGCCCCGTTCGACGCGCGCAAGCTCGGCGCGGAGATCAAGCGGCTGCGGCCGCCGCTCGCGACCATCACATTCATCGGCATGATGTTCAATTCCTCCAACGAGGATCTGAAACACTTCTTCCGCGCCACACGCTCACTGAAATCGGCGCTCTATGTCGCCAGGCGCCTGGTCAGCCATGTCAAGGATCTCGCGCTCTACAGGCGCGGCGTGCAGATCACCAGCGGCAACGCGCTTGCGGCCCGGCTGGCCAAAACCGTGTTTGATCTTCAGATCCCGCTGTTGACGGGGACCGCCGCGCATCAGCTCGTGACCGAGCAGGGGACGGTGCGCGGCGCGCTGGTGCACGATGGTGAGGGCACGTATCGCATTTCGGCACGTCGTGCGGTCGTGCTGGCGTGCGGAGGATTTCCGCACGACGTCGAACGGATCGCGCGGGCCTATCCTCATGTCACCCGTGGCGGTGAACACCTGTCTCCGACGCCCGCCGGCAACACCGGCGACGGCGTCAAGATGGCGGAGAGCGTCGGCGGAACCTGCGATATCCGCTTTCCGAACGCGGCTGCCTGGATGCCGGTGTCCAAAGTGCCGATGGGGGGTGGCAGCTTCGGGCTGTTTCCCCATCTCGTCGATCGCTACAAGCCCGGCGTCATCGCCGTCAATCGCCGCGGCAGGCGCTTTACCAACGAATCGAATTCCTATCACGACACCGGTGCGGCGATGATTGCCGACAGCGAAGGTGAACGCGAAACCACCGCGTGGCTGATTTGCGATCATGCCACCATCCGCAAGTACGGTCTCGGCTTCGCGAAGCCGGCGCCGGTACCGATCGGCACCTATGTCCGCAGCGGCTATCTCCAGGTCGCTCCGACATTGCGCGCGCTGGCGGGGCAGGTGGGGATCGACGCCGATGCGCTGGAGCAGACGGTTCGCCAGTACAATGCAGGCGCCGTTTCCGGGGAAGATCACGAATTCGGCCGTGGATCGACCGCCTTCAACCGCTTTCTCGGCGATTCCGAGCACAAGCCAAATCCGAATGTGGGTCCGATCGCAAAGGGGCCGTATTACGCGCTGAAGTTGCTGATGGGTGACCTCGGCACATTCGACGGCCTTGCGACCGACACGGTCGGTCGCGTTCTCGGCGCTGGCGCGCAAACGATCCCGGGTCTCTATGCGGTCGGCAACGATCGCGCCAGCATCATGGGTGGAAACTATCCCGGCGCCGGCATCACGCTCGGTCCGATCATGACGTTCGGCTACATCACCGGCCGCCATCTTGCAAGCCGGGAAGGCTGACCGGGACAGCGTCACCCGAGAGGCGGCCGACCCGCCGCGCCCATTCAAGACAAACAGCAGCAACAACAAGCACCTTGGAGGAAACACAAATGCCTATCGACCGTCGCGCATTCATTGCAACGGGACTGGCCGCGGCCGCGACGCTGCCCGCGCAACTCAGCCGCGCGCAGGCTGCGAAAACAATTCGCATCGGCGTCATCACGGATATGTCGGGCGTCTATCGCGACGTCTCGGGGCCGACGACGGTCGCGTGCGCCCAGCAGGCCGTGGACGAGTTCATGGCCGGCAATCCCGACATCAAGGTGGAGCTGCTGGTCGCCGACCACCAGAACAAGGCGGATGTCGGTCTTGGGATCATCCGCAAATGGTTCGACCAGGATGGCGTCGATGTCATCGCGAATGTCGGCAACAGCTCGATCGCGCTCGGCGGCAAGTTCCTGATCGAGGAAAAAAACAAGGTGGCGCTGGTCACCACCGCTGGAAGCTCGGATTTGACGGGAAAGAGCTGCAGCACCAATCTCATTCACTGGGCGTGGGATTCCTGGTGCCTGGCTCACTCGACTGCGACCTCGCTGGTGCGCACCGGCGGCAGCAAGTGGTTTTTCATCACGGCCGATTATGCCTTCGGCCATGCCGCCGAAGCCGACGCCTCCAAATTCGTCAAGGCGGCGGGTGGCACGGTGCTCGGCGCGGTCCGCTACCCGTTCGGATCCACCACCGATTTCTCCTCGTTTCTTTTGCAGGCGCAGTCCAGCGGCGCCAATGTCATCGGCTTCGCCAATTCGGGCAGCGAGCTGATCACTTGTCTGAAGCAGGCGCAGGAATTCGGTCTCGACCACGGAGGCACCCGCATGGCGGCAATGGTCGGCTACATCACCGACGTGGTCGGCATGGGCATGCAGACCGCCAAGGGCCTGTCGCTCACCGAAACCTTCTACTGGGACCTGAACGACCGGACGCGGAGCTTCATGTCGCGCGTCAAGCCGCGTCTGGGCAATGGTGTGTTTCCCAACATGAGCCAGGCCGGTGACTATTCCTGCGTCACGCACTACCTCAAGGCCGTCAAGGAGCTCGGCGTCGAACGCGCCAAGGCATCAGGCCGCGATGTCGTCGATCTCATGAAGAAGATGCCGACCGATGACGACTGCTTCGGTCATGGCAGCATCCGCGCCGACGGGCGCAAGATTCATCCGGCCTACCTGTTCGAGGTGAAGAAGCCCGAGGAGAGCAAATCCGCGGGCGACGTCTACAAGCTCGTCTCCGCCTTGCCGGCGGGGGATGCGTTCCGCCCGATCGAGGATGGCGGCTGTCCGCTGATCAAGGCCTGAGTTGAATGAGCTGAGCCCGCGATCCAACTATGGTGATGTCCGATGTCCTATGAATCCCAGATTGTCGATCTTCGCGTCTACACAATCCGGCTGCGAAAGATGATGGAGTTTGTCGAGGTGTTCGACCGTCTCGCCATGCCGGTCCAGCTCAAATATCTCGGCAAACCACTGGGCATGTTTTCAAGCGCGGTCGGCCCGCTGAACCAGATCGTCCATCTCTGGGGTTTCAGCGACATGGGGGAGTTCGAACGTCGGCATGCGGCGCGCGACAAGGACCCGGACTGGCCGGCTTATCTCAAGGCTTCCGAACATCTGATCACGGCACAGGAGAACCGCTTGATCAGGAAGATCGATCTGCCGTCGCTCAGGGACGCATAGGCCTGGTGACGGTGCAAACCATGAGGATCACATGAGCTGGATCGATCTCACAGGCAGGACGGCGGTGGTGACCGGCGCGGGAGCGGGTATCGGACGAGGCATCGTTGCGGGTCTGGCGGAGGCCGGCGCAACGGTGATCCTGCTTGATCGCGATGATGCCGCGTCGCGCGCCCTGGACGAGGTCACGTCGCGCGGGCGACAGGGGCTGTTTCTGCGATGCGATGTCACCGATGACGCAAGCGTCCGCGAAGCCGCCGCGCGATCGCTTGCCGGGTTCGGACCGGTTTCGATCCTTGTCAACAATGCGGGAACCATGCGGGCGGGGCGTCTCGACACGCTGTCGCTTGATGATTGGCAGGGGATCCTGTCGCTGAACCTGACCGGCTATTTTCGCTGCGCCCAGGTGTTCGGGGCGCAGATGCTGCAGCAGGGCCGTGGTGCGATCGTCCATGTCGCGTCGATCTCGGCGCACGCGCCGCAGAGCCATAGTGGCGCCTACAGTGCGAGCAAGGCGGCCGTGGCGATGTTGTCCCAGCAACTCGCGGCGGAGTGGGGGCCTCGCGGCGTCCGCAGCAATGTCGTCAGTCCTGGGATGATCCGTACGCCGATGACGCAGGGCCTCTATGACGTCCCGGGTGTGCTCGACGCGCGGCGCGCGCTGGTGCCTCGCCGGCGCATCGGCGAACCCGAAGACATCGCCAACGCCGCCGTCTTTCTGGCCAGCGATCGCGCGGACTACATCACCGGCGCCGATATCGTCGTCGACGGCGGTTTTACGCGGAGCATCATGAACGTCATTCCGCGGCCCGGATTCGACGGATAGCCGCGGAACAAGAGGGAGGAGACGAGCCATGGCAAGCAAGAAACTGGTCGTTGCGATCACCGGCGCGGCCGACGGCATTGGCTGGGCCACCGCACAGGTCTTTGCCGGACACGGCTATCGGGCCGTCCTGCTGGACATCAATGCAGATGCCGCAGCAGCGCGGGCCGTGGAGCTTGGCGATGGACACGCCGGTCTCCACTGCGACGTCTCGAAGGAAGCCGACGTGCGCACCGCGTTCGGAGCCATCGCCACGCAATTTGGCGTTCTCGACGTGCTGATCAACAATGCCGGTATCGGAAGCCCGCACCTGCCGTCGTCGCAGCAGACGGTCGAGAGTTTCCAGCGGATTCTGAATATTCATCTGACCGGGACGTTCCTGTGTTCGCGGGAAGCTTTCTCCATGATGGCGGCGCGCCGGACAGGTTCGATCGTCAACATCAGCTCGATTGCGGGTCTATCGGGACTGCCGCGCCGCAACGCGTATGGAGCGGCGAAAGCTGGAATCGCCGCCATGACCAGGTCGATGGCGTGCGAGTGGGCGTCGGCGGGCATTCGGGTCAACGCGGTTGCGCCGGGGTTCGTTGCCACGGCGCTGGTGAGGAAGCTGGAGGCGGACGGGTTCGTCGACAAGCCCCGGCTGCAGCGCCGCATTCCCATGGGACGGCTGGCTGAGCCGAAAGAGATTGCCGAGGCCATCTATTTTCTGAGCTCCGCGACGGCGAGCTACATCACCGGTGCAATACTGCCCGTCGACGGCGGATGGACCGCATTTGGTGATGCTGGTGACGCCTCCTCACCGGCTTCGCTCGGTGTTTCCGAGGCCGCCAGTGATGCCGATTGAGTGCACCATCACGGATATGCCCAACTTGCGCGAATAATTTGATTGGGTTTGACGCGAGATGGTTGCGCCCATTCGCCGGAGCTTCCTCGGGCTCGCCCATGATGGATTGGATCGAGAGTTCAAGTTTTCCCATCGGTTAGAGGGCGACGTGTGCACGATGTGTGTACCGGAAGATCATAGAAAATCCAAATAAAGCCAAGGTGCGGGCCAGAGTGAATTTCAAACTGGATTAAGCCCAAGGGGCAAGGTCATGCGCGATGGCGCTCACGACATCAACTTGATGGCCTTCACGGCCATGGCTCAGCGCTTGCGAACGAACTCGGCACGCAGCACAAGACCTCTGATGCCTTCGTATCGGCAATCTATCTCTTGGGAATCTTCGGTGAGGCGGATAGACCGAATCACCGTGCCGCGTCGCAAAGTCTGGTTTGTGCCCTTGACCTTTAGGTCCTTTGTCAGAACGACGCTGTCGCCATCAGCGAGGAGATTGCCGACTGCGTCACGGACTTCGAAGACGTTTGCCGCCGGCTTTGCCTTCGCTTCATGGGCGGGGATCCATTCGCCAGTGGCTTCGTCATAGACGTAATCTTCATCGGCATTAGACATTTTCGTCTCACTTTTCTAGCTGTATTGATTGGTGTTAGCAGGGTTCGGTTCCCGCTGGAAAATCAACCGTCCACGTCGCAACGACCATCTTTCATGTGTCTCATTCATGATATCTTTGAGCGGATGGCGGATGTTGCAAGCCTTTTCTGGCAGGCAGGCGATAACGGCGTTTCGATCCGGAACGCCAGGCTCGTCCACAATCCACACGTGCAGCTTTTCTCCAGCAAGCCGCGCAGCAATGCGGTCAGCTATCGGATCGATGTCGTGCGAAACCAGGGTGTTCATAACTATTCGGCCGCCAGGTGCCAGTCGCGCCCGAATGGCGTCGCAGGTCTCCGTGTCGAATTCGTCGGTGAATGAAAATCCAGGACCTCCGACGTCGATCGCGATGGCGTCGAAGAGATCGTCATTATCGAAAACAAAATCACGGAAATCGGAAACGACACAGGTGATGTGCTCTGGCAATCCAAAGAACTTCTGAGCGATGACAAAAGAGATCGGATTAATGTCGACGATGGTTGTGTGCTTCCCGAACTTGGTCAGCCTTGTCGCCAGATTGCCTCCACCGCATCCCAGCATCAGCACGCGCGTCGACGGGCGCAAGAACATTTCCATGATCTTGACGTACGTGAAGACGCTCTCACCGTTTGCAGTGGCCTGGCTCTGCCGGACACCTTCTTCGAAGTAGATGCGAGTGCCGTCCCACGTGCACTCGACGACCTCGATCCGACCGTTCCTCCCCATGTAACGTCCGAGCACCAGCACGACTCGTCTCTCCTAACGATGGGATTAGATAGCGCAAAATATATGTTTTAACCATCGCTTGTCATTGATAGAATAATATAACTCCGGGCGTGAAAGCCAAGTCTCGGCGTTGTCGTATCTCCGGGGGAGGCGAACGGCTTCCCAAGAAGGAGCGGGCTCGGTGGATCGAAAGATCTGCGTAGAGGTGAAGCTGTGAGTTCTGCGGGCAGCGGCGAGGTCGGCCTGTTATCGCACGCGAGTCGTAGTTTAGAGGAGGCGCCCATCTTGGCGGCGACCGTCGCGATAGAAATGATCGACCGAGCTTCCTGGCGCCGTATTATCCCGAGCATTTGGGCGAGACCCATCATCAGCTCAGTGCCGACGCATTCGGGATATGTTGATAATTCAGCCATCGCACTGGATTAGAACGGGGAAAATGCTCCGTGATGATGCGTGAAAGCGCCTTTAGCAAACTCATGAACATCATCCTCAGCTGGCGTGATATTTTGCGCATATATATTGATGCTTGAAACCGCGATTTAGATGAAGTACATGTATTTGTGCAGATCGCAGGAGGCGATGGGACTTCAATGATTACCGCCAATCAACTGAGGGCCGCTCGTGCTCTTCTCAATATCGATCAGCGGGAGACCGCGGATCTCGCCGATCTCTCAGTTCCGACGATCCAGCGGATGGAAGCAAGTGACGGCGTGATCCGGGGAAATGTCGACTCGTTGATGAAGTTGGTCTCGGCGCTCGAGGATGCGGGTATCGAGTTGATCAACCCGGGTGGCACCAGCTCATCGGGGGGGCGCGGCGTGCGTTTAAAGGAGCACGTCGGAAGTCCCAAGATGGTCCGCAACCGACAACCTAAATCGTCGTCATCGTCATCACGAGCTGCGATGGCAAGGGCTCGTTAAAATCGCAAATATCAGGAATCCTCAAGCGGACAGCGCGAGCAACGGCGGGCAGAAAGCTGGTCGGCCCTTGCATCTACCTTCGATCGGCTGCGGTGTCGGATACGCGGTACGCTGGCGTTCGCATCGTTGACGTGCCATAGCCGATCGATCGGTTGATGCGGAAGTTCCAGGTCAGAGCGCACTATGCCGAACGTGCGCAGGCCTTCACCTCCGGGTCGACGTAACTCTCGAACTTCGCAAAGTTATCCCGGAACATTTGAAGCAAATTACGGGCCGTAACATCGAACGCAGCCCGATCGGTCCATGTCTCGCGCGGCCTCAACAAACGGCCATCAATGCCGGGAACCGCTTCGGGCACCTGAAAACCAAAATAGGGGTCGGTGAAGAACTCTGCCCGGTTCAGGCTGCCATCGAGTGCCGCCGTCAGCAGCTTTCGCGTCACGTCGATGGGCATTCGTTGCCCGACACCAAATTTCCCGCCGGTCCATCCAGTATTGACCAGCCAGCAGTTCACATCGTGCTTGGCAATCAGCGAGCGCAGCAGATTGCCGTAGACCGATGGATGCCGAGGCATGAATGGCGCGCCAAAGCAGGTTGAAAACGTCGCTTCCGGATCGGTTACGCCTTTCTCGGTACCTGCCACCTTTGCGGTATATCCGGACAGGAAATGAAACATGGCCTGCGCGGCGGTCAATTTTGCGATCGGAGGCATCACCCCGAACGCGTCGGCGGTGAGCATGACGAGATTGCGCGGATGGCCCGCACGCCCGGTCTTCGACGCATTCGGAATGAAATGGAGAGGATAGGCGGCGCGCGTGTTCTCTGTTTTCGAGCCATCGTCGAAGTTGCAGATTCTGGTCAACGGGTCGAACACGACGTTTTCAAGAACGGTCCCGAAACGCTGCGTCGTCGCATAAATCGCGGGTTCCGCTTCGGCGCTGAGCTTGATGGCCTTCGCGTAGCAGCCCCCTTCGAAGTTGAAGATGCCCTCCGGTCCCCAGCCATGCTCATCGTCGCCGACAAGCGTCCGCTGCGGGTCGGCTGAAAGCGTGGTCTTGCCGGTACCAGAAAGGCCAAAGAACACCGCTGAATCGCTCTGCGGTCCGACATTTGCTGAACAATGCATGGGCATGACATTGTGGGCGGGAAGGAGGTAGTTGAGCGTCGTGAAGACAGCTTTCTTCATTTCACCGGCATAGGAGCTGCCGCCGATCAGCACGATCTTGCGTGAAAGATCGAGGGCAATCACGGTTTCGCTGCGAACACCGTGGCGCTCGGGATCCGCCTTGAATGAGGGACGGCAGAGGATGGTGAGTTCCGGAACGAAGCTTGCGAGCTCGCTTCGATCCGGCCGTATCAGCAAGGTCCGGATGAAGAGGGCATGCCAGGCCTTCTCAGTGAAGACGCGCGTCCGCATTCCGTAACCGGCATCGGCACCAGCCAAAAGGTCCTGGGCATAGAGGGTCTTGCCCGCGGAATGCGCAATGAAATCGTCGAGCAGCGTTTGAAACTGCCCCGAGGTCATCTTTCCGTTGTTGTCCCACCAGACGGAGTCTTTCGTCTCATTGTCGAAGACGATGTACTTGTCCTTGGGGCTGCGGCCGGTGTGTACGCCTGTTTCGGCGCAGAGCGCGCCTCCCGAGGTTAGCTCGGCCTCGCCACGCGAAATCGCGAGCTCGTATAATTCCGGTTCGATCAGGTTCCAGTGCACGGCGCGCGCGCCTTTGAGGCCGAATTTCTCTGCTCCGTACGCCGGATTGCGAATGCCTTGTTCCAACATGTCAGGTTCTCCCTTATGCTCTGACATCAGCCGGAGCACGTTATTTCGATCGAAACCGGCTGTGCTCCATTCGAGCGCCGACGCGGACGCCGCGGCGTCCAATTGACCTCATCGGTTTTGCAGAATTCTGCGACCCGACGTTTTCTTGCTCCAGGATCTTGTTTTGCAAGACAGGCAATCAAGGCGTTGCGATTGGCAAATCCCGGCTGGTCGAGAATCCAGGCGCCGAGATGATCGTCAGAGAGGTGAGCGCCGATCTTGTCCGGAGCCGGATCGAAGTCATTCCCGACGAGCATGTTCATGATGATACGGCCGCCTGGTTTCAGCCGGTCTTTGATCAAATCGCAGGTTGCGGAATCGAACTGCTCCTCGAAGCAGAATCCCGGGCCGCCGACATCGATCGCAATGCCGTCGAACTGCTGCGTTTCGGTCGGAAGATACGTTCTGAAATCCTCTATGATGCAGGGGATGGCGTCGGGCATCCCAAAATACTCGCGAGCGATGTCGAAACTGCCTGGATTGTGATCGACAACAGTTACAGTCTTTCCGGAGCGGGCGAGCATTGTAGCCAGATTGCCGCCCCCGCAACCAAGAAGGAGGACATTGGTTGACCGTCCGAGGAACGACTCCATCATCTTGACGTACGTAAACTGACTTTCTCCCGTCGGTGTGGCGTGGCTCTGGAAGATGTCCCCCTCGAGATAAAAGCGAGTGCCATTGGCCTGGTTTTCCCAGATCACGATTTCGCCCAGTCGGCCCTGGTAGCGTCCGATGACCTTCATCCGTCAGTCCAAATATTGATGTTTTAAACATCAATAACCACCGTCAGTATCTATATAGCTAACGTCGATATCTGAGTCTAGCGGCAAGGCCGCATGTCGCCTGCAACGCCACCGAGCCCGAAGGCGAAGGGCAGTCGTTCCTCAGCAGAGTCCGCAGTCATCCACTTCGGGGGTCTGGTCGACGAGCTTGAGTAGCCAAGGGCCTCCACGACAAAGGCAGCTGAGCGCCTCAAGCGTCCTCGTCGTCGCTTCCCAGCACTTTGCCCGTGGTTCGATGGACGAAATGCAATCTGGTGCAGGCAGAACAGAGCACGGCTTGGTAAGCGCTTGCTTGCTTGTCTTGTTCCGGAGAGTCGTCCACCCGACATGCGGCTTTCAGTCCGGTGGTTGGACAGCGATATATGATGTTCGCCATCAGAGGATGCTGCCGTTGTGGAATGTCGGTTTGGTTTGATTCATACCAAGAGCCGCTTCGCAGTTAAGGCCAGCATCTCAGCCATGCGCCTCGCTGCCGGCTTGAGCCGCAGCGTGGGCATTCGCACCGAAACTTGCAACGCCGACACTCATGATTGCGGACCACATGATCGGTGCAGCGTCAAACCCACCGAAATACCAGCCGAATTCAACTAGAAAGGTCGGAGGAGAGCCGAGTGTCAGGGCGGCAAATCCGGCCGCCGTCATCCAGAGGCAAACGAGCAGAATATCTACGGCGCGGTCGGGTCCAGTGGGATGCATGAAACGGCAAGCGCCACGGATGCGCATGGCGGTCACGTCTACAAACCGATGCTTTGTCGAAGCCAATCCAACTGCCATCACAAGGTAGACCAATTTCAACAGCGATGTCGTGTGCGAGACTATCGTATCTGGGTTCGGCACCCTCAGATTTTCAATCTGGTGTTGCCCGTAAAGGATCACCAGCGGGGACAGCACCACGATCGCGGCACACTGGACAGATGCGGCAATCACTCCGGCCTGGAAGAATCGCAGCATCGGAACGACTTTCATCGCATTGTTGCACCGGTATCCACCTCCTGCAGCAGGGCAAGAAGCCCTTGCAGAATTGCGGTCGGCGACGGAGGGCAACCCGGAATATGAAGGTCGACGGGCAGAACCTCGGAGACGCCGCCGACGATCGCGTAGCTGCCAGCAAAGCAGCCGCCATTCCGGGCACAGTCTCCGGTGGCGACGATCCATTTGGGATTGGGGGTGGCATGATAGGTGCGCTCCAGGGCCTCGCGCATGTTCTTGGTCACGGGGCCGGTCACCAGGAGGACATCCGCGTGACGCGGTGAGGCGACAAATCGGATCCCGAAGCGCTCGACGTCGTAATAGGCGTTGTTCAAGGCGTGAATTTCGAGTTCACATCCGTTGCACGACCCGGCATCCACCTCGCGGATGGAGAGGCTGCGGCCAAGGCGCCGTCTTGCGGCGCGACCGACCGCGGTTGCGATCTCGGCGAGCGCGGCGTCGTCCGAGGACGGTGCTGGCTCGGTGAATGGCTGGCGAAACAGACTCTGAAACAGAAGTTTGCGCATGTCGTTCGGTCCTCAGAGATCCTGGCCCGAATAGGAACAGTTGAACGATTTGTTGCAGAGTGGAAAGTCCGCGACGATATTGCCTTCGATCGCGGCCTCGAGCAGCGGCCACTGAAACCATGATGGATCGCGCAGGTGGCATCGCTCAACGCGGCCGCCGCGCAGCCGGAGCCATGCCAATACGTCGCCTCGAAATCCTTCGACGAGCGCCATGCCTTCGCATGGTTCGGTCGAATGTTCCACCTGCGCCTGCAGGAGGCCTTCCGGGAGCCTGTCCAATAGCTGATCCACCAACGAGAGACTCTGCTCGACCTCGCGGATGCGAATCCAGACGCGGGCATTGACGTCGCCATCGGCGAGTATCGGTACGTCGAAGCGCAAATCGTGATACGGTGGATAACCAACTGTTCGTCGCGCGTCGAAGGAACGGTCGGACGCGCGTCCTACATAACCACCAACGGCATATTGTTTGGCGAGGGCGGGTTTGAGTACGCCGGTGCCGACAGTGCGATCCTGGAGCGATGCGGTGTTGTCGTAGAGATCGACCAAGGCGGGGAAACGAAGGCGGACGTTATCCAGTGTCGCTCGGATTATGGCTTCGTCATCCTTCTTGAGGTCGCGAACCACCCCTCCGGGCACAATCACATCCCGCATCAGACGATGACCAAACGCGGTGCTGGCTGCGCGGAGGATGTCCTCCCGCAATACGCTGCAGTGAGCGTGCATCAACGCAAAGGAGGCATCGTTGCAGATAGCCCCGATGTCGCCGAGATGGTTGGCTAGCCGCTCGAGTTCGGCCATGAGCGCTCGCAGCCACATTGCGCGAGGAGGCACGTCGATCTTCAAGGCGGCTTCGGTCGCGCATGAAAACGCAAGCGCGTAGGCGACCGTACTATCACCGGATACCCGGCCAGCGAGATGGGCGGCGCGCTCGATGTCGGCTCCGTTCATCAGAGCCTCGATACCCTTATGGGTATATCCGAGCCGCTGCTCCAGCCGGACCACGGTCTCACCGCTTGCCGTGAAGCGAAAATGGCCCGGTTCAATGATTCCGGCGTGCACGGGGCCGACGGGAATCTGATGCAGACTGTCGCCTTCCGCCGGAAGGAACTGATAGGGTGAAGCGTTTGGCAACGCCTCGATGCGGTTTCCCAGCGGGAAGCGTACGCCCCAGCGGTTATGATCAAGCCATGGGCGGGAATCCGGTCCGGCAACTGCTTCCAGCCCGAACAGGTCGCGGACCGTCCGTTCAAGCCGAAGTGCGGGGGGATGGCGCGCAGCGATCGAAGGGAAGCGATGATCAGGACAGTCCAGGCTGATGACGCCGATTTCTGCTGTCCGCCCATCCAGAATGGCCATGTGCACCATGGATGGCTCACCCCAGAGCCCGAGCAGGCACCACTGTCCTTCGGCCAGGCGCTCGGCTGCGAAATTCCACACAGCGGGATCTACGACGGCGCGCGGCCACGGATTGTGCTGCAGAACCCGGAGGCCTGCCAGGATGAGATCGATCAGCGATGGCATACCCCGTTTGTCCTTCTATCCGAGAAGATTTGCCACGTGCTGGAACCAGACGACGAGCGGCGCCGGAAGATAGATGCCGGCCATCAAGACCAGAGAGAGGTGTGCGAACATCGGCACATAGGATGCTTCCGCCGGAGCTGTGCTGCCGCGCGGTTCGCCAAAAGCGACGCTTGTGAGACGCAGGACCAGCGCCCCGAACGCGAGCAAGAGCCCGAAGACGAGCGGAATTGCGAGCAAGGGCTGGCGCGCAAAGGTGGAGCTCACAATGAGAAATTCACTCATGAAGATGCCCAGAGGCGGCAGTCCTGCAATTGCCACTACGCCGATCACCAAGCCCCAGCCGAGCGCCGGGTGCGTCTCCGTCAACCCCCGGATACTGGCAATCCGCTGCGTGCCCTTGACCTGAGCGATATGGCCGACCGCATAGAAAATCGCCGATTTGGTGAGGCTGTGCATCACCATGTGCAGGAGCCCCGCGAAATTGGCCAGCGGGCCGCCCATGCCGAAGGCAAAAACGATGATGCCCATGTGTTCGATGGACGAGTAGGCAAACAGCCGCTTGATGTCACGCCGGCGGTACAGCATGAAGGCCGCAAATACGAGCGAGACCAGCCCCATCGTCACCATGAGCGGGCCGGGGGCAATCGCCTCCGGGCTGGCAGCCAGCAGAATCTTGAAGCGAAGCACGGCATAAAGCGCGACATTCAGGAGCAAACCCGAGAGCACGGCGGATATCGGGGTTGGGCCTTCGGCGTGTGCATCCGGGAGCCATGCATGCAGCGGGGCCAGACCGACCTTGGTCCCGTAGCCGAGCAACAGAAAAACGAAAGCAACGTTGAGAAGGGCAGGGTCAAATGCAGCCGCGCGATTGATCAAGAGGGTCCAGATCATGGCGTCCTGACCTTCACCGACGACCGGTCGGGCGGCCATGTACACCAGGATCGTTCCGAACAGTGCGAGTGCAATTCCGACACTGCCCAGAATGAAGTACTTCCAGGCGGCCTCCAACGCCGCGTGCGTGCGGTAGATGCCAACCATGAGCACGGTGCTCAGCGTCGCAACCTCAACCGCGACCCACATCAAGCCAATGTTGTTGGATACGAACGCGAGGTTCATGCCGAACATCATGATCTGATACATGGCGTGGTAGAAGCGAAGGTAGGTCGGCGTCAAACGCCCGATTTCCAGTTCGTGGGCGATGTAGCTGGCGCTGAAGATGCTCGTGGTAAAGCCCACAAAGGTATTGAGCACGATAAATACGATGTTGAGGTCATCGATGAGAAGATATTGGCCGGGGGCCGGGCGTTCGATGACGAACAGCGATACCGCGGCCAAGAAAGTGCACAGACTTGCCAGGACGTTGAGTTGCGCCGTCAACCGATACCCAGGAAGCAGGGCCAGCAGCGCTGCCGCGCTGATCGGGATCACCAGCACCAACGCGACGGGATCGAAGGACGTCGCGGTCATCGGCGCTCCCCTCGGAAGTCGTCGAGTGCGCCGACGTCGACGGTGTCGAACCGTTCCCGAATGCGGAACAAGAAGACGCCGATGACGATGAATGCGATCAGGATCGAAAAGGCTACGCTGATTTCGACGACCAGCGGCATGCCTTTGGCGCCGGTGGCGGCCAGGACCAATCCATTTTCAAGTGACATGAAGCCCACGACCTGGCTGACGGCATTGCGGCGTGTCACCATCACCAGCAATCCCAGCAGCACAACCGACAAGGCGAAGGCGAGATCCTCGCGCGCCAGGGGATCGGCGGTGCTGGTCACGCGCAGCATGAGGACCATGGAGAGGGCGACCAATCCCATTCCCGCGAGCATGGTTGGTCCAATTCCGACGGCGGTTTCGATGTCGCGGTGAATGCCGAGTTGCTTGATCATGCGATGAAGCGCGACCGGAATGACAATCGCCTTGAAGACGAGGGCGATTGCCGCCGTCACGTAGAGATGGGGCGCATCCTGGATGAAGGCTTGCCATGCGACCGAGAGGGCGAGCAGCAGCGAATGCAGGGCAAAGATATTCAGCAGCGCGTAGAGGCGGTCCTGGTACAGCATCATGAAGCTGAGCAGAACCAGGCCACCTGCAAATAAATGGGCGGTGTCAAAAAAAATGCCGCGCATCAGAGGCTCCGTGACACGAACAGGAGGAGTGTCCCGAGCAGGCCAAGCATCAGGGCCGCTCCAAGGAATTCGGGAACGCGGAAAACCCGCATTTTTGCCGTCGCGGTTTCAAACAGGGCGAGGAGAAAGCTTGCGACGGCGAGCTTGAGAACGTAGGCGCCGACGCTGGCAAGGTACGACAATGGGCCTGCACCGACGATCGTGATCTGCCACGGGAAAAACACGCAGATGATCAGGGACACATAAAGCAGCAGCTTGAGAAAGGCTCCGAACTCGATCATGGCGAGATGGCGACCGGAATACTCGAGAATCATCGCCTCATGCACCATGGTCAGCTCCAGGTGCGTCGCCGGATTGTCGACCGGGATTCGTGCGTTCTCGGCGAGCGCCACCATGATCAGCGCAATCATCGCCATGCCGAGAGAGACGCGCAGTCCGACTTCGGACGACGCCATGAAGGTTGCTACCGTCGAAAGTTGGGTCGACCCCGCTACGAGCGCCACGCAAAAAACCATCAGGAGCATGGCGGGCTCAGCCAGGGCCGCGATCATGACTTCACGGCTGGAGCCGATGCCGCCGAAGCTGGTGCCGACGTCCATGCCCGCGAGCGCCAAAAAGAAGCGTGCGCTTCCCAGCAGGGCGACAATCGCAATCAGGTCGGCGGTCCAGTTGAACTGCAGGCCGGTCGCGAAGGTCGGCACCAGCGCCGCGGCGACCCAGATGGCGGCAAACGTTACGTAGGGGATCACCCGAAACAGCCAGGACGCGTTCTCGGCCAGAACCACTTCCTTGCGCAGCAATCGCAGCAGGTCCCGGTACGGCTGGAAGATGGAAGGTCCCCGGCGCCGCAACAGCCGTGCCTTGATCTTGCGCACCAGGCCGGTCAGCAACGGAGAGAGCAGCAGCACCAGCGCCATCTGGGCGCACTGCACGAGAATGTCGGAGATCACGACCATATCGCGAGCACCAAGAGTAGCGTGACGAGGGTGGCGAAGACGAGGCTGAGGTAGCGGCGAATGGTCAGGAACTGGAACCGGTTGAGCCGATCGGCCAAAAACCAGACGGCGTCCGTCACGGTGACGTACAGCTTTTCCCAGATCAGATCATGTATATCGACCCTGAGATGCGCCGGCCGGACCGCTCCCGGCGGCGGCATCTCGACACGCTCACGGGCTTGAAAGATCAGCGTCCCGAAAACACGGCGGATCGGCTGTGCGAAACTGACGCCTGAATACTGCGCCGACGGCGTCGGGTCGGTGAAACCGCAACCCCAGGCAGGCCCGCGCCTGATNACACGGCGGATCGGCTGTGCGAAACTGACGCCTGAATACTGCGCCGACGGCGTCGGGTCGGTGAAACCGCAACCCCAGGCAGGCCCGCGCCTGATTGCGTGAGAGGCGAAGCGGTGAATGAAATACACGGCAAGCGATGCCGATGCCGTAATGAACAACAAGACAAGCAGCCCATTATAGGAGCTGCGACTTTGCTCGATCGGCACGATCGAGAGCCAGGGGACATTCAACTGCACCGGCATCTGGTGACCGAGCAGCGCGAGCGTTATCGGCGAGAGGGCGTCGATGACGATGCCTGGCAGAATTCCGGCCAGGAAACACAGCGTTGCCAGGGCGAACATTGCGGCGAGCGAATATCGGTCTACGTCATGGGCTGCGTCCGCGACCAGGCTGCGCGCGCGGCCGAGAAAAGTCACACCGAAAGCCTTGACGAAACAGGCGGCGGCCAGGGCCGCCGCCAGCGCCAGCAGCGCACCGATCGCAGGCACCATGATCTTCAGGACCCATTGAGGTAAATCCGGGCTCTGCAAGATGGCCTGGAAAACTAGCCATTCCGACGCAAAGCCGTTGAATGGCGGAAGGGCCGAGATCGCAACACAGCCGACGAGAAACGCAAAGCTGCTGAACGGCATCCGATGGATGAGGCCGCCCAGTTTCTCCATGTTCCGTTCACCTGTGGACGTCAACACGGCACCCGCTCCGAAGAACAGCAGGCTCTTGAAGAACGAATGGTTGAGAATGTGAAAAAGCGCCGCCGTGAATGCGAGTGCCGCAGCCAGGCCAAGGCCATTCGCTTGAAAGGCAAGCGCGAGGCCGAGGCTTACGAATATGACGCCGACATTTTCGATCGTGCTGTAGGCAAGCAGCCGCTTGAGGTCCTTCTCCATCAACGCGTAGAGGATGCCGAGAACCGCCGTCAGGCCGCCCAGCAGAAGCATGGCGACGCCCGACCACCATGCCGGTTGCTCAAGCAGGTCGAACACCACGCGGATGAAGCCATAAATGGCCACTTTGGTCATGACGCCGCTCATGAGCGCCGACACGTGGCTCGGAGCCGCAGGGTGAGCGAGCGGCAGCCAGACGTGGAGCGGCACAAGGCCCGCCTTCGATCCGGCGCCGAGCAGCATGAGGATGAGCACCAGCGCGGCGACGAACGGGGTGTGCTGCGCGGCGCGAATCGTCGCAAATCCATATCCCCCGCCGGGGCCCGACAGGAGGCCGAAGGCAAGCAGCAGCGCAAGCGTGCCGAAGCTTGCCATGACCAGATAAACGTAACCCGCCCTCGTATTGTCCGCTTCCCGGTGGTGCGCCATGACGAGCGCCCAGGAGGCCAGCGACATGAATTCCCAGCAGAGCAGATAGGTGAACGCATCGTCCGCAAGGACGACGAGGTTCATGCCAGCCAGAAATGCAGGGAAGAAGGGAAGAACGCGATGAGGGGCTGGCTCGTGTCTGCCATAGCCCAGGCCGTAAAGACTTGCGGCAGCACCGCCCAGATTGACGACGACCAGGAAGAACGTGGCCAGAGCGTCTAGACGGAAATGAGCCCCCAGCCACGGCAGGCCAACCGGCAGAACCATTTCTGTGACTTTGGACACGTCATTGACGAGATGAAATAGGGCACCAGCAAACGCGGCGGCGGAAATAGCGAATGTGGCGCTGTAGATCACGTTCGTCGAATTTTTCGACCGACTTGTCACGATTGCGAGAACAGATGCCCCCAACAGTGCAGCGACACACCATATTTGCAGAACGACAGACGGCATCACGCACGCGTCCTCGTTCCGTTCAATGCTTTGATTTCTGAATGGTCGTCAGCTTTTGATTGGATTTTTAGTCGCACTCCGCGCCCCCCGACGTTGCTGATCGCGCCATCGTCGATCATCTCGATGCCGGCTGCGTCGAGGGCAGTGATCAACTTCATCAGCGAGTCGACATTGCCTCGAATCATGGCCTCGCTTGCCTCCATGCGCTGGATGGTTGGCACGGATAGTCCCGACAACTCCGCGAGCTGGCGCTGATCGATACCCAGGAGAACCCTGGCAGCCCGCAATTGAGCAGCAGTGATCATCGGCCGGTCCGTTTTTGCTGAGCCACCCGAATATTAAACGTCATTCTTGCATCCTAATTAGTGATGCTATAATGTCAATAACTGATATCTCAGATATCTTTTGTTGCGTAATCGCGATGACAGCGCGGTGCGCTTTGCGTGAGAATGCTTGGCGCGTCACAAGGGGAGTCGGAGCCGAATCCGCAGCACAGAAACGGCAAACAGCGCTGAGTTTTGCCAGGCAAAGGTTGTCTCCTGCCTGGTGGTCGATCGCTGCGGTGGAGGGGGCCGAAGCGTATCGAACATTCAAATGGCGGACGAGCTCCGAAGGGGCTCAATTCGGCTGAAGTGGTTGCGAAGACAATGGCGATGACGGTTGCTCGTCAATGTTTGCGCCAGACACGCTGGCCGACCTTCAAAGAGTGAGCACGATGACGAACAAAGGCGCCGTTCTCAGGCCGCGAGTACTGAAGGCAGGAACAATCATGTTCGGAGGTGTGGTGATCGACTGCGCCGTCCGCAACCTCTCCGAAAAAGGAGCGGCGCTTGAGGCTGCACGCGTGGTGGGCATTCCAGCCGAGTTCTCTTTGGTCGTCCGATCCGACGATTTCAATCGCAAATGTCGCGTTGTGTGGCGAAAATTGAACCGGATTGGTGTCGCCTTCGTCCCGGAGGCCTCTTAAGTGCGAGACTTGAGGAGGAATCCCCGGCCAGGCAGGCACATCAAGGCCAGGGTTCCTGACGTCCGTAACGGCGAATCCATACGCCGTGCGCGTTTCTTGTGACTTAACGAACCAACGGAAAACGTCATGTTAGGCAACGCCCACCATCAACTGCTTCATCTCGTCATCGGTGGCGAATTGGTCGACTTTGAGCATTCGACATTCAAAGATGTCGAAAAAATCGAAACCGTCGGAGTGTATCCGGATTATGCATCCGCGCACGCTGCCTGACAGATCAAAGCACAGCAGCAACCCGTGGACAATGCGCACATGCGCTACTTCATCGTCCAGCTCCATCGGCTGCTCGATCCAAGCAAAGACGCACGGTCGGTTGAACGAATTCGCGCCGTTTAGATAAAGGTTCAAACAGATGCGCGATCTAAGGTCCATGAAGTGCCGCATGCGGTTTTGGAAGACATCATGAGCGTGATTTCGATTCAATCTCAAGTCGCTTACGGCCATGTCGGCAACAGCGCTGCTGTCTTTCCCATGCAGATGCTTGGCATTGATGTGATGGCGGTGCCTACCACACTGCTCAGCAACCGACCGCGATATCCGACCATTCGGGGGCGGGTTCTCGATGCGGGGCTGGTTGCGGACCTCCTCACCGGACTGGAGGAGCGGGGAGTGATCGAGTCTTGCCAAGTTATTTTGTCGGGCTATCTCGGCTCACCAGAGATTGCCGAAGTCGTGGCGGACTTTGTTCACCGGGCGATAAAAAGCAACCCGACACTGATTTACTGCTGTGACCCGGTCATGGGCGATGCCGACCGTGGTCTTTTTGTCGAACGCGGCCTTCCGGAACTATTTCGTGACCGGCTATGTCCGATGGCGAACATCGTGGTGCCCAACCAGTTCGAACTGGAATGGCTGAGCGGGATGAAGATAACTACCACGGCTGAGCTGGTTGGCGCCGCAAATGTCTTGTCGAATCCGAAGCCTTCTACGGTGATCGCGACTAGCGTGGGTTTGGCTGACACGCGCGAAGACGAGATTGCCACTTTTGCAGTCGAGGGAGGCGCAGTCTGGAGCGTGACGACGCCGAAGCTGTCGCTGTCGCCGTCGGGTACCGGTGACCTTTTCGCTGCACTTTTTATTTCATCGTTGATGCGCGGGTCGACGACAGCGTGTGCGATGAGCGATGCGGTTTCGTCAACGTTTGGCGTGATCGAGCAAACGTTGAGTGTGGGTGCCCAAGAAATGAGAATCGTCGGCGCGGCTGCGTGCCTTTCCCGCCCGTCGCGCATTTTCGAAGCGATTCGCCAACATCCGCAGGCACCGATCCGCCGTATGGATTGATCAGTCTTGGACCTTAACCGGCTCAATCATCCTCTGCATAGGAAAAATTCGCAGTCCAAGTTCGAAGTCTGCGCCAGTTGTAGATGGCGAAGTTAGAGGTCGACGCTTGTCTTGCGCTGCCGGATTCGCATACGCCGGCCGTGACGGACACGCTAAACACAAGCGCGCCGCCATGCGGACCGCCTGACAAAGGGGGATGGCGTCTTGCAAATTGGAAGGCTTGCTAATCAAGAGACGGGCGATGTGACAAAAAAGCAAGAGAAGCGCGACCGTGGACCGCAACCGACATTTACAAACTCAGAGGGCTTGCGAAACAGAATACAGATCTTGCGAAAATTTCGAAGATATTGAAGAGAACGCTGTCCAATACAGCACTTAAAGCGGAAGAATTGGGCATTTCGCTGAACACGAGAGATTACGATGAAAGACATGAAGAAGACGGTGCCGTGGACCGAGAACGCGGAGTCGAGGAAGACCCAACGAGCTGATCTGCCGCCAACGGACGGATACACTCTGATTGTCGATGGTCACTTCAAGAACAGCTATGCGGACGAAGTCGCGGCTCAGACTGCAGGTTTCGCACTTCTGAAGAGGTTTCCA
>BFBZ01000588.1_pt1 | contig 32502 bp, 25 predicted proteins | sample 1888401 | NCBI WGS metagenome assembly BFBZ01 (sample SAMD00112614, study PRJDB3348) | symbiont metagenome | host: Chara braunii
CCACGACGCCGTCCGCGACGGCAGCGTGCGCAGCACGCCGATCACGGAGCCGAAGATCAGCGCGATGACCCAGGCCAGCAGCGACACCTTGACGGTGACCACCAGTCCCGCCAGCAACAGGTCGAGATAGGTGCCGGTCCCCATCGGGTTCGGCTCGAGGAAGATGTGCCAGTTCCAATTGTAGTTCACATGCCCCCCACGCTGTCTCTTATACACATCTAGATGTGTATAAGAGACAGGGCCGATGCCGACGGCCGCCGTATAGAATGGCGCATTGGGCATCTGCTTCAGCCACAGGCCGATCGTGGGCGGCAACAGCTCCGGCAGCACGAAGAACCACAGGAACAGCTGCACCAAAAGCGGCATGTTGCGGAAGAACTCGACATAGGCGAAGGCGATCCAGGTCGCCAGCTTGGACGGCAAGCTGCGCAGGATGCCGACGATCGTGCCGCAGATCAGCGCGATCACCCAGGCCGACAGCGAGGTCACGATGGTGACCTTCAGCCCCGCCAGCAGCATGTCGAAATAGGTGCCGGCCCCGGTCGGGTTCGGCTCCAGGAAGATGTGCCAGTTCCAGGTGTAGTTCACGGGGACATCCTGAGAGGGAATTAGCTCGCAAGTCGCATTACACAGTCTTTGCCAAAAACTCGCTGCGCTCCCTCCCCCCTTGCGGGGGAGGGTCGGGGTGGGGGGTCCACACGGGCAGTCTTTCCTGAGACCCCCACCCCCGACCCCTCCCCGCAAGGGGGAGGGGGGCGCATCGAATTCGGCGCGAGAGCTGCGGCCTCACGTTACGGCTTGTACGAATCCGGATCCGGCGAGTCCGACGGCTTGGCGAACTCGGCCTTCAGTTCGGCCGACAGCGGGGTGTTGAGGTTCAGGCCCTTCGGCGGGATCTTCTGCATGAACCATTTGTCATACAGCTTGGCGCCCTCGCCGCTGGTGTAGATCTTGGCGGTCGCCGCATCGACCACCTTCTTGAACTGCGGATCGTCCTTGCGCAGCATGATGCCGTAGGGCTCGGGCTTCGAGAACGCGTCCTTGGAGACGACATAGGCGGCCGGATCCTTGGAGCCGGCGACGAGGCTCGCCAGAAGAATGTCGTCCATCACGAAGGCGACGGCGCGATCGGTCTCCACCATCAGGAAGGCCTCGGCATGATCCTTGGCCGGAATAATGTTGATGCCGAGGTTGCGCGCGGCATTGGCCTCGGTCAACTGCTTGATGTTGGTGGTGCCGGCGGTCGACACGACCGATTTCCCCTTCAGATCGTCGATCGAGTTGATCTTGCTCGCCTTCTTCGAGACGTAGCGGCTCGCCGTCAGGAAGTGGGTGTTGGTGAAGGAGATCTGCTTCTGGCGCTCGGCATTGTTGGTGGTCGAGCCGCATTCCAGATCGATGGTGCCGTTGGCGAGCAGCGGGATGCGGGTCGACGACGTCACCGGGTTGAGCTTCACATCGAGCTTGTCGAGCTTGAGCTCCTTCTTCACGGCATCGACGATGCCCATGCAGATGTCGATGGCAAAGCCGATCGGCTTCTGATTGTCGTCGAGATAGGAGAACGGGATCGAGGAGTCGCGGACGCCGAGCGTAATGGTGCCGGTCTCCTTGATGTTCTTCAGGGTCCCCGTCAGGTCCTCGGCCTGCACCTGGCCGGCGCAGAGCGCGGCGGCGACGGCAAGACCGAATAGGCGAAGCTGCTTCATAACTGATCTCCTCAATCCGGCTGATCGCCGGATGCTTGCATAAACCACAGCGAACTCAAAATGGCCCCCGCCCCCGGACGATCTCCGGCCGGACGAGCGCGGGCACCATAGACCGCCCCGCGGCGGGACGTCCTCGGACGATTGCGACAAATTGCCTGTCCCGCGTCCCCTTCGACAAGACGTCCGGGCTGAAACGGCAGCGCCGAACGTTGGGATGGTAAACTACGAGGGGCTCGCAGGCCCCGCGACCAGACGAAAGTTGCAGGCGGGTTCCCGCACGCGGCAATGCAACCGCACGGCACACGGACCTCATGGTTCGAGACGCGCCGCGCCCACCTTCCGTCTTCCTGGCCGGCGCGCGCTCCTCACCAGACGCCAGGCGATGTGTGCTCATGCCTCCTTCTCGGCTCACAGCGGCTTCCGCAATTCACCAAGATCCCAGAACAGCCCGGCCATCAGGCCGAGCGCCTCGTCCGTGACATCCAGCAGGATGTGCTCATCCGGCGCGTGCTGCGAGCAGCCCGGGTAGGAATGCGGCACCCACATGGTCGGCATCTTCAACACGTCGGCAAACACGTCATTGGGCAGCGAGCCGCCGAAGTTCGGCAGCACCGCGGGCGCCTTGCCGGTGCTCATCTTGATGGACTCCGCGGCCCATTTGATCCAGGGGCTGTCGATGTCGGCGCGCGAGGCCGCGAAGCCTTGCGTCATGCTGACCTCGACCATCGGGAAGCCGTGCGCGACGAGATGGCTCCTCACGTCCTCCACGATGCTGTCGACCTTGGTGCCGACCACGAAGCGCAGCTGCAGCACGGCGCGGGCGCGGCCGGGGATCGCATTCGCCGGCTTGTCGATATTGCCGGAGGAGATCGCGAGCACCTCGAGCGTATTCCAGGCATAGAGCCGCTCCGCCGGCGTCAGCCCCTCCTCGCCCCAATGGTCCGACAGCGCCGGCTCGTCGGCGGTCGGCTCCACCTTCACGTCGGCGAGGATGGCGCGGATGGCATTGGTGAGGCGCGGCGGCTTCAAGGTATCGAGCTTGATACGGCCATGGCCGTCGACCAGCGTGGAAATGGCATTGGCAAGGATGGTCGCGGGATTGGCGAGCACGCCGCCCCAATTGCCGGAATGGTTGCCGCCCTCGCGCAGGTTGACGTCGAGATGCAACCGGATGCCGCCACGGCAGCCGAGAAAGATGGTGGGGCGTGCGGTCGATAGCCGCGGGCCGTCCGAGCCGATGAAGACGTCGGCCTTCAAGGCGTCGCGATGCAGATCGGCCACCCTGGCGAGATCGGGCGAGCCGATCTCCTCGCCCATCTCCATGATGAACTTGGCATTGAAGCCGAGCTTGCCGCCGCGGGCCTCGCGCACCGCGCGCAGCGCCGCCATGTTGATGCTGTGCTGGCCCTTGTTGTCGGCGGTGCCGCGGCCATAGAGACGATTGCCCGCTGGCGTCACCGCCCAGGGATCGCGGCCGTCGCGCCATTCGCCGGCCATGCCGTCGACGGTGTCGCCGTGGCCATAGCTGAGCATCGTCGGGGCGCTGTCGCTCTCGTGGTAGGTCGCGATCAGGAACGGCGACTTGCCGCTCGGCGAGGGCACGATCTCGGAGGAAAAGCCGAGCGCAGCAAAGGACGGCGTCAGCTCGTTGGTCAGATACGCCGCGAGGTCGTCCTTGCGCTCGGGATTGAGGCTCTCGGTGCGATAGGCGACCCGGCGGCCGAGCTCGACCAAGAAGTCACCGCTCGTCAGGCTCTGACGGGCACGGGCGATTGCATCAATCCTGGTCATGGCGCTTTTCCAGTCACAACGAAGGCGGCGTCATATCGGGATCGCGCGACGAGCGGAAGGGGCTGGGTTTGAATTCAGTGGGCAAGCGCACGCGTCTCGGATTTTGGAACTGCATGCCCGGGACCTGCCCCGACCGGCTGCATTGTCCCGACCTACGCGCTCTCGTTCTCGCGGTGCGGTCGCGCACCCGAGCTATTGGCGTGAACACCCTCGAAAGACGGAGGGCGCGGGGAATGCCGGGTGAAGGCCTCACCCATGGCCCGCCTGCAGAAAGAAAAGCAGGCGGCAGTCACCACAGGTTCAGCCGAGCATCCGGCATTCCCCGCGCGACGGTTTTCACGTGTATAGCGTGCTCTCCCCGGTGTCCGGCTTGATAGCCACCGTCATCGGCGGGATCATCACCCGCGACTTGGCACCAGCGTCGGGGTGCTAGGACCACACGCCTTTGCGTCCGCCAGATGCCGTTCGTCGGCGCGGGCTTCCCCACGCTGCGGCATGCCGACAGCCGTCGCCCCCACCTCGCGTGTCGTGACGATCGCGATGCGCCCCTCCGTATGAGGCGGGATTTCGGAAATAAAGCATATCTTCGGGTATTCGTAAAGCGATTTCTTTAGCGGCTGCTCATGAAGTCGTCATTCCGGGGCATCCGAGTGCGGGGTGGCGCAGCCGCCCTGCAACTCGGATGAGCCCGGAATCCATAACCACAAGCTATTGTGAGGAGAAACGGATGGTCATGACCAGTTCGCGTCACAACATCCGCCTGTGGCTATGGATTCCGGGCTCACGCGGGTCGTAGACCCGCGTGCCCCGGAATGACGACTGTGGTCGTGGATGGACCGCCCCTCTGAGCTTGACGCCTGCTCAGTTCACCGCGTTGCTCACCATCACCTCGATCAGCTTCGCGCCCGGCCGCCGGAAGGCCTCCGATAACACCGACTTCAGCTCGCGCGGATCACTGACACGCAGCGACTCACAGCCGAGCGACTTGGCCAATCCCGCAAAATCCACCTGCGGATCGACAAAATCCATGCCGATATAGTTGTCGTCACCGTGGAACGACAGCAGCCGCTGCTTGATGATGCGGTAGCCGCCATTGTTGACGATGACGACCGACAGCGGCAGCTTGTGATGCGCCGCGGTCCACAGCGCCTGGATCGAATACATCGCGCTGCCGTCACCGGAGTAGCAGACCACGGGGCGATCGGGATTGGCGAGGCTGACGCCGACCGAGGCCGGCAGGCCCCAGCCGATGCCCCCCGAGGCGAGCGCGTGATAGTTGTAGCGGTCGCGATACGGCCACAGCGCCGTCATGTAGCGCGCCGAGGTCAGGCCCTCGTCGACCATGATGCCGTGCTCCGGCATGGCCTCGGCGACCTGCAGCGCCAGGTAGTCCGGATCGATCGGCGTCCGCTCGCGCGCCGCTTCGATCTGCGCGGCCAGCTTGCGCCGCCGCGCGCTCCAGTTCTTCGAGGACAATTCGGCCACGCGCTCCTGCGCACGCGCCTGCAGGGCCGCGCCGCCGAGCTCGCGCAAGAGCGGCGTGAGCTGAAGCAGCGTCTCGCGAACGTCGGCCTTCAGCGCGATCTCGGCACCGAAATTCTTTCCCAGCTCCCAATCGACGAGGCCGATCTGCACGATCGGCAAGCCCTCGGGCAGCGGCTCGATCTCGCTGTGCACGGACATCCGCAAGGGATCGGCGCCGAGCACGATGAGAAGATCGTGTGGCGCGAGCAGGTCGCGGACCTGCTGCTGCGCGCGCGACAATGAGCCGATGTAGCAGGGATGCTCGGACAGAAAATGCGCGCCATAGGGCGCGGACTGCTGATGCACGGGAGCGCCGATCGCCGACGCGAACTCGGCCGCCTCCCGCAGCGCATCGCTCTTGACGACCTCGTCGCCGGTGATGACCACCGGCCGCTGCGCCTTGAGAATGCGCTGCGCCAGCCCCTGCAAAGCGTCCGCGGCCGGCAACACGCGCGCATCGACCCGGGTGGAACGGCCGAGCTCGATGCCGGCTTCGGCATTGAGGATATCGCCGGGCAGCGAGATGAAGACGGGACCGGTCGGCGGCGTGGTCGCCACCTTGGCGGCGCGCCTGATGATGCGCGGCAGGTCCTCCAGCCTCGTCGCCTCGACCGCCCATTTCACCAGCGGCTCGGCCATCCGCACCAGCGGGCCGTAGAGCAATGGCTCCATCAGGCCGTGGCCCTGCTCCTGCTGGCCGGCGGTGAGGATCATCGGCGTCCCGGTGAACTGCGCATTGTAGAGCGCGCCCATGGCGTTGCCGAGACCCGGCGCGACGTGGACGTTGCAGGCGACGAGGCGTCCCGAGGCGCGACTGAAGCCGTCGGCGATCGCCACCACCAGGCTCTCCTGCATCGCCATGACGTAGGTGAGATCGGGATGATCCTTCAGCGCATGCATGATCGGTAATTCGGTGGTGCCGGGATTGCCGAACAGATGAGTGATGCCCTCGTCCTTGAGCAGCGTGAGGAAGGCCGAGCGTCCGGTGATGCGGTTCTTCATTCAGGTTTCCTCCGAGCAACGCGGCCTCAGTATGCGGGCGAGCTCTCTCTCCGTCATTGCGAGCGAAGCGAAGCAATCCAGGGCGGCGTACGCGACTCTGGATTGCTTCGTCGCTGCGCTCCTCGCAATGACGGTGGAGAGAGCGCGGACTACACCTTCGCCATCTCCTGATACACCGGATAGTCCGTGTAGCCCTTCTCCTCGCCGCCGTAGAAGGTCGGGCGGTGATAGGGCGTCAGCGGCCAGCCGTGCTGCAGCCGGGCGGGCAGGTCCGGGTTGGAGATGAAGGTGCGGCCGAAGGCGATGGCGTCGGCGAGGCCGGCCCGGATCGCGGCGTCGGCCGGCTCGCCCGTGAAGCCGCCGGCGCCGATCAGGACGCCCTTCCACACCGGCCGGAACAGAGCGATGGCCGACGGCACGTTCTGCCAGTTGACGTCGGCGCGGCCGGCGCCGGAGGAGCGCGGCTCGATCAGATGCAGATAGGCGATGCCGAGCTTGTTGAGCGCCTCGATCGCGTAGGTATAGAGCGGCATCGGCTCGGCCTCGCCGGAGCCATTGGCGATGCCATAGGGCGACAGCCGCACGCCGACCTTGTCGGCGCCGCAGGCGGCGATCACGGCCTCGGTCACCTCGAGCAGGAAGCGGCAGCGGTTCGCGATTGCGCCGCCGTAGCGGTCGGTGCGCTGGTTGCTGCGGGTCTGCAGGAACTGCTCGATCAGGTAACCGTTCGCACCGTGCACCTCGACGCCGTCGAAGCCGGCGGCCATCGCATTGCGCGCGGCTTGGCCATAGGCGGCGACAAGCGCGGGGATCTCGTCGGTGTCGAGCGCACGCGGCGTCTCGTAAGCTGCGCCTTTGCCCTCCGCCGTCATCGCCTTGAGATCGTCGCCGATCGCGATCGCCGACGGCGCCACCGGCAGCACGCCGCCGGGCTGGAACGAGGAGTGCGAGACGCGGCCGACGTGCCAGAGCTGCAGGAAGATGAATCCGCCCTTGGCATGCACGGCGTCGACGACCTGCTTCCAGCCGGCGATCTGCACCGCGCTGTAGATGCCCGGCACGTTCGGGCTGCCGGTGCCGGTCGGCAGCACCGGCGAGGCCTCGGCGATGATCAGGCCGCCCGGCGTCGCGCGCTGCGCATAATACTCGACGTTGAGCGGCCGCGGCGCGAGCGTCTCCCTTGCGGCGCGCATGCGGGTCAACGGCGCCATCACGACGCGGTGCTTGAGGCGATAAGGACCGATCGTGAGTGGTGAAAACAGCGCAGGCAGCATTTCGTCCCCAGATGTCGTTGCGATTGTCGATTTGGATCATCTTGTTCGCAAAACATGATGGTGGCAATGTCCGCCCCACGTCAGTACGAGCAGACCCTCCATGCCGAAAGCGAACGCCCTGCCCTCGCTCAGCCTGCGCATCGATCTCGATGACGGCGGCCGGATCGGGCCGGGCAAGATCGCGCTGCTGGAGAACATCGCGCGACACGGCTCGATCTCTGCGGCCGGGCGCGCGATGGACATGTCCTACAAGCGGGCCTGGGACCTCGTCGACGAGATCAACCGGGTGTGCCGGCAGCCGGCGGTGGCGCGCCAGACCGGCGGCCGCAATGGCGGTGGCGCGGCGCTGACGGCGTTCGGCACGCAGTTGGTCGAACGTTACCGGCGCATCGAGCGTGACGCAGCTGACGCCGTGAGGAAGGATCTCGCCGCGCTGCGCAGCGACATCGAGAAGCCAAGGAAGACCCGCGGGGCCAGGGCCGCGTCGTAAGCCGGTTCCAGCCGACGCGATGCATCCGCGACCGGACTGATGCGCCTCGCGTTGCAGCCGCAAAAAACCGTCTTGCCGTCAGCCGGATGATCTTGCGGCCGCGCCAAGACGTCATACACCAGCATCTCGTCGTCATGCCGGAGAACCTGCCGTGTCTCACCCTGCCTTGTCCGCCGACCACACCGCCGTCGTCACCGGAGGCGCCTCCGGCATCGGGCTCGCCGCCGCCACGCGCTTCGCAGAGCGCGGCATGAACGTCTGCATCGCCGATGTCGACGAGGCCCGGCTGCGCGACGCCGCCGCCAGGCTTGCGGCTGCGGCCAAGCGTGGCGAGGCTGCGGTCATGACCGCCACGGTCGATGTGAGCCACCGGGACAGCGTGGTCGCGCTCGAAACGGCGGTGCGGCAGCGCTTCGGCGCGATCGACGTGCTGATGAACAATGCCGGCATCCAGCCGGGCAGCAAGATGCTTGCCGACGACAATTGGCAGCGCATCCTCGACGTCAATCTGTGGGGCATCATCCACGGCGCGCAGGTGTTCGCAGCCAACATGATCGCGCAGAGCAAGCCGGCGCTGATCATCAATACCGGCTCCAAGCAGGGCATCACCACGCCGCCCGGCGATCCCGCCTACAACGTCTCGAAGGCCGGCGTGAAGGCGTTCACCGAGGCGCTGCAGCACGAGCTGCGCAACACGCCCGGCTGCCAGGTGACGGCGCATCTGTTCATTCCGGGCTTCGTGTTCACGCCGCTGACGGCGAATGGCCGCGTCGAGAAGCCGGCCGCCGCCTGGACGCCGGAGCAGACGGTCGACTTCATGCTGGAGCGCGTCGCGGCCGGCGACTTCTACGTGCTGTGCCCTGACAACGACGTGCCGCGCGCGCTGGACGAGCGGCGCATCCTGTGGGCGGCCGGCGACATCGTCGAGAACCGGCCGCCGCTGTCGCGCTGGCATGCCGACTACGCCGACGCATTCGCCGCGTTCGTAAAGAAATCGCCATGATCCGGCCACATCGGAGCGGCGGCGCGTAGCTGCTCCCGGTCTCATCACAAGTTCCCGGACGCGTCGGATCGTCGCAAGGCGGTCCGCGTGCGCTCGGAACGTCTACCATCGACCGAATCGCTACGGTCGAACGCTCTTGCAACTCACTGATTTGCCGCGGGCGCGACATCGTCGCTGAGAGCCGGCTCCCGAAGCGCGCCTCGACCGTCAAGCGGTGAGATGTCGCAGCTCTGCGGGAGCACCACCCGTACGCCGCACGACAATCTGACGCAGACGCATTCCACAATCCCTGCGCGAAGCAGCCACGAAGCAGGCAGCAGATGGCCCTCATCATCCGCACCCGCGTCAGCCGCGCCGCATTGCTTCGGCTCATCCGCAGTGGTGCGCAGCTTTGGGGAGTACGTCGGACATGTCGCGCCATCACCGTCACCATCACGACAGTCACCACGGTCACCATCATCACAGCGACCACCACCACCACCATCATCATCACGATCATCACTGCCAGCCGGCTCCTGCGCCGATGCCTCCGATGCCTCCGACGCCGCCCACACCCACGCCGCCGACGCCCGCGCTCGGCTTTGCCGATCTCGGCGTCGTCTTCAACGACGCGACGCGCTTTCTCGAAGGCGGGCTGTGGCGCAACGTGGTCGAGGAAGGCGGCCAGGGGCTTGGCAGCGTCTACAACTACACCGGCGATCTCACCGTGATTCAGGATGGTCTGAAGGCGATGGTTGCCGCCGGCCAGTTCACCGGGCAGACGCTCACCAACATCAACAAGATCCTCGCCGACATCACGGTCGCGCAGGATGCCGCGATGGCTTCGGTGACCGGCGGCGGCGCGTTCGGCAGCATCGCCGCCGCGGAGACCGCGCTGCGCAACGCGCACCTCGACATCCTCAACGTCGTCAACAACGATCCGAACCTTGCGGGCAATGCGACCAACGCCGACGGCGTCACCGGCTTCCTGCAGGCGCCGGCGCTGCTGCCCGAAGGCGTGACGGCCGCAACCGCCGCCAAGGGCACGCTGGCCGAGCTCGGCCTGATCTTCAACGACGCCGCCAACCGGCTGATCGGCGGCGTGAACGAAAGCAACGTCGACGTCATCCAGGACGATGTCGACGCGCTGATAGCCAGCCTCAATGCGCTGGTCGCCGCCAATCCGCTGCAGTTCGGCGGCCTGACCGGCGTGCACGCGCTCGCCATCATCGACCAGCTCGCGCTCGTCAACACCCACATCAACGGCGCGGCCGGCAATGTCGACATCGGCCGCGCGCTGAACGACGACTTCCTCGACATCATCGACATCGTCGCCGGCGACACCAATCTCGCCAACATGGCGCAGCAGAACGGCCTGAACGGCTGGAGCGGCTTCGGCGGCTTCCTCAACCCGACGCCGGCCTATCAGGACAACCAGGCACAGACCGATTTCTGGGCCATGTTCATCGCCCAGTCGAACGCGCTCGGCAAGGCTGCGATCGCGGCCGTCAATTCCGGCGACGCCGCCGCGATGGCGCAGGTCACCACCGACCTGATGACCTTCAAGAAGGACGTCACCGATTTCGACGCGGCGCAGGGCGGCATCTTCCAGGCCCGCTTCGACAACGAGCTGCTCGGCGACCAGAGCACGCTCGGCGCCGAGATCGCCAAGATCCTCGAGGGCTTCCAGGCCGGCAACAAGGCGCTGGTCGCCGCGGCCGCCGACCAGATGCACCAGAACGCAGCCGATGTCGGCGGCAACAACATCCCGGTCAATGGCGGCGCCTACAATGTCGACGGCACCACGATCGGCCAGGTGCTGGCGACCACCGGCGGCGGCAACAGTGCCGACGCCGCCGCGCTGCTGGCCGCGGTCACCAGCGCGCCGGCCTCGAACGTGATCATGCTTCCCGGCGCCGCTCCGGCAACCCTGGTCATGGACGGTCCGATGATGGAGGGGCCGATGATGGAGATGTCACAGCATCAGCATCATCACATGTGGGCGTGATCACCTGTCGCTCGGGCGCCTGCACCAGCAGGCGCCTGACGAGCGCGAGCGCGGTTTCCGTGGCCGGATCGGCCGAGATCACGGAGACCGCGAGCACGATGAGGTCGACCGGCTGGTGCGACAGCACGATCACATGCGTCGCATGCCGCGCATCCATCAGCGCCACCATGCGCTCGACGGCGGGGTCGGTGACCGCCCGCCGCCACGGCGCATCGGCCCGGCGCAGCACGCGGCTTGACGCGAGAAAGTCGCGCAGCAGCGGCGGATCATAGGCTGTCAGCTCAGCCTCGCGACAGCGGCGTGCGCTTTCGAAGACCGGCTGGCGCGTGAGCTCGGCGATCAGTTCGTCGCGCGTCGCCGCGATCGACGCCCCGATCGAGTCGAGCACGCCCGGCTCGCGGGCTTGCAGCATCGCGCGCAAGGCATCGCCGATCAGCCCGATCGTGAGCACGCCGGCCACCGCGACCGCGCAGAAACGCATCAGTTGCGCCGCATCGACGTCCGGCGACAGCGCGGCCGCGGCAGCGCCGAGCAGGGCGGCGCCGAGGATCCGCAACAATGTCAGCAGCCCGCCCTGACGCTGCGTCTCCGCGTTGGCGCCGGCGATCAGGATCGCGGTCACCGCCAGCAGCGCGCCCAATGCGCCGAGCCGCACTGGCATGCTCGGCGCCAGCACGCGAAAATCGGTGATGATGAAGGGGATGACGATGATGGCGCCGAACGCGACGCGATCGATGGCGCGGTTCTCCCAGGCCAGCAGGCGCGCGCGGTCGCGGCGAAGCAGCAGCCAGGCGCAGGTCGCAAATCCCGCGAGCTGAAAGGCCGACAGCATGACCGTGTGGTGGCTTTCGAACTCGGCCGGACCGAGCGCGCCGGCGAGCGCGAGCACCACGCCGCCGGCCAGCGCGATCGCCTTGAGCGCGCGATGCGCGTGTCGGCGCAGCAGACCTTCCGTCACCACCAGCGCGCCGAGCGGTATCAGCGCCGCCGGAATCAGCGAGATGCGGTCGAGAAAAGCATTGTCCGTCCACCAGGCGACGCCGCGCAGCAGGAACAGCGAGGCGACGGTCCCGAGCAGAACGACGAGCCGCGCCGTCAGCGGTCCCCTCGGGTCGCGCCGGTGCAGCATGGCGGCGGCCACCGCGAGGCCGATCGCGCCGCAGAGGTTGACGACGGAGTCCGCAACGATGCCGGCCGTCATGGCGCGGGCTCGCCGGGCGGCAGGCGCGGACGCAGCGTGCCGAACGTCCTGGTGTCGTCGAGCCAATGTACCAGCGGCAGGATCATCCGCTGCAGCGCCAGCACGCCCGAGGTCGCCAGCAGCGCCGGCAGCGAGCCCGAGGGGATTTCGCGCAGCAGATAGCGCCGGGCGGCGGCGAGATCGATCCGGCCGAGCTGCAGCAGGTCGTCGCCCCTGGTGTAGTCCAGCTCGCGCGCGCAGAAGCCGTTGTAGACGGCGTCGCGATGCTTCGGCGCATCGTCATACGTCTTCTTGAGCGCGTCGGAGCCGCCGGTATAGGCGTTGGTGATGACAAAGCGCTGTTCGTCGAACCCGGCCTCGTCGCCGACACCGAACACCGCGCGATGCGCCCGCATGATGCCGCGCGCGAGCTGAAGATGCGCAAAGCCCTGTCGGGCCTGCGGCAGCGGCGACGGATAGACGTCGGAGAAGGTCTCGCAGACCATGCCGGCCACCGCCGGCACCTGCGTGACGTTGGAGATCCATTTCGGCCGCAGCCCGTCGCGGACGAACAGCAGCAGCGTCGTGAGGCCGTAGAGCACGCCGGACAGGCCTTTGCCGCGCGCTTCCGGATCGACCATGACCAATCCGAGATGGATCACCTGCTGGCTGTCGCCATCGCGCTCGACCTGCATCACCGCGAGCGCATTGAAGGCGATCGGCCGGCCGCCCGCCTCCTCCGACACCACCGTGATGATGGCGCGCGCGAGCGGCTCGCGCGCTCCGGAGAAGATGCCGTAGGTGAGCTCGCCGGCGGGCAGCGTCTTGCCGGCAATGGTGCGGAGATCGGCCACGAGCGCCGCCAGCGCCGCATCGTCCAGGGTCGTGCCCGGGCTCTCGACGATGCGCGTGCGCAACTCCGCATGGGTGCGTAGCGACAGGTCCATCGCCTCCTGGCCGAGCGCGGTCAGCCAGAAGCCGATGCTGCGTCGGATACGCCCCACTGCTGCGACGATGTTCATGCCTCAACCTAGCACGGCGTGATCAGGAAGCGGCGCAGCCGGGATCACGGCCGCCCTGGCCGCCTTATGCCCTGGTGCTGTTAATTCACGATAACGACGCGGGACGGAGCGTGAGCGAGGGTAAACGCAGGTTGAACGACGTGAGCGGCGGACGCCTTCGCGCCCACCGCCTGCCGGCGCTGTCTCGCCGAAGTCGGAGCTTGCCCCGCAAACTTCCCCTCACCCGGATTGCATCTTCGATGCAATCCGGCCTCTCCCCGCATCCGCCTTCGCTCGTCGAGCTACGGTGGACAAGAGCGGGGAGAGGCCAAGAGAGCGAGACGACTGCGGCCGCCCTAAGCTGCCTTCGACACCTCCATCAGCAGGCGCTCGGCGCGAGCGTCTTCGATGCGATTGACGAGCTTGCCGCTCTCGTGGCGGTCGCGCAGCGTCTTGGTCAGGGTGACGCAGGTCTGCACCAGCATGACAATGCCCATCGTCAGATAGCCCTTCATCCAGAGATCGATCGGCATGAAGAAGACGCCGAGAGCGACGAGGAAGGCGGAGGCGGCGAACGAGGCGTAGGAGAAGGTGATGAAGGCGCTGCTGTGCGGCTGGGTGTTCTGGTTCATGGTCGGCTCCTATGATGACGTGGTTGTTGATGCGTTCGATCGGTCGTGACGAAAATCAGTTGGCCGGTGCGGCGCGGCCGGCCTTCAGCCGCGCCAGCACGTCGTCGGCAGTGGTCTTGATGCGTGGGCCAAAGCCCTGCTCGGCGAGCTTCTCGGCCGTGGTGATCGGCCCCGTCGCGGCATCGAGCTCCATGAGCGCCTCGTCGGCGGCCTGCGCCTCGATCTGCCGCTCCCGCAGCCGTTTCAGCGTCGCTTCGGCCTCGGGCAGCGTGCACTCGTAAGGACGCGCCGCCTCGATGCCGCCGCGGCGCAGATTGCGCACGGCCTCGGAGGCGCGCGCAATCCGCCGGCCGCGATCGAGCTCGGCAATGCGCGCCTCGGCGTTGGCGACATGTTTCTTCAGCCTGGTGATCTCGGTCGCGAACAGCGCCCGCGCCGTCCGCGCCGCGTCACGCTCGGCCTCGAGGCCGGCGATCGCCTGCGCCGCCTCGCGGGCCAGATCCTCGCGGCCGCCGTCGAGCGCTGCGGTGGCGCGCACCTCGAGATCGGTGATCCGCGCCAAGGTCGCCTCGAGCCGCCTGCCCTCCTGCTGGTCCTGCGCAATGGCCAGCGCCAGCGCGCGCTTGCTGCGATCGACGGCGGCGGCGGCGTCACGCAGCTGCTGATCCAGGATCACCAGCGCGGTCCGGTCCTGCAGCTCCTCCTCCGCGACGGCCACGGTGCCCCGAAACAGCGTGAGAACGGTCTTGAACATTGTGAACTCCCTGTTATGAGCATCGCTCATGACGTTTCTTCTAGCGCAATCATGAGCGACGCTCAAGAATTATCTTGAGCATCGCTCAATATTTTGGTTAACAATGTCCAAGACACTGGAAAGACGTGCGAAACAGCGCGAAGCCTTGATCGAGGCCGCCGAGCGGATGATCCGCACGCGGGGTCTCGCGGGTCTGAAGACGCGCGATCTCGCCCAGGAGATCGGCGTCGCCAATGGCGCGGTCTACAATCTCGTCGCCGACGTCGACGAACTGGTGCTGATGGTCGGATCACGCACCTTGGCGCGGCTCGACGCCGACCTGTCCGCAGCCGAGAGCGCGGGCCCTCCCGGCCCCGAGGCTGCGCTGGTGCGCATCGCGATCGCCTATTGCGACTTCGCCGCCCACAATCTCGAGCTCTGGCGCGCGCTGTTCGAGCACCGCATGCCGCCCGAGAAGCCGCTGCCCGACTGGGCGATCGCCGACCAGATGCACCTGTTCCGTCACATCCACCAGCCACTGGCGGCGTTGTTTCCACGGCGCTCTTTCGACGACATCAGCGTCACCGCGCGCAGCCTGTTCTCGGCCGTCCACGGCATGGTCGCGCTCGGCCTGGAGCAGAAGCTGATCGCTGTGCCGCTCGCGGCCTTGCGCGCGCAGATCGCGACCATGGTGAAGGCGATGGTGACGGGACTGGTGGCGGAGGAGACGACCGGCCGGTGACGCGGAGCTCGGCGTCGGGGGCGCAGCGTCATCGGATGCTGATGCCAACAACAAGTCCGACTGCTTCACGGCACTTCTCTCCTGCTTGCTGTCAGAGCCAATTTGCTGCCATGGCGGCGCGGCTCCCTCCTTGTTCAGCTGGAATTGACGGCGAGAACAAACAACCGCCCCATTGCTTCGCAGTATCATGCCGACGTTCGGACTTGTTCCAGACAACATGTCTGGAACTGCCGTTCCACCGACGCTCGACGACGAGTGTTAGTTCGTGTGACATGTGCAGATCTCGGCGCATGGCCACGCTCATCCGGCCGGCAGAACCTGCAGCGTATGCCGCGCGATCCAGAAAAAACTCCAACGAGTCCATGACGCGCGAGCCAAGGGGAAAATCGTGAGACATCTGCGTGCGCCCAATGACGACCGCGATCCGCCATTCCCGTCCGGCTACGACGACGGCCGGCGTCCGCTGTATGAACAACCGTGGCGCGACGAGCACGATCGGCCTACCCCTGCTGAATTCGCGTCCCGTTACGGCGTGCAGGAGGTTCCTCCGCCGCCACGGGAACGGCGTCTCCTCGGCGCGTTGAGCGTGATGGGGCTCGTGGCTGTTGCCGCGGGCGTGGCCGGCTTTGCAGCGACGAGACTTCCGACGCGGTGGACCGCTGCGCTCTCCGCCAAGAGCAGCGCGGCGGCGACAACGACGGCAACAGTCCCATCGCCGCCGGTCCAAGCCGCGCAGACCGTTGCGCCAGTCCAGGATACTCTCCGGACCGGAGCGCTCGCGAGCGCCGCTCCGGCGGTCGCGCCGGACCAGAACATGCCGCTGAGGGAGGACGACCGTGTGCCGAAGTTCGACACGCGAGTGGCCAATGCCGCGTCGGCGCAGCCGACCAGCACGCGCGCCCCGGTCCAGGGCGTGACCGATACCGAAATCAGCTTCGGAATGGCGGCGCCGTTTTCCGGGCCGGCCAGGGAGATGGGCCATCAGCTCAAGCTCGGCATCGACCTCGCATTCGCTCAGGTCAACGAGGAAGGCGGTGTGCATGGCCGGCAGCTCAAGCTCTACACGGCCGATGATGCCTATGAGCCGACGCGGACGCTGAACGCGATGAAGGACCTTTACGAGCAGCACAAGGTGTTCGGATTCGTCGAGAACTACGGCAGTCCGACGGCCCTGATCTCGGTGCCGTACGCGCTCGAGCATCATGCGCTGTATTTCGGCGCCTTCACCGGGGCTCCTTCGCTTCGCCGCGATCCGCCGGACCGCTACGTCTTCAACTACCGCGCCGGCTACGCCGAGGAAGCCCATGCGCTCGTGAACTATCTCGTCAAGATCCGCAAGCTGCGTCCGCAGGAGATCGGAGTTCTCACCCAGCAGGATGCCTATGGCGACGCGGGGTGGGAGGGCGTCAGCAGGGCGATGCACGGGCTGCGCGGCGGCGCGGGCGACGCCTTCCGCATGAGCTACAGCCGCAACACCGTCAATGTCGACGAGGCCGTCGCGCAACTGCGACGGCAGAAGCATGCGATCAAGGCGGTGGTGCTGGTCGCCACCTTTCGCGCCGCGGCCAAGTTCATCGAGAAGACCCGCGATCTCTATCCGGACATGACCTACGCGACGATCTCCGGCGTCGGCAGCACCGGCCTCGCCAGCGAGCTGATGGTGCTCGGCCCGCGCTATGCGGACGGCGTGATCTGCACCCAGGTCACGCCGGCGGTCGACGGCTACGCGTCCGTCACCCTGAACTACAAGAAGGCGCTCGACAGATATTTTCCGGGAGAGCCGGCGGATTACTCGTCCCTGGAAGCCTATCTCACGGCCAACATCCTGATCGAAGGGCTGCGCCGCGCCGGTCCCGCGGTGGACACGGAAACGCTGGTCGATGTCCTCGAATCGATGCAAAACTACGAGCTGGGCGTCGGATCGAAGGTGAGCTTCGGCCCCTCCGACCACCAGGCGCTGCACAAGGTCTGGGGAACGCAGCTCGACAAGTCCGGCCAGTATCACGCGATTGATCTCGAATAGGCGGAATGGCTGAACTGGCCTGAGGCCGCGCTCTGCGCAGCGTGCCTGAGCGGGTTGCATTCATCGGCGGTTTCGGCCATATCGGTCGCATGATCAAGACTGAGACCTTGCACGCGAACACGTGGTGGCGCTCCATCTAGGAGCGGCACGGCCTCGTCATTCATTCGCCCGTCGCCGCCGTTCATCGGCCTGCGACGCGGTTCTTGTTATCAACAGCATCGAAGAGCTCGATCGAGCGGCGGTTCTCACTCCTGGAGAACCACGATGCCTCTCTCAATGCCAGACCGTCCCGTCATCCTGACCGGCGACAGAACCACCGGCCCGCTGCACCTCGGCCACTATGTGGGCTCGCTGCAGACCCGCGTCGCGCTGCAATCGACGCATCGGCAATTCCTGCTGCTGGCCGATGCCCAGGCGCTCACGGACCACGCCCACGATCCGGCCAAGGTGAGCCGGAACATCCTGGAGATCGCGACCGACTATCTCGCTGTCGGCATCGATCCGGAGATGACGACCATCTGCCTGCAATCGCACCTGCCGGCGCTGGCCGATCTCACGCTGCTCTACATGAACTTCGTCACGGTGGCGCGGCTCGAGCGCAACCCGACCATCAAGGACGAGATCCAGGCGCGCGGCTTCGGCCGCGATATTCCGGCCGGCTTCCTGTGCTATCCCGTTGCGCAGGCCGCCGACATCACCGCCTTCAAGGCGACCATCGTGCCGGTCGGAGACGACCAGGCGCCGCTGATCGAACAGACCAACGAGATCGTCCGCCGCATCAACCGCCAGGCGGGCACGGAAGTGCTCCCCGAGGCACGCGCACTGATCCCGAGCGTCGGACGCCTGCCTGGCGTGGACGGCAAGGCCAAGATGAGCAAATCACAGGGCAACGCGATTCCGCTCTCCGCCACCGCGGACCAGATTCGCGATGCCGTCCGCCGCATGTTCACCGATCCCGGCCACGTCAGGGCCGCCGATCCGGGCCGCGTCGAAGGCAATGTCGTCTTCACCTATCTCGACGCGTTCGACGACGATCCTGCGGCGGTTGCGGACCTGAAGGCGCGCTATGTCCGCGGTGGCCTCGGCGACAGCGTCGTGAAGCAGCGACTTGATGACGTGCTGCAAGCCGTGGTCGCGCCGATCCGCGACCGGCGGGCGGCGTTTGCGCGTGATCCCGGCCACGTTCTCGAGATCGTCAGGCGCGGCACCCAACTGGCGCGCACCGTCACCGATGCGACCTTGCGTGACGTCCGCGAGGCACTGGGCCTGTTCGCGCTGCATGAGCGGCGCGGTGCCAATGCTTGATAACATGAATTAACTAATTTTCGCGCCGCTGCGTCACTTGAACACGAAGCGGCTGTGCGTATCCGGTCGAAATAGACGCTGCGCTGTCAAGCGGCCGCGAAAGGCGCTATGCTGCGTTCGCGCCTGCCCAACCGTGATGCCGAGATCCGGCTTCGAAGTATCCAGCACTCGCGTTTCACCCGGGAGAACACATGGCGAAGCGACCCATCGTAAAGCCGCCGACGGCCGCAAAGCCGCCGCCAAAGAAGCAGGCTTTCGATCCGGCGGTGTTCCTCAAGACCGAAGGCCCGGGCCGGACGATCGGGAAATACCGAAAGGACCAGCAGATCTTTTCCCAGGGCAGCCCCGCCGATGTGCTGTTCTATATCATCACGGGCACGGTCAAGATCGTCGTCCATTCCGAGCAGGGCAAGGAGGCGGTCATCGCGCTGCTCGGTCGGGACGATTTTTTCGGCGAAGGCTGCCTGGCCGGCCAGTCTCATCGGCTGTCGGCGGCGTCGGCCATCACGGACAGCGAAATCCTGCGGATCACCAAATCGGCTGCGCTGAGCGCCCTGCGTGAGCAGCCGGCGTTCTCCGAGATCTTCGTTTCGCACATTCTCGCCCGCACGATCCGCGTCGAGGCCGATCTCATCGATCAGCTGTTCAATTCGAGCGAAAAGCGCCTTGCGCGGGCGCTACTGCTGCTGGCCAATTTCGGCAATGACGGCAAGCCGCAGCGGGTCATCGCGAAGGTTAGCCAGGAGATGCTGGCCGACATGATCGGCACCACCCGCTCGCGCGTCAGTCACTTCATGAACAAGTTCCGCAAGCTGGGCTTCATCGACTACAACGGCCACCTCGAGATCAACAGCTCCCTGCTGAACGTCGTCCTGCACGATCAGCCGCATATCGCAGGCGACAAGTCGGTCGGAGGCAAAGGTCCGCTGAAGAGCTTGTGACCGGGCATCGCGAGATCGAGCTGGGGCCGCCCTGCTCGGCTCGATCCACGCCACCATCACATCATTGCCACCATTATATCACTGCAGCTGACTGCGCACCGCCGTCGTAGGCGGCTGGAGAAACGCATCGAACCGCTGCTTGACGATGGCGTAGCATTCGCACGAGGCTGTCTCGAGGCCGGGCCGGTCGAGCACCTGAATGGTGCCGCGACGATAGCTGATCAGGCCGGCCGCCTGCATGGATTGCGCGGCAAGCGTCACCGACTTGCGATTGGCCCCGAGAATCTGCGACAGGAACTCGTGCGTATACGGAAGCACCGCCCCTTCGGCCCGGTCGTGCATCATCAGCAGCCATCGGCAGATGCGCTCTTCCGTCGAATGCATCGCATTGCAGGCCACCGTCTGCTGAACCTGGGACAGCAGCGTCTCCGAGTAGCTGACGAGAAGATTGCGCACATGTTCGCTGGAATCGAACTCGTGCTGCAGCAGCTCGATCGGACACCGGACGGTATGCCCTTCGAGTTGAACGATGCAACGGTTGAAGGAGGCCCGGCTGTACATGGCGGCGAAGAGGCCGAAGGCGCCCTCGCGACCGATATTGGCCGTCTCGATGGCGTCGCCGTTCTCCAGCACGGTCAACAGCGACAACACCGATCCTCTCGGGAAATAGGCATGCCGGAGATGGCCGCCCGCCTCGCAGACCACGGCGCCGAGCTTGAAATCAACGGGCTCGAGGTGCGGCTCGATCCGGCCGCGGCTGTCCGGCGCCAGGGCATCGAGCAGCTGATTGCTCCGCAGATCGCGATCGGTTTGCGCCTTGATCATTCCAAAACTGACAAGCCACGATGAGGGACGGAGGCCACGGCGCAGAGGCGGCTGTCCGCGCCGTCGCCCCCGTTTCTTGGGCGCTCTCGACCGGCAAGTCTGAGCAAAATTGCTCACGAGCTCCCGCACGCAAGGCTCCCCCGCCGCGCCGCAACAACGGCCCTGCTCGCTCATCGCGCATCCGGCGATTTCACTGACTCGGATCGTCCGATTCCGCGCCGGGATTTCCGGCGGCCCGATCGGTCCAGAAGGCGGCCATCCGCAGACAATGCGCCTGCAGGTCCGGATCGACGGCATCGCGCGCAAGTTGCGTGAAATCCGCCGCCAGACGCAGGCATTCACGGATGAAATTGAGGTCGTTGACGGATTCGGACAGGACACACCCCTTCGACGGGATCCATCTGTCACACGCCCCACGGCTCGCTGTCGGTGGGCCACACCACCGAGCGGCCCAAAAGAATCGCCGCCGAATGAGCGGATCTGGCCGGCGCGCCAACCCGGCCTGCCGTCCGGCTCAAGGCTGGCCGATCGCGCATATGGCGGCTTCCGTGAGGATGGTGCCGCCCACCCTCTGACGGGCTGCAAGAGCGCGCGTCTCGCCGCGGCGTCGGTGCCCGCTCTCCGTGGAAGGTCCTCTGGATGAGCGCGCGGGCACGGCAAGCGTCAGGTGCAACTGCCAAGCGCCCCCTCGACGCGAGCAAGGGAGCCTTTCGCCTCGATCCGGCTCGCGACGAATTGCGCTGCGGCAAACTGGACCATGTCCGCTTTTGCTCAGACTCCGGCCGGTGAACGGCAACACAATAGCCCTAAAATATCAAATCGTAAGGAAGAGAGCAGCGGGGAATTTGTAGTTGGGGTGCGTTCTGTTTTGGAGAATCCGCGTGTTGAGACACCAGAGCCAAGATACCGCTTTTCCGATCTTTCTCGAGCGCGCGGGCGTCCGGAATGACATGCGCAGCTACAGGCTCATCCAACAATCTGTGCTCGCCGAATTCAGTCGTGCTGCATTGCAGACCCGCGACATCCACGTCGTTCTTCAGCGCGCCGCCGCGCTCAGTGCCAAAGGCCTCAATGCACCGTTCGCGATGGTGATGGAATTCGTGGCGGACGGCAAGAGACTGCTGGTCCGCGCGGGGTACGGATGGCCGAGCTCGGTCGAACAATCATCGTTCGTCGTGGACAGTACCTCGCCTGCCGGACGCGCCTTCCAGACGGGTCAAGCCATCATCACCGGTCGCGCTCCCCCGGATGGTCGCTTCGAGATACCGGGGCTTCCGGTAGACCGCGGCATCAAGACGTCGATCAGCGTCCGGATCGATCGCGGCGGACGAGGCGGCGGCTATTTCGGCGTGCTCCAGGTCGACAGTCCGGCCCCCAGCCGCTTCGACGAGGCGGACGCTGCCTTCCTCACCGAATTCGCCGACATCGTCGGGATTGCAATCGAGCGCCTGCATGAGGAGACGCGGCTCCGGGACGCCTTGGACCATCAAGCCATGCTGACGCGCGAAATGGGTCACCGCGTCAAGAACAGCCTGTCTTCCGTCGTGGCCATGCTCCGGGTGCAGGCATTCGGGACGGATTCGGTTGAGGCCAAGCTTGCCCTCGGCGAGGCCGGATCGCGCGTGGCAGCCATTGCCCAGGTTCATGATCATCTCTCGCGGGCATCACAGATCGGCTTCATCGACGTCGACGTCTTCCTCATAGACTTCTGCAAGAGGCTGCAACGCGTCGCGGGAGCGCATATCCTGAACTGCGATGCCCACCCGATACGGCTGTCGGCCGATCACGCCGTGCCTCTCGGTCTCCTGCTCAATGAGCTGGTCAGCAACGCCGTGAAACATGCCTATCCTGGCCAGGACGGACCGATCGACATCTCCGCCCACGACATCGACGGTTGCCTGCAGCTCAGCGTGTCCGATCAGGGCGCCGGTCTGCCCGATGGTTTCGACATCGATCAACCGCGCACAAGCCTGGGGTTCCGGATGATCAAGGGGATGGTCCAGCAGCTTCGCGGCCATCTCACCCTCAGCGCCAACCAGCCGACTGGCACGCGTGTCCTGTTCGAACTGCCGATCCTCCCCCGCAATGAAGCGGTTGTCCCGGCAGCCCTCGTCACCGCAGAGCGCCCGGTGCTGGAGAAGGCCCGGTGATCCCTTGCGCGATCATCCCAACGGCCACCGCGGCCGATGCGATCCGCTGCTGACAAGGCTGGCCGCTTGCTCGAACGGCGCCTCTTGTCAGAGCACCTCGTCCACGCTTCGCTGATGGCGATCAGCGCGCGACGCGCTCCATGGTGAGACCACCTGCGCCGGCGCGGCGGCATTTACCGGGCGGAAACCGTTGCTGTCGTTGAATGCGAGCATGGCACAGTTGCGCATGGAAGTTCGCGATTCGGCCGGCACCATCCTGCCGGGCTATGGCGACGCATTCTTCGACCTCAGGCTCCCCGGCGATCACCGCCGCGTGGCGCAGACCCTGCTCCAGATCATTCGCGGCGACGACTTCCGCTCACCGGTCCACAGCGTCCACTTCTTCCGGGGCGCTTCCGAGATCGGCTGCTGGTCGGTCGACGACGAGCGCGCGGAGATGAGCTTCGCGGACGAGTTCGCCCACACGCCGCCGGCCGCGGCGTAACAGCTTCCCCGACGAGCCCCCGGCACGCGGCATCGGCCTCATGCGATCCGGGGGTGCGCGGTCTGGTGCCAGGTCCAGGCCGAGCGGATGATCGTGCCGAGATCGGACCGATGCGCCGCGAAGCCGAGCTCCTGCCGGGCAAGATGGGGATCTGCGACCAGGACCGGTGGATCGCCGGCGCGGCGCGCGCGCACCATCAGCGGGACCCGCTCGCCGGTCTCCCTGCCGATTGCATCGACGATCTCGCGCACCGAATGGCCGCGGCCGGTCCCGAGATTGTAGGTGCCGCCCGAACCGGTCTGCAGCAGACGCTCCATCGCCGCGATGTGGGCTGCCGCGAGATCATCGACGTGAACGTAGTCGCGCACGGCGGTCCCGTCGGGTGTGTCATAGTCGGTGCCGAAGATCGCAAAGTCCGGCACGTGGCCGAGGATCGCCATCAGCGCGCGCGGGATCAGGTGCGTCTCGGGATCGCGCAACTCACCGATCAGGCCTGACGCGTCGGCGCCGCCGGCGTTGAAGTAGCGCAGCACGATGGCCGACAGGCCGTAGGCTGCCTGATAGTCCGCCAGGATCTGCTCGATCATGTATTTCGAGCGGCCGTATGGATTCAGGGCCGATCCCGCGGCGCTCTCGGGAATCGGATCCCGCCCGGCGTCGCCATAGACCGCGCCGGTCGAGGAGAACACCAGCCGCGCGCACCCGGCCTCGCGCATGCCCTGCAGCAGGCCCAAGGTACCGACGACGTTGTTCAGATAATATTTGGACGGATCGGCGACGGATTCGCCGATCGTGCTCGGCCCGGCCAGATGCATCACCGCGTCGACCGCGTGGGCGCGAATGGTGTCAGCCACTCTGGTGCTGTCGGCAATGTCGCCGACCACCAGCGGTCCCCATCGCACGAAGCGGCGATGGCCGGTGGACAGATTGTCATAGCAGATCGGCACGTAGCCGGCCCCGGCGACAGCCTTGCAGCAATGAGCCCCGATGTAGCCGGCGCCGCCGGCAACCAGGATCGCTCCGTTGTGACCCATGCATGAAAGCCTTCTGATCAGCAAACGGCTGGACCCAAGTCGCGGATGAGAAATGTGACCCAGCGAGGCGACTGCTGCAACCGGGCAGCGCGCGCCGGCCGGCGTCACCGACAACCGCTTGGCGGCAGGCCGCTCCGTGCTCTTAACGCTCTCGCACCCAGCCGGTCGTCCAAATTGCGGTCAAGTGACGCGGAATAGCTGATGTCACGCGATGACAGCACGACATCTAGCCGTGAACAGACCTCGTACCGGGCTGCGCCGCTGATTCGGACGCGGTTCGTTCAAGTCGCGTTCTGAACGTTAACGTGAGCGCGCGCGACGTCGCATTCTGGGACATCATGCGCGGGCTGGTCGCGGCAGCGAATCCGGCGCCGATGTCGTTGGCGCGATCCCGGCGCGGCGATCGCGGGCTGTGCCTGTGCTCAACCCGCTGGCCTGTTAGCTGGTTCATCACGGTCCGATCGCCCGCGGGTTCCGTTCGGCGCGCAGATGTCCATGCCCCGCGACGCATGGCTCACGACCCAGAGTCCAGATGGCACGCGGCGCAGAATGGGGTACGAGTCGTCGGACTGATCAGCGTCGGCCGATGCAGGAGGCGTCCCTTGAGTGAAACACCGAGCAACGTCGACGCGGCGGCGCGCGCTGCATCGACGCCGGCACCCTCGTCCGCCGCAGCACCCGGGCTCTGGGCGCGTCTCGGCGTTCCACTGCTTGCGGTGATCGCAGCGCTCGCCTTCGTGGCGCTCGCGACCACGCGCTGGAACGCCTGGACCGGCAACGCAACGTCCCAATCGACCAACGATGCCTATGTGCGCGCCGACCTGACGCAGCTCTCGAGCCGCGTGGCCGGGGAGGTGACGAAGGTTGCGGTCAGCGATTTCCAGCAGGTCAAGGCCGGCGACCTGCTGGTCCAGATCGATCCGGCCGACTACGAGGCACAGGTGTCGCAGGCCGAGGCCAATGTCGAAGCGGCGCAGGCGGCGCTCGACAACCTCAGCAACCAGGTCGAGCTGCAATACGCGACCATCGCCCAGGCCGAGGCGCAGCAGGTCTCGGCCGGCGCGGCCGAGGTGCAGGCCAGGCAGGAAGAAGAGCGCCAGCAGTCGCTGTCGCAGAGCGAAGCGGGTACCAAACAGCGGCTGGAACAAGCCACCGCCGCCTATGCCAAGGCGCAGGCCGACGTGCGCGCGAGCCGCGCGGTGATCGCCGCGCAGCGTCATCAGCTCGAGGTGCTCACCGGCACCAAGAAGCAGCGCGGCGCCGATCTCGCCGGCGCCAAGGCCGCGCTCGCCGCCGCGCGGCTCAAGCTCGGCTACACCAGGATCACCGCGCCATTCGACGGCGTCGTCGGACAGCGCCAGGTGCAGGTCGGCGACTACGTCAATATCGGCAGCAGCCTGATCGCGGTGGTGCCGCTGCCGCATGTCTTCGTCATCGCCAACTACAAGGAAACGCAGCTCACCCATGTCGCGCCCGGCCAGCCGGTCGAGATCACCGTGGACTCGTTCCCGGGCCAGAGGCTGCATGGCCGCGTCGAGCGGATCGCGCCGGCCTCCGGCTCGCAATTCGCGCTGCTGCCGCCCGACAACGCCACCGGCAACTTCACCAAGGTCGTGCAGCGCATTCCGGTCCGCATCGCCCTCGACGGCGACCAGCCGCTGCTCGCGCGGCTGCTGCCGGGCATGTCGGTCGTGACCCACATCCGCACCACCGGCCAGGCCGATGGCGCCAAGTGAGACCGATCGCGGACCGCTGTCGCGCGGCGGCCAGGCGGCGCATCCGCTGTTTGCCGTCGGCGCCGTCCTGCTCGGCTCGTTCCTGGCGAATTTCGACAGCCGGCTGACCTCGGTCGGCCTGCCCGATCTGCGCGGCGCGTTCTCGCTCGGTTTTGACGAGGGCGCCTGGCTGTCCACCGCGGCGATCGGCTCGCAGATCGTCATCGCGCCGGCCGTGGCGTGGCTCGCGACCGTGTTCGGTCTGCGCCGTGTACTGGGTATTCCCAGCCTGATCTATGCGGTGCTGTCCCTGATCATTCCGTTCGTGCGCGACTATCCGACCTTGATCGCGCTCGCGATCCTGCACGGCATGCTGCTCGGCACCTTCGTGCCGGCCACGCTCATGATCATCTTCCGCAACCTGCCGATCCGCTGGTGGCTGCCGGCGATCTCGATCTATGCGATCCGGGTCGGCTTCGCGCTGGATACCTCGACCTCGCTGGTCGGCTTCTATGTCGAGCATCTCGGCTGGCAGTGGCTGTACTGGCAGGGCGTCGTGCTGGCGCCGCTGATGGCGCTGATGGTCTATCTCGGCACCCCGGCCGAGCCCGTCAACCGCGCGCTGCTCGAGAACGCCGACTGGGGCGGGATGCTGCTGCTCGGCAGCGCCGTGGCGATGATCTATGCCGGTCTCGACCAGGGCAACCGACTCGACTGGCTGCAATCGGGCACGGTGATGGCGCTGCTGTGCGGCGGCGCCGCGCTGTTCGTCCTGTTCCTCGTCAACGAGGCGCTCGCCCCGCAGCCATGGGCGCATTTCAACGTGCTGTTCTCGCGCAACATCGGGCTGTCGCTGGTCGTGATCCTGCTCTACACGCTGACCAGCCTCTCGAATGCGTCGCTGGTGCCGAACTTCCTCGTCACCATCACGCAGTTGCGGCCGGAGCAGAGCGGCTCGCTGCTGTTGTTCTACGGCGCGCTGCCGATGGTCGTGCTGGTGCCGCTGTCGATCGTCCTGCTTCGCCATCTCGATCCTCGCATCGTCGTCGTGCTCGGTCTCAGTGCCTTCGCGGCGGCCAATCTGCTCGGCACCCAGATCACCCATGCCTGGGCGCGCGAGGATTTCATCGTCATCGTCGTGCTGCAGTCGATCGGACAGGCCCTGACCTTGCTTCCGATCATCATCCTCGCGCTGTCGAATTCCGATCCGGCGCGGGCGACGTCCTTTGCGGCCTATATCCAGGTGATGCGGCTCGGCGGCGCCGAAATCGGCGTCGCCCTGATGGGAACGTGGCTGCGGGTGCGCGAGCAGGTGCATTCGGCCTATCTCGGCCTCAACATCCAGAGCGGCGATCTCGACGTCGCGCGCGCGCTGCAACGACTGACCGGCTATTTCGCCGCGCATGGCGGCGGCCAGGCCAAGGCCCGCGCCGTCGGGACCTTGGCCGCGCAGGTGCAGCGCGAGGCCAACGTGCTCGCTTATCTCGATGCGTTCTGGCTGTGCTTCTGGCTCGCGATCGCCGCGCTCCTGCTGGTCGCCCTGATCACGCGCGCGCCGCCGGGCCCGTTCTCGCCAACACCGATCGGTCTGAGGGCGGCGTGGATACGATGGTTCGGAACGTCGACGATTTGAGCGGGCCCGCCCGCAGCATGCTGGGGCGTCGCCTTCTCTCCAACAAGGCCGGCGCGCCTCTGCGCCTTTAACCTTCTGACGAAAGCCGAGCCGCACGATCAGAATCGCCGGCGCTGCATGTTGCGCGCCATCTCCGAGAGCTACGACATCTAGCCGTGAACAGATCTCAAACCGTGATTCGCAAGCGATTCGGACGCGGTTCGTTCCAGCCGCGTTCCGAACGTTAACGGCGGTGCGATGATCGTCGCATTCTGGGACATCATGCTCGCGATGGTTGCGGCAACTCATCGAGCGGCCATTTCGGACGCTTGATCTTCTTGTAGGGCAACGTCGTGACGTCGCGCGCGACCACGCCGGGCGCATCGACCATGATGATGTCGGCCGCGATCGGCGCAAATGCCGCGCGGAAATGCTGGGCGGATTTCACCACGACGAGCTTGCGCGTGGCAGGATCGCAGCCGAGCTGCGTGAAGAAGTCGGTGCCGAACGCCTGGCAGCGGAACGTGGTGATCACGACCTCGACGCCATTGCTCCCGATCAACGCGCAATCGCCGAGCTTGGCGGGCGTGCCGGCAAGGCCCGTCATCACCATATTCTCCTTCAGCGCCTTGATCTCCCAGGTCGCATCGACGGGATCACCCGACAGCGGCCCGATCTTGCCGCCGATCCGCAGCGGCAGCTTGGCGCCGACGTCGGCATCGAAGGCGATGCGCACCGCGATCGGATCCCAGAGCGGACCGAGGCAGGCATTGCCGATGTTGCGGTCGAGCAGCCGGCGCAGGATGAACGTGGAATCGCCGGGCGCACCGCCGCCGGGATTGTCGCTGGCATCGCCGAGCACGATAGTGCCGTCCTTCGCCAAGGCCTGGTCGAGCGCAGCATCGACGCCGGGCATGCGCTCGGTCACCGCCTCGCGCATGCCGATCAGCTCGTCCGCGAGCTTGCGCGCCAGCGCCTGCGCCTTGGCGCCATCGGGATCGACGGCGGCATCGCTATAGACCAGCACCTTGGTGCCCATGGACGGCGTGTCGCCCCAGCCGAAGCCGTGAACGATCGAGGCCGAGACGATGCCGTCCTTGCCTTCCAGCGCGGTGACGCGGTCGACGAAGCTGCGCACCGGCTCGCGCGTGGTGTGCAGGGTCACGATCATGTCGGTGTCGACCAGGGCCTTCTGCAGCTTCAGCCGCTTCTCGGCGAGCTCGGTGCAATGTTTCACCAGATCCTGGGCCCGCTCGAGAATGTCGGTGTGCGGATATTCCTTCCAGCAGATCAGAAGATCGGCGCTTCTGACCATCAGCTCGCTCATGTGAACGTGGGGGTCGAGCGTCGCACCGATGACCACATCGGGTCCGACGATGTCGCGGATGCGCGCGAGCAGCTCGCCCTCGCAATCATCATAGCCGTCGGCGATCATCGCGCCGTGCAGGCCGATCAACGCCATGTCGACCGGCAGCGCGGCTTCGAGGTCGGCGAGGATCTGGTCGCGCAGGGTTTCGAACGCCGCGCGGGTGACGAGCCCGTTGGGCACGGCCGCGGCGACCAGCCCTTCGATCAGCGTCCAGCCCTTGGACGGCCCGACCTGCCGCGCCGCCCATAGTGGCCCGCCATGCATCTGCATCTTGTCCGGATGCGTTCCGGCCGGGAAGTAGGCGCGCTCGTGGAAGGTCGCGAGCCCCGTCGGCATCGGCGCAAAAGTGTTGGTCTCGGTGGCAAGGGCGGCGGAGAAGACACGCATGGAGGAATTGCTCTTGGTTCGCGCGATGACAATGAGGCGGCCGCAGGGGATCGCATCGCGCCCACGAGCACAAGACTTTGCGACGGCAGAGCACCCGTCGCTCAGCGCATGATGTCGATCAGTTCGCCGCCGCCGGCGCCCTCACCGACTGATCCTCGATCGCCTTGATCGCGACGACGGCGACCTGGGATAATGCCTCGCGGTCGGCGCCTGACGACGCCATCACGCTCATGCCGGTGATCACGGCGGAAACATAGCGCGCGAGCGCAGCGGGGTCGGCGGCTTCAGCCAGATCGCCTTCGCGCTTGGCGCGCTCGAAACGGTGCCGGAGCTGCTCCTCGGTCTGCGCGCGGCGGGCCGCGAGCTCGAACGGCACGTTGGAAGAGCCGGAGCCGCAGGCGAGACCGCCCTGCACCAGCAGGCAGCCGGGCGGATTGGAAGGATCGGTCTGTTTCTCGGCGACGCCCATCAGCATCCGCGCGGTGACCTCGTGGGCGGTCGGCGCGCTCAGCACCTCGTCCATCCAGGCCTCCCGTCGCGCCGTGTAGCGGTCGAGCGCGGCCCTGAGCAGGGCCTCCTTGCTGCCGAACGCGGCATAGAGGCTGGGCGGGTTGATGCCCATGGCGTCGGTGAGCTGGGCGATGGTGGCGCCCTCATAGCCATGGCGCCAAAACACCTCCATCGCCTGGTCCAACGCGGTGTCGCGATCGAAAGTCCGGGGCCGTCCGATGCCCATCTGCAAAACTCCTGTTCCGTCTCCGCCCCGTCTGATTCTTATCTAGTTGTTCTTGAACGCGATTTCTTTGATCTGGCGCAGTCCGCCGAAAGTCGGGCTACTATTTTCGTAGTATCCGTTACATAAGTCTCTTGCGAACGGGTTGCCAGCGCCACATTTGTAGCGAGCACTACAAATCTGGAGCGCGCCAATGCCTTCGTCCGAAATTCGTTCTTCCGGCCGCCTGAAGCGGTGGCTGAGCACCGTCGCCGCCGCCGGCTTGGTGATTGCCGCCGGCTCCTACGCCGGCTCCCAATATTTCCACTTCAGTTCCGCGCCGAATGCGGCCCGCGCTGCGGCCCCCGAACAGGCCGTCCCCGTTACGGTTGCCGTCGTCGAGCCGCGCCAGGCGAGCCTGTGGGACGAGTTCTCCGGCCGGCTTGAAGCCGTCGAGCGGGTCGAGATCCGGCCGCGGGTGGCCGGTGCCATTCTCGGCACCAATTTCACCGAGGGCTCGCTGGTCAAGGCTGGCGACGTCCTGTTCAAGATCGACCCGGCGCCCTACGCCGCCGAGGTCGACCGGGCGCAGGCGCAACTGGAAGCGGCGCGCGCCCGCGCCGCCTTCGCCGCCAACGAACTGGAGCGCGGCGCGCAGCTGGTTGGCAATTCCATCGTGACCAAGCGCGATTACGACCAGCGCGACAACGGCAATCGCGAAGCCATCGCCAACGTCAAGGCCGCCGAAGCGACCTTGCAGACAGCCAAGCTCAATCTCGACTACACGCAGGTGCGCGCGCCGGTCGACGGCCGGGTCGGCCGGATCGAGGTCACGGTCGGCAACCTCGTCGCCGCCGGGTCGGCCTCGCCGGTGCTGACCTCGCTGGTGTCCGTCAACCCGATCTATGCGAGCTTCGACGCCACCGAAGAGCTGGTGTTGCGCGCATTGTCGGCGATTGCCGACGGCTCGGGCAAACGCGGCAATCTCGACCGCATCCCGGTCGAGATGACGACCTCGGGCGGCATCACGGCATCCGGCCATATCCAGTTGATCGACAATCAGGTCAACGGGCAGAGCGGCACGATCCGCGTCCGCGCCGTGTTCAAGAACGAGGACGGCCGGCTGATCCCCGGCCAGTTCGCGCGCGTGCGCATGGGCCAGCCGCAGCAGCAATCGCTGGTGCTGCTCGACGAGCGCGCCATCGGCACCGACCAGGACAAGAAATTCGTGATGGTGGTCGGCGACGACGAGCGCGCTGTCTATCGCCCGGTCAGCCTCGGCGGCAGCGTCGATGGCCTGCGCATCATCTCCGCCGGCCTCAAGCCCGGCGAGCGCGTGGTCGTCAACGGCCTCCAGCGGGTGCGGCCAGGTGCGTTGTTGAAGACGCAGGTGGCCGCGATGGGCGCACGCGATGGGGCGGCCACTGACAACAAGCGACTGGCGCAGCGCTGATCATGATCGACAATGGCGGTCACCACACACGCGATGCCCACCCTCCCCTGGAGGGGGAGGGTCGACGCGCGCACAGCGCGCGGCGGGGTGGGGTGACGGTCTCAGTTGGTGAAAACCTGCTCGCACCTCCTCAGCCATCCGTGCGTCGCGGGTTCGTCTCAGTCGAGCACCGCACGCGCGGAGGGGCCGCCACCCCACCCCGTCTCGCATGTCGCTGCGCTCATGCGAGCCGACCCTCCCCCTCCAGGGGAGGGTGGGCACCGCGCCAGCCCTTAGACCAAGTCAGATAACGACGACCGACCTCTCCCGACCACGGGGCCTCCCATGAACCTCTCCAAATTCTTCATCGATCGGCCGATCTTCGCAGGCGTGCTGTCGACGCTGATCTTCCTCGGCGGCTTGATCGCGCTGTTCTCCATGCCGATCTCCGAATACCCCGACGTCGTGCCGCCCTCCGTGGTGGTGCGTGCGACCTATCCCGGCGCCAATCCGAAGGTGATCGCCGAGACGGTGGCGACGCCGATCGAGGAGCAGATCAACGGCGTCGAGAACATGCTCTATATGAGCAGCCAGGCGACCACCGACGGCGCGATGACGCTCACGGTCACCTTCAAGCTCGGCACCGATCCGGACAAGGCCACGCAGCTGGTGCAGAACCGGGTGCAGCAGGCCGAGCCGCGGCTGCCCGCCGTGGTGCGCCAGCTCGGGGTGATCACCAAGAAGAGCTCGCCCGACCTCACCATGGTCGTGCATCTGATCTCGCCCAACGGCCGCTATGACACCACCTATTTGCGCAACTACGCGGTGCTCAACGTCAAGGACCGGCTGGCGCGCATCGACGGCGTCGGCGACGTCCAGCTGTTCGGCGCCGGCGACTATTCGATGCGGGTCTGGGTCGATCCGCAGAAGGCGGCCGAGCACGGTCTCTCCGCTAGCGACATCGTCAAGGCGATCCAGGCGCAGAACGTCGAGGCCGCTGCCGGCGTGGTCGGCGCCTCGCCGAGCGTGAAGGGGCTGGACCTGCAGCTCTCGGTCAATGCCGAGGGCCGGCTGTCGAACGAGGACCAGTTCGCCGACATCGTGGTGAAGACCGGCGCTCACGGCGAGATCACGCGGCTGCGCGACGTCGCCCGCATCGAGCTCGGCGCCTCCGAATACGGCCTGCGCTCGCTGCTCGACAACAAGCAGGCGGTGGCGATTCCGATCTTCCAGGCGCCGGGCTCCAACGCGCTGCAGATCTCCGACAACGTCCGCGCCACCATGGCGGAGATCGCGAAGACGATGCCGGAGGGCGTCGAGGACGACATCATCAAGGGCATGTACCTGTTCCGCGCGGCGCCGGACGGCTGTCTCTTATACACATCTAGATGTGTATAAGAGACAGTTGTAGGGCAACGTCGTCACGTCGCGCGCGACCACGCCGGGCG